>ERZ772955.1497-NODE-1497-length-14428-cov-72.578446_pt1 | contig 14428 bp, 15 predicted proteins | sample MGYA00511133_ERZ772955 | MGnify/ENA primary metagenome ERZ772955 (study PRJEB29015, sample SAMEA2737914) | human oral metagenome | biome: human oral; feature: human-associated habitat; material: dental | place: China | collected 2149 ... | reverse complement strand
AACCTACCATCGTTGTCTTGGAATGGATCGCCCGCGGCCTGGCGCAGCGCTGCCCCGTCCTCATGCTCGACGAGCCCACGAACCACCTCGACATCGCCTGGCAGCTGCGCCTGCTCGACCTGCTCGGCGCCCAGCCGACGACGGTGATCGCCGCCATCCACGACATCGACACCGTGCTGCGCCACTTCGACCTGGTCGCCGTGCTCCACGACGGACGCATGCAGGCCTTCGGCAGGCCCGCCGAGGTGCTCGACGCCGGGCTCATGGACGAGGCCTTCGCCGTCGAGGCCATGCAGATCCCCCACCCGCACACCCATCAACCCCATCTGCTCATCAGCAGGGGAAAGGACACCCGATGAAGATCACCCGCATCGCACCGGTCGGACTGCTCGCCCTGGCCCTCGTCGCCACCGGCTGCGGCTCGAACGCGTCGTCCGGCTCGGCGAGCTCCTCGGCGGCCGGCACCGTGCAGCTCACCAACTGCGGCGAGACGAAGGAGTACCCGAGCCCGACGACGAAGCTGTTCGTCAACGACGGCAACATCATCTCGATCGCCCTGGCCGCCGGCGCCGCCGATGACATCACGGCCGTGTCGAGCATGCAGCGCGACCGCGACGTGCTGGCCCTCAAGTACGGCGACGAGACCGTCGACGGCCTCAACCAGGTGGCCGACAAGTATCCGACGATGGAGAACATCGTCGCCGCGCAGCCGCAGGTCGTGTTCGCCGGCTGGGGCTACGGCTTCTCCGAGGAGAAGAACCTGACCCCCGACGGGCTGAGCGAGCAGGGCATCGACACCTACCTGCTGTCGGAGACCTGCCGCCAGGCCGACGGCAACCGCGGCACGATGGCCCCGTGGGACGCCCTCACCACCGACATCTCGAACATCGGCGCGATGACCGGCCACCAGGACACCGCCGAGTCGGTCGTGAACGACGTCACGGCGCGCCGCCAGGCCCTCGAGTCGGCGCCGCGGGCCGCCGACGAGCCGACCGCGTTCCTGTTCGACTCCAGCTCGGACACGATCTTCTCGTCGGGCTCCTTCGGCGCCCCGCAGGCGATGATGGACTCGGCCGGCGTCACGAACGCCCTGGCCGACGTGCAGGACACCTGGACGTCGGTGAGCTGGGAGCGGCTGGCCACGGCCGACCCCGACATCATCTACTTCGTCGACTACCCGGGCCAGAGCTACGACGAGAAGGTCGAGGCGCTGCGGTCGAATGACGCGACGAAGGACCTGACCGCCGTCAAGGAGGGCCGCTTCGTCAACCTGCCCTACGCCATGTGGACCTCGGGCTCGCTCAACATCGACGGCGCCGAGTACATCCGCACGTCGTTGGAGCACTACGGCCTCCAGCCGGCCTCGGACGTCCGGACGCACCTGGACATCACCCGACTGGCCGACCTGCCCGGCAACGACTGGCTGAAGTAGGCCACCGAACCGGAGCGCGCCCGCCCAACCGGAACCGGTGAGCGGGCGCGCCACTCCCCGCCTGCCCGGCGGATCGATGTGAAGCCCTCCTCCCGCGTCACGGCGACCTCCGACAAGACGCCATGGCGTCATCTCGCCCATCGGGGCATCAGCGAGCAGAGGGCAACACCCGGATCGAACTGCCAGTACAGCGTGTCCACCCCCGGAGTCCGAAAACGTGGAACACCAGCCGACCCGGACATGGCCGGGGCACTCTTCCGCCAGACCTCCTACGAATGAGCCTCAATATTCGTTGATGGCGTGGTCGAACAGGAAGAAAAATGCTCTAGACCCTTCGGCTGCAATCAGATGAGCCATGCCGTCAGACCATGGACGATGACGGCGGCTGCTGCGCCACCTGCCATGCCCCATTCCCTCTTGCCAGCACCGATGATGACATCGGCAACTTGAACGAGCGTGGCTGCGACGAGCAGCATCTTGGTCGGCCACTGGTCAGCGAAAGCGATGAATGGCAGCACCCCGGCAAGAACCCCGAGGGGAATGGCGCGAGCTGCGTACATGTTCGCGAAGAGACGTTCACCCCCAGCCACGTGACGAGAGCCACTGAACGTGCCCGGCCACACAAACGCAATGCAGGCTGCGACCACTGTGGACAGGGAGATCACTGCGTTGATGATTAGCAGTACCAACATCGGTTTCCTACTTTCTGTAAAGGTTTGCAATAGAGATGATATCTGTCTGGTTAAAATTCTCGGATCGCACTGCGGGCAAGTGGGTAAGCAGAGTCTTACGGTCAACCTTTCCGTTAATAGGAAGACGTGGGATGCGGTCAATCAAGTAGATCTCGTCACACGCATCAACGTATTGGAGATCAGCGCTGCTCAAAGCGGGCTTGGCGGCTAAGCCTTGAGCTTCATTCGGCACAACGAAAGCGATTACTGATAGAGGAGTTGAGACATCAGCCGCCTCCAAGCACAACTCCGGCTTCCTTAACACCTGGATGGGCTTCTAACTGACGTTCAAGTTCAGAAGGAGAAATCACAATGCCATTACGGTACCCAATATCCACTAAGCGATCAATGACGAAAAGATGACCATCAGCACTAAGATAGCCAATATCACCTGTCATAAACCACCCTCCCTTTGCGAATGGCTCAAGGTCAGGTCGGTTCATGTAGCAGTCCATCAGCTGTGGACCGCGAATCTCAACTTCGCCAATTGAACCGATGGGTAAAGATTCACGTGTAGCGACATCAACGACGCGCGTATCAGTATTCGGAAGGCTGAGACCAACTGACCCGTGCACAGGATTATCAGGATCATCGACATGAGAATGGTAGGCTGTTTCAGTCTGCCCGTATCCTTGGAAAAACTTGACTCCGAAGCGTTGCTCGAGCGCTGTACTGAGTTGGGGTGCAAGAGCCTTAGAGCCGCACGAGAAATACTTCACGGTCTCAAGCCGCTCAGCTACGAAACTAGGATCGTTTCCCAACTGTCCGAACAAAGCTGGAATTCCATAAAAATGCGTGACTTTATACCGCTCCAACCGCTCAGCGATGGCACCGCTCTCATACGCTGGATCAATCACAAATGACGCTCCAACAGAGACAGCTGCATTCATATGCAACGGGTTCATAATCGGCATATTAACGAAAACCACCGACTGGCTCTCCATGCGATGGCCGGATGCAACCATAACAGCATTAGCAACAATGCTCTTGTGAGTAAGCCTGACACATTTCGAAGGACCAGTCGTGCCACTAGTGAAAGCAAGCACGGCGGGGTCATCTGAGATGGGTGGAATCCAAATGCTCGGCAACGATTGGTTTGACCGACCAGAGAGTTCTTGCGACAAAGCAGCAAGATTAAAAGTGGTAAATCGCAGAGCGAGATCAGAAATCTTCTCACGAGTAGCCTCATCGAGAATCAGGAAATCAGGTTGAGTCTCCTCGACAGCCCGAGTCAGCTCCGCAGAGGGCTTCGGCGGCATCAGGCCAACCATGACCGCCCCGGAGCGCAACACCGAGTAATAGGTAATGACGCCATCGAGAGTTGGGGTCCACGTGAGTCCAATCCGCTTCCTTCGACTTCCAGCGACGAGAGGACGCATGGCTTGCGCTAGTTCCTCCACGCGAGCGTTGAGTTCTTCGTATGTGAGCGCGCACCCCCGGTCTATGACTGAAATGGCACCAGGCGAGCGTGCAGCCGTAGCGCTAAGCAGATCAGATATTGGTATTTCAGGTATGTCGATCGTCTTTAAACGTTGAGTTTGAGTCATGCAAGTTCCTTCAAAGTAGGAGGCTTATTCAAACCCCTTGTCGGACTCAATCCCGACTAGGATATTTTCTTTGATGACGAGTTTGTTTTGAATAATCTTCTAGGAGGCTTATTCACAGGAGTCGTTCATAGGAGCGTTCCCCCTTGTCAGGTCCTCGTCCTGTCGTGCTGTGAATAAGCTTCTAGGTCGAATTAGCTAAATAGTGATATGGTCCGAAATTGGATGATGGGTTCATAGCCCGCGCCACAAACGATGATGTCGTCGCAGATGACACTCGCAAGGATCGACGCGAACCCGTGATGAGGAATCTGCAAGATCAGGACACGTGACGATGCACCAACCAACCCATTATCGAGACAACGTGTTGACGGTGTGAACATAAAGTGACGAGATTGCAACCGAGCCACTTTACGCGCAGCGAAATTTTTCATCGCAGTCGAATGAATATCGTCACGCCCTGTGAGTCGACTGCCATTAACAGCGTTAACAATTACTGCCTGTGAGGCAAATGTTCCGGAATACTCTTCGATGTCCCCCTCATCGATGCCTTGAGTTTGGTGAGCATATAGTTGACTGATCTTGAAAAACGTGTCCATTTGCTCACTGCCCATCAAACGAGATCCTCCTAGCCCTCACGATCCAGCGGCCTTCGTTAACGAGCTCGTCCCGCACTACGGTCGACAGTAACCTCGGTTGAGCTTCAGAATCATCGAGCATGACAACGAGAACGTATGACACCACACTCACCTTCCCGTCATCGGAATCTTTGATATGCACTCCAGACTGGTAATGCCGATTCTTCACACCTTGTTGAGTCCGCGTTTCATGAGCTTTTGTAGCCGCGTTAAAAATTTCCTCCGCTGTCGACATCTCTGTCGTCGGTGACACAAACTTCGCATCTTCAGCGAAATCCCTGACCCATCTTTGAATATCACCTCCATCAATCCGTGAAAAGTGTTCGCCATAAAACTGGAGGATAGAAAATAACTGATTACTTGGCGTGTCAAGCATTTATGACTCAACCTTTCTGTGCGACGTAGCTACCCGGTACCGAGTCGGCGCTTCAGAGACTAGTACGGTTCTTCCACTTCTCCATGACGGCTAACTCGGCTAGAATATCAAAGTTATCAGAGACACCGAGGTCTGCGAACGCGCGAGCGATATTCGCAATGGTTCGCTCGTTATCGATTTTCACGTTAGCGTTTCCCCGTTCGAATTCCTCAGCAGTTTCCCAGACGCTCGCGCCAACTCTGGCCCCTCGTTCGGCATAGGCAAGAATCAGGCGCAGGTAATCAAGACTGTCTTGAAGCACCTCAGGCCCCCGGCAGGCCCGTGCCCAGGCACAATAGCCCGGGCACCTAATCCTTGAAGTGTTTCAAGCGCCTCAACGGCCCCGGTGACAGACCCCATGAGAGCAAATGGCGTCACGTCGTTCCATGCGATATCCCCGGTGAAGAGGACCCTCTCAGTAGGCAGCCAAACAACAAGATCACTGGCCGTGTGAGCGTTCTTGAACTCAAAGAATTCAACGTCACCCCACGTCGTTGAAATATGATATTCATTCGATATCAATTTAGTTGGAGGAGTAACGTGAATATTACCGAAGTTGATACCAGGTTGCCTACGCACAAGATCGTCGCCGGCGACCATAATCAGCTCAGCCGTCAACTCAGTCCCAAAAATATTACCGTCTGAAAAGATAGAGTTCCCAAAGGTATGGTCGCCGTGAAAATGAGTATTAGCGACGTCGATCCGGGCAGCACCAAGAGATTCTAGTACATGCCGCAGTCGGAAGTTTCCTACCTCGGTTGCAACCGTGTCAACAAGAAGCACTGCATCTTCCTGCCCGAGTTGGATGATGCCGACATTGTTCTGACACCAAGAGCCAGGAAGCTGTTGGTAAGCAAAAGCGTATTCACTCAGCCGAACTATGGCACTACTACTTGGGAATATCGACACCGACTCTCCGCTTCTCATGCTGTCAGGCGTTCGATCGCAGCAAGCGTCGAAAGACTACTGTGACTCAGATTTGCGCTGAGTCGGGTTACTAAGTCCGACAGAGACATGTTTTCAGTACGCTCAAGCAGAGCAAGATGGCTTACAGTTACGCGCGTACCGCCATCGGCCTCTTCGAACGTCCAAGTTCCTGCATGACCATACACACCTGCAGGGGTCTGAATCTGTTTGAAGGCAACCCACTGATCAGGGCGTGCTACCCGCACAGACTCGACGGAATGGGCATGCTCTATACTACTCTTGAGCTTCATTGAGAACCGTTGCTGATCCGTTCCTTGTGAAAGCAGAGTGACGGCGTCTACATGGTCCAAGAAATCAGGCCACATGTTCACTTCCCAAAGAGGCACGAATACCTCGTGTACACCGGCATCGATCCAAACTTCGTCTTGAGTTCGGACTATGTGCTCTCGCAGGGTATCTCCATATTCCTCAGCAAGGGTCTTGATGTTCGTTAGTTCGACGGCGCTGTTATAATCGGTAATGGCCTGCGCTGTCCTGAGTGCGTCTTCGTCGGCAGCACCGAGAGTATGACTGAGTGTCAATTCAGTGGTGCGCTCATCGGTCTCTTTGATTGTCCACATACCTGTCATTTCTGTCAGGGGTGGCGCTGGTTCCACCTGTTGAAAGGTGATGTTTCGTCGATCGGGACTAAAGTGGCGCTCAGAGCGCCAAGAAACGATCATATCGAGTTCACCATTGCGCGCCCAAAACCTAAGTTCTTCGTGTTCCTCATCTTCGCGATTCTGCTCGCAGGCAACAGTGGGGGCGAAGAAAATCGGCCAGTATTCAGCGTCGCTGATGATGCGTCGGACGGTGTCAGCTGGTGCATTGATTGTGCTTAAATGTTTCATAGGAAATCCTACCTGATGTCTCTAAAACCGACCTAGGCCACCGCACACGTTCAGTGCTTGACCCGTGATAGCTGCAGCTTCTGGGCTCGTGAGGTAATTGACGAGTGAAGCAACCTCTGCGGGAGTGGAGTACCGACCGATGGGAATCTTCTTCTCAAACTCCTTGCGGATCTCTTCCACGGTCCGATCGGAAATTTCTGCGTTCCGTCTTATAACAGTGTCAGCCATAGGAGTCTGGACATATCCAGGGCATACAGCATTGACAGTGACGTTGCGCTTCGCATATTCAAGTGCCAGCGACCTGGTGATCCCAACCACTGCATGCTTTGAGGCATTGTAAGGTGCTGACAAGGGGATTCCTTGCTTCCCCGCGGTCGAGGCGATATTGATGATGCGCCCATGCTCGTGGTCGAGAATCCCTCCTTCACGAAGGACAGCGCGGCTCATGAAGAACACCGAGTCACAATTTGTTGCCATAATGTGGCGCCAAACATCCGTTGAGAGCTCATGGAAAGGACCACCACCCGAGGTCCCAGCATTGTTGACAAGGCAGTTTATCCTGCCACATCGACCAACGATGTCCCTGACGTACTGGTCAACATCTTCCTCGTTCGTCACATCACACACCGAACCGGCAACATCCAACCCCTCAGCGTGCCAACGTCCTTCATGAAGGCTCACAGGATCTGCACGACGCCCGCAGAACTCAACATGCATGCCCGCTCGCGCCAGGGTCTCTACGATTGCTTCACCAATACCTGAAGTACCCCCGCTTACCACTGCCACTTTCTTCATGCTTTCACTCCTTACAAGCTAGTTAACCAACTGGCCGTTGGCGATAGAAATGAGCTCACGAGGCGTAACTAACGCGTAATTACGCTCTTCGGGAAACTTGAAGCCGTGACTCTGCTCAAGCTTGGCTCTGATCGCAATGACGTTAAGCGAGTCAAAATTCAAGTTTTCAAAGGAAGTGTCCAAGATCGATTCGTCGATCATGAGCTCCTCGTCTTCGCCCACCACGGTTCGAGTAATCTCGATCAGTTCATTTACAGTGACAGTCGTCATTATCATTATGATGCCTCCTTGCTGCTCGGAATTATGTGTCAGCCATTAAGCCGCAAAAGTGCTGCGGAACGATATCCTCCAGTGCCAGTAGAAAGCACTAAAGCGGTATCTTTCTGAATTGGTTGTCCTCCGCCGTGCACGAGGTTCAAGTTCTCGTCTGGATACCTTCCCCCTAGGCGAATCGCGAACGGCGGGATCCATTGATTACGCAGCGTCAGGGCCGCAAGGGCGACATCGACCGCTGAAGCGCCTGCGAATAGCCGTCCGAACCCGGTCTTGGGTGCTGTCGTCGGAGGTTGTTTGTCACCGAAAATCTGGAGTAAAGTCTCTCGTTCTCGAGCGTCTGCCGCGGGCACGCCCACTGCATCACTATAGACAACGCCAATATCAGAGGGCTTCACTCCAGATTCCGCAAGCATTCGCACCACGATATCGCTAAGCACATTTCGCGACTGTCCACTCTGAAATCCTCTCGCGGATCCAATCAACTCAACATCACGCTGTACAGGCGACGTCACTCGCTCGCTTTGAAGCATTAATAATGCTCCACCCGCCCCTGGCACGTAACCGATGGATTCTGCATTGTACGGAGCATAGTCTCCGGCTGTGGCCGCAGGGCCTAGTATACTTTTGCTTGAATACATAGATGCAATCCCGAACGGACTTCGTGTGCCATCAATGGCGCCCGTGATCATGAAATCTGTCCCTGATAGGATCTCGTAGTTAGCGAGACCGAGAGCATCGATTCCGCTGCAAGCTTCTGTCGCGATGGTACCGCTAGGCCCTTTCAATTTATGGCGAACTGAGATCTGACCAGTGTTGACTGAGTAGAACCACGCGAACGATTGATAGGGGCTGACGCCCCCAGGCCCACTTTCGCTGAGGTTGGTCAATTCTTTCTGAGCAAAAGACAAACCACCATAATAGTTTCCCAACTGGACGCCGATCTCGTCTCGGTGGTACAAGAGCTCGCTACCGTCACCGTCCAAAAGCTGATCTGACAGGGCGAGCGCTGCCTGCGTAATTGGATCCGTCTGTATCCTGATGCGTTCGGTCAGCCCGACTGCCATCCGCTCTGTATCAAGATCACCAAAGAGAGCCCCCCCTAAATCCTTAAGTGTGGAGAATGCCGTACGACCTTTGACGACTGCACCCCATACTTCCTCAGTCGATATTCCTTGGGATGTTGCAATGGCGATTTTTGTGATAAACGTTCGTTCGTTTCTTATATCATCTCGTCTCTGCGCTTAGGATTTTCGATCACAATTGCCGATTGAAATCCACCAAATCCGCTTGCGGTCGACAACGCGCCGTCGATGACGGTCTGTATTGCAGTATTAGGAGCATAATTCAAGTCACACCGTTCATCAGGAATCTTGTAGTTAATCGTCGGAGGCGCCAAGTTCTCTTCAACTGCCAACGCGCAAGCGGCGATCTCGATTGCTCCAACAGCGCCGAGAGAATGGCCAATGGACGATTTAATTGAACTAATTGGAACATGCCTGGCATGTTTGCCAAGGGCTTTTTTAAGTGCCGCAGTTTCGTGTACGTCATTCTGCTGAGTGCTCGAACCATGAGCGTTGACGTAGTCAATCTGTTCTGGCTTAATTCCTGCTTCTAACAAGGCCTTCGAGATAGCCTCAGCAAGTTCCAGACCTTCATTACTTAGCCCAGTCATGTGGTAGCCATTTGTGGTCCTCGCGAATCCAGTAACCTCTGCATATACATGTGCACCGCGTGCACGCGCATTTTCAAGATTCTCTAGCACCAGCGTTGCAGCACCTTCGGCAAGCACGAAGCCATTTCGTTTAGCGTCAAATGGGCGTGAAGCCTCCTCTGGTGTCTCGTTCGACGGGCTAGTAGCCTTGATGGCGTCAAAACTTGCAACTGTGATTGGTGACAAAGGAGCATCTGTGCCGCCGGCAATGACGATGTCACTCTCTCCGCGCCGGATCATGGCAGCGCCTTGCCCCACAGCATCCAGTCCGGAGGTGCATCCAGCTGATACCACAGAGACAGGTCCGTTCACATGATAACGGTCTGCAAGGTACACTCCTAACGTACTTGGCAGGAGCCCTTCAAAGAGTGCCTCGTCCTTACCATCGAACGGGCACAGCCAATGCTTCCCCCCATCCGTGAAATGGTTGAACAATTCAACCATACGCAAGCAGCCACCTACCGCTGACCCGTACGAGATTCCCATTCGATCAGAAATGCTGCTCGTCTCATACCCGCCGCCAAAGGCGTCATTAAATGCTTCATCAGTTGCAGCGATAGCCAAACGGATGCTGCGATCAATCACACTAGAGTCTTCACCATCCTCCAGTTTCTGGATAACGATAGCATCATCTTCAATGTTACATTCACCAGCAATTTGTGAGCGAAACTGTTTGGGGTCGAATCGACTAATTCGACGTACCCCTGAATCTCCAGATGTGATCAGAGACCAGAACGCGGCACGACCCGGTTCACAAGGAGCAATAACACCGATCCCGGTGATGGCGACTCTTCGGACCTCAACCCGATCATTGTTTCCGGAATCTCCCGGCATTGTGTTTCCTTTCAGAGTAATTCAAAGTCCAGCTGAAGCTTGGCAAACCGCCGTACTAGAACGCTCGTTCGCACCCAAACCCCGTATAAACGTATGTATTGCCCATTGAGCTCGTTCGCTCGGCGTCGATAGCATCGCCACGTGGGAGAGCCGGCTTAGACGTGAAAATTCCTCAGGGTCTAACCTCGATAGAGCGTTCTCTGCTTCATCAAGATGATCTTTACCCAAGGTTGCCTCAAACGTGGTAATCTCGTTGGCTTCCGCGATGACAATAGAATTGAGCACATCGACGGCAAGCAACGAGGTTATTTCGTCATGGCCAGAGTCGAGAAGGATCTTAAGATACGTCTCAGAGATACGTAGCAGTTCGTCAGCGCTTGGAACCCTTCCAACCATCCCTGTGCTCAGTCCTGGGTATCTAACTAGCGATTCCACGGTCCGCATTGCCAAAGCTTCAAGTTGAGTGTCCCAAGCTACACCACCCTCTGCGTCAGGGATTTTAACTTCTGCCAAAGCACTGTTGATGAGTGCATCCACAAGAGACTGCCTGTTATTGAAATATACGTACAGCGCAGCAGGCCCAGTCTGAAGTTTCTGGGCGATCGAACGCATCGTAAGCGCACCAAACCCTCGCTCAGTGATTATCTTCAACGCACAGTCCACGATGAGCTGTCTCGTCAGGGGAATTTTGCTGGCGCCCCCACCGGCCTCGCGGTTCATTCGTCCCTCGCTCCTCAAGCGTAACGAACGCTGTTCGTTACGAACAGTGTTCAGAGTAGCACCTCGGACACGCGTTGACTAGGGCCAGTCTCTTATATAGGTCCGAGTCAGGATCGCCACGACCCCTTGCCGCCCTCGCTGCTGGCGTCGGACCTGAGGAGCCTGCCGCCACGACCGATGCGGCAGCCCTCTGCACGACATCGGCGACCCACTCCGTCGCGTAAACCCAGTCCGCAAGAAAGGCCTCTGGCCCGGTACGGGCAGCACCCCCTGATAGCCCACGGCACGCGGGATGCCCTCCAGGATCACCCCGAGCACCACCTATCGCTTGTACTGCGTCGGTGACCACCATGGAAACGACCGATCCCGTAACCGTCAGGCTCGACCTCACCTGATCGTACAGGTCAACCGGTCAACCAAACTACTAAGCGCAGCTCACCAACTGCGGCGAAACTGAGGAGTGCCCAAGCCCGACGACGGCGACGAGATCGACGGTCTCCCGGCGATCCAGCCGACCAATATGATAGTCTCTCACATATGAAAGGTGCCGGTGGTTCCGGATCCGAGTGCGCATCGGGTCGCGGCCGAGCAGGGCGTCCGGGGGTGCGGCGGTCGAGAGGATGTGGGACGGTGTGAGGGAGGACACGGGCCGGCCCCGGGCGTCCGAGCGGGGGGCCTCCGCCCGCTGGGCGGGACTGGCGTGTCTGTCGGTGGGCGTTGCGATGCTGTTCGTCAACACTGCTGCGGTGAACGTGGCCCTGCCTGACGTGAGTGCGAGCCTGAACGCATCGATGGCGCAGCAGCAGTGGGTCGCCTCGGCCTACAGCCTGGCTTTCGTCGTGGTCCTGCTGATCGCCGGTTTCGGGGGAGACAGCCTCGGCCATCGCCGGGTACTGCTCATGGGGCTGGTCGGTCTGCTCGCCGGGTCGGTCCTGGGCGTGGTGAGCCCCGTCGTGGGGTGTCTCATCGCGGCCAGGGCCCTGATGGGCGCGGGCGCGGGAATGTTCATCCCGATGAGTCTGGCCCTGATCGCCGATCTGTTCCCCAGCATGGCTGACAGGGCACGGGCACTCACCGTGTGGACCATCGCCGGAACCCTCGGCGCCCCACTCGGACCGGTGATCGGCGGCGGGCTCACCTCACTGGCCGGGTGGCGGGCGATCTTCGCATTCGACGTCGTCGCATTCCTGGTGGTGATGGCATGGAGCCTGCGCGTGATCCCCCGGTCCGGGCGGCCGGTCGCGTCCGCCACCGGCCTGCCGTGGAAGGAGGGGCTGCTCGTCACTGCGGGACTCGGCCTGCTCACGGCGGGGCTCATCAACGCCCAGCGCGCCTGGATGAGTCCGTCGGCCTGCGGCCCTGCCCTGGCAGGAGTGGTGCTCGTCGTGGGGTTCGTGGTGTCGGACCTGCGCACCGGGCGTCCGCTGACCGATCTGCGCCTGTTCGCCTCGACCCCCTTCGCGATCGGGGGGATCGTGCTGGCCACCGTGAACTTCGCGGTCTTCGGGCTGATCTTCGTCCTGCCCGCCTATCTTGAAACGGTCCTCGCCCACAACGCGCTGGTGGGTGGACTGCTGCTCATGCCGTTGGTCGCCGGCGCAATCCTCGGTTCGTTGCTGAACGAGCGGGCCACGCGTCGGCTGAGCCCCGCCGGCGTATGCAGAGTCGGCTTGACCCTACTGGCCCTGGGCGCTGCCGTCATGGGTGCCGCGACCGTCCGAGGCGGACTCGTCCTCATGGGCGTGGGCGAAGCACTCGCCGGCCTGGGCATGGGCGTCTGCCAGCCCGTCGCGCTGTCGTGGGGACTCTCCCAAGTCGACAGCGACCGGCGGGGCACCGGGTCGTCCCTGCTCAGCGTCCTCCAACAGCTCGGCTCGGTGCTGGGCATCGGAGCGCTCGGCACAGTCGAGGGCTCGACCTACAGCACTGGCCTGACTGCCTCAGGTGTTCACGCGACGCCCGGGGCCATGAGCTCGGTGACGATCGCCTTCCAGGAGGCGGCCCGGTCGCCGGACGCGGTCGGACAGGCCCTCCGGAAGGCAGCCGCCCGCGCATACACCACGGCGACGGGCTTCTCACTGCTCACATGCTGCCTGGTCGCCATCGGCGCGCTCACCGCCGTCATGGTGCTCGTGCACCGCGGCAATGCTCGCACCGGGTGATGATGTGACTGTGACCGACACCAGTGAGCATCCTGCCGCCAGGAGACCGTCCGCGTCGTCGACGAGCCGCGGCACGTCTGCGAAGACCGTGGCCGCGCGCCAAGCCTGGCAGGAGCAGAAACGTCGTGCCACGAGGGACTCGATCCGCCGGGCCGGTCGCCCCCTGCTCGCCGAGCACGACTACGACACCATCACCGTGGCGCAGATCGCCCAGCGCGCGGGGGTCTCGCAGATGACGTTCTTCCGTCACTTCTCGACGAAGGAGGATTTCATCATCGGCGTGATGATCGATGACGAGACACTTCGGATGATCCGGGCCGTCATCGCCGAACAACCACCGGGCACGCCGGCACTCCGCATCGGGCAGAACATCACCCACGAACTCGTCCGGCGCCTCTCCGACACCGGGCTGTCCCAGATGGCCGACTGGGTCCGACTCATCGCCTCGCACCCCTCGCTCCTCGCTGCGCTGCACGGGCACCGCACCCGCTGGATCGACGCCATCGAGACCCTGCTCCGCCCCGAGTCGCCCCCGGGGCAGGACCTCGGACGACGGATGACCGCTCTCCTCCTCCTCGACCACCTCGTCGAGACCCTTTCCTGGTGGGCCGCCCGCACGGACCCGGACGCGCCCAGCCCCACCGAACTCACAGACCTCGCCGACGAGGCGGCCCGGGCCATCCTCGACGCCGCGGGTCCGAGCTGATGGCGCCCGATGGGGACCGGGCGCGTCGTCTCCTCCCACCCCGGCGAAGACCGGTGGTTCCGGCCAGGGAGCGACAAATCCCCAAGGCACTGCCGCACGGCCGTGATCCGGCACCCGGCAGGAATGAATCCCATGCCTCCACCTCACGATGGCGCCGATGGACGAGCCCGGTCTTGGTGGACACGACTCGAACACGTTCCGGTGCGGACACCGCCACTGCCGGTGACTTGACGCTTCTCGTAGTCGAGATGCCCGATTATCCCTATTTTTCACCACTTGACACCGCCCACCCTCAGTCAACCCGCTCGGCAGCCCTCCGGAACCGACGAGACTGACACCCTGCCCCTTCGCCTGCGCGAGCAGCCGCTCAACGACCTATGGCCGGCATGAAACGAAATTGTATTTTTCGTGGATTTCCTGTGCTGTTTCGGATGTGATTGGGGAATTCAGGTTGAGGTCACCCGGAAGAAACCGCTGTTCTGATCAGGTGGAAGAAGCGTTCCGATAATTATGTGTTGGTGCGGATAAAGACAGAAGCGATCCTCTACGCCTCCCGAGGCGTTGATGTGAGCATCATCGCGAGATGGTCGAGCGGACGGAGAGGACCGTGCAGGAATGGCTGGCCGAATGGCAGGCCACGCGGATGT
>ERZ772955.1496-NODE-1496-length-14434-cov-30.892621_pt1 | contig 14434 bp, 7 predicted proteins | sample MGYA00511133_ERZ772955 | MGnify/ENA primary metagenome ERZ772955 (study PRJEB29015, sample SAMEA2737914) | human oral metagenome | biome: human oral; feature: human-associated habitat; material: dental | place: China | collected 2149 ... | reverse complement strand
TATCGTGGTTTGGCTACCATTTGGTATAACATTGGATACAGCCCAAATTAAACCTGAGTACATATTGTTCGTATCGGTAGATTTTGGCACCATTTCAATAATACACACTGGAGATTTAGCGGCAGACTCTTCGTCTACCTCATAACCTGTAATGTTACCCTCCGAATCTACGGTAGGTTTTAATGACTTAGGAACAAACGCCATCTGTATCGTGTTACTGGCTGCGGAGTTGCCTTTTCTTCGTTCTGATATACATTCGCCGCGCCCATCACTGCTGCTTACAGCAATAAGTGCAGGTAGTTCGGAGATAGGCGGCTCTACACCTTCTATCTTACCATTTGACATATTAAACAGATTGCAACGGTGTGACTGTTCTGCTTTTAGTTTTGATACCATATTACGGATCTCTGTCAGAGGATCTTCCTCGGAGTTAGATTTCATAAACAGCTCGCCATATTGGCTGATTATAACCTCTTTTGTTTCCTCAGGCACAGAGGCGTCTGCTAATAAGGCAGCTACGGTCGCTAATTCTGTTGTCGCTCTCCTGACAACTTCAGCATTTCTTTCAATGTTACAACGAGCATTCTTTGGACCGCTTAGCTCTGGATACGGTAATCCGCCGTTATTACTCTCATTGCCAAAGAATTCATACAGTATTTTGCGTCTATCCTCTTCGCCGGAGGCAGCGCTCAGTCTGGTGACGGTATCATCAAGACCAACCCATTCGCGCAAACCGCTATTCAGTTTCTCATAAGTAAACTTCGGTCTCGGCGCTTCCGGTGTTGGCGTAGCGGTTTTTTCAGGCGTTGGCGCTGCTGAGGTTGGTGCACCGCTGGCAGCCTCTGTCGATGGCGTCGAGGAAGGTGCTGTCTTAGTTTCTCCGCTGCTTCTGCCGCAGGCAGTAGCACCTACAAAGGCAGCGCCGGCTAATACTGCACCCAGAAAACCTCTCCTGCCTGTTAATTTGTCTATTATTGAACCGCTTGGGTCATGATCTTTCATAACGCTTGGGGCTCCTCTCCTCTGGTTGTACCAGAATTATAAATAAACTCTCCTCAGCACGGGCTGATTGGTTTTATTGTAATATATTTACCATAAAATGCAAGAAAATTGCTGCATTTTTCATAAAATATTTGAAGATTTTAGCCTACCGCAATCACCGGCAGATGTGCTACAATTGTAGGCATATGCGGTATGCTCGTCATAAAAAGCCTTTGGTAATAGCGCTGTTTCTGATCTTCACAGTGTCGATGGCACTGGTGAGTAAGAATGTTGCGTATGCTGAGGAAACTGTAGAGCCAAGTATAGCTAGAGATAAAATATGCAAAGCAGCCGGTCTTACTACTACAAAAAAACTCCAAGGCAATAAAGATGAAGGTTATTGGTGCGGCGCCCCAGATGGACATAACTCGTATATAGCGTTTTTGGAATGTCCAGCTGGTTCATATGTAGCTAAAGGCAGTGAAGTGCGTGCAAAAGTACCAAGAATGAAATGCATCAAGGGGTCACGCAATACAGTAGAGCCAACTAAAAAAGGATGTGGTCAACAGACTACCCTGAAAGGCGATAAAAATAGTGGCTATTTCTGTGAGGCTGCCGGTATTCAAAATTCTCCAAGCGAGTTTACTTGTCCTAGTGGATCAAAACAAGCTGAGGGTAACTCTATAAATTGGAGAGCACGAGGTGGCGTACGTTTTGCTTGGATATGCGAAGGCTCCTCTCTCACCCCCGAACAAAAGGAGAAAGCCAAGGCCGCTGGAGTCGAAGCTGCCGGTAAAGACCTCCTTGCCAAAAACCCTGAATTAGCTAAAATCACCTCTGACCCTAAGGTTGTTGGCGAGTGTATAGCAGAGGCTAGATCTAGTGCAGCGTCAGCAGGAAGATATGCACAAGGAAGCGGAGGTACTTCGGAAGAGCTACGGCAACAATTTCTCGCTGAATGCTTAGCTAAAAAAACGGGTAAATCAGTAGATGAAATCAAAGCAGCTCTTCAAGGCGCTGATATAACAGGTGCCATAGCAGCGGGAGAACAACAACAACAAGCCACCGAGCAGCAACTCGCCCAAGAACAAGCCGCCGAAGGCGAAGAAGAAAAGCCTAAAGAAGAATGCGGCGGCCATGTAGAAGGTATTGGCTACTTCCTTTGTCCTATCCTGGAGAGGCTCGTTGATTTTGCTGATGGTACCTGGGGTCTATTTGAATTTCTATTACAAACCAATCCTTTGCCAAGCGATAGCAGCGAACCTTTACCGTCGGCTTGGAGCGGGCTGAGGGATGTGGCTAACGCTATATTGGCCATCATTTTCCTGGCTATTATTATCTCTCAGGTCTCAAACATCGGCATATCCAACTATGGCGTGAAAAAGATGCTACCACGACTAATAATCGCTGCCATTGCCATAAATGTGTCGTACTTCCTAATGCAGGTTATCGTAGACATAGCAAATATTTTAGGGTCAACGTTGTACGAGTTTATATCAGAGCTAGCGCCAAAGGTGCAGTATAGAGATGTTGGTTGGGCAACTATCATAACAGATATTGCTGCTACTGGTATAGCGGTAGCTGCTATCGGAGCAGGAGCGACCGCGGCAAGAGCTGCCATGACCGACATGGATCCAAAAGTAGGACTGTTGCTGTTATTTGTATTCATTGTGCCAGCCATATTAGGTTTAATCGCTGGTCTGATGGCTTTAGTATTCCGAGCAGGCATCATACCAGTTTTGGCGATTTCTGCGCCGATCGCCTTCGCTGCTTGGGTGCTGCCAAACACCCAAAAATTATTCGAGAAATGGAAGAGTACTTTCCTGGGTATGCTATTTCTGTATCCACTAGCCTCATTATACTGCGGTGGACTGAAGTTTGTAGCACTGTCACTTATGAGCGAGTACACCGAACCTCAACAAGTCTTATTCAGAATGATGGGAGTAACCATGCTGCTTTTAGGGTCTGGATTTGTAGCGGTACTGGCTATAAAGTCAAACTCCATTATGGGCGGCATGATGAATGGCATAAAGAATATTGGTACTAAACTTACTGCGCCGGCAGTAAATTCACTAGCAAGCTATGCGGGAGCTTTAAAGGGCGCTAAACGGGCTGAATTTTTGGCGAAGGATCATAGCAAGGCAGCAGAAGCTGCCGAGCGCAACAGATATCGTCGTTTCAGTCCGCGCAGATTAGGATCTAGGATTAAACACGCTACTGGTCGACGTATGCAAGCGCATGACGAGCGAATGATACAGGCCAAGATGCAAGCAAAAGTATACGAATCTGCCGTAGAACAAGAGGAAAGGCGGAAATATGAAGCTAGAGTGGCAGAAAATCCTGCATTACTTGGAAGGGTAGCTGAAACTGTTGGTGGAAAATCCTTCATCAAAGAGGCTGCTTATAAGTCTGCTGGCATGGAATTGCAAAGTAAATATAGCGGCAACGCAGTAAAGGCACTTAATGAGAGCGATAACGAATATGTTAAAGCTTTAGCCGCCAAAGAGATAGCCGAAAGAGGCAGTGCAGGCGAAATCGACCAGGTCCGCGAATATCTCCAAAAGGGTGGCAGTATTGACAATAGTGACATGGCCGAAGCCTTAATGAAGATGAAAGGCCGCGATGCCGGCATCGCGGCAGCTGGTAAGGCAGCTTTGGATAAGCTAGAAAAATCAGGCGGCGCGCCCGTACATACCGGTATTAGCGAGATGCACAGGCTGACTCAAGAGGGCTTCGATAAGCTAGGAGATAAAGCGGCCGTCGAACAAAACGCAGCCGCCATACAAGCTGGCGGTATGGACTGGGAGCAGGCTGCAAGAGTTCTGGGCGACAGACATATTATGAGAGAAGCTCCGCAGGAAAACATAGGAGCTATAAAAGCCAGCATACAGGCAAATATTACACAGCAAATAAAGTCAGGCACCATGGATGGAAGTCAAGCCCAAAAAGTATTGAATAATAGCCGTGCTATGGAAAATATTTCCGACCAAACCAGACAGGAGCTACAGAATATAGTAAATAACGCCGCAAAGCAAGCACAAGCAAGCGGCACGCAGGCTGCAAACGGAGCTCAGACTCAATCATCAGGACAGCCGCAATCTACAAGCTCTGGAGCACAGCCAGCAGCATCATCAGGGCAAGCCCGGCAAGCGCATTCTGCTACGCAAACCCCACAGCGACCATCTTCTACACCGCCCGCCCAGTAAGTAAGTTACCCCGTACGTTTTCCTTGACTTTTTATCTAAAAAATGCTAACATAATCCGTATATGAAGTGGTTACAGACACATATGCGGCAGTTAATACAGCGGTCGCGATGGTTTGCATTTCTGGCGGCTGGGCTGATCGTTGGTACTCTTGCTGGTGTTTTTTTACAATCTACCCCTGTTATGGCGGCAGATGCTACTTGGAATGGACGGTCTTTAGTCTACCAGGACAATACATACATAAACATCACCGACGAAAACCAGCTGAAGAACATGGGCTTGGATGAAAAAGGCTACGCTTACGGTATGCTAGACAAATCTGGCGGCAAGGAGAAAATGAAAGTTATTTACTTTCCGCCTGGCACCGATATAACAACAGCAACCTCGGCAGAATTTATCGTCTATGACTTTAAGAAACCAAGGACTTACACCAGAGAATCATCAACTACTATTTCCACCGAAGCTGCCGGCGAAAACCCCGATGTTGGCAGCAGCGATTGCGGCATAGCATCGGTGGGTTTTTATATTTGTCCGATCTCGACGTTTTTAGCAAAAAACATGGACTGGCTATATGGTAAACTGAACGATTCTCTGGAGACGCAGCCGCTGAATGTTACTGATAATAAAAGCGGTTTATATCTGGCATGGAATATTATGCTGGGATTTGCCAACGCGGCGTTTATCATTGCCTTCTTAGTTATTATTTATTCGCAAGTCACCTCAGCGGGAATTAGTAATTATGGTATAAAAAAGATGTTGCCGCGCCTGGCAATTGCCGCGGTGTTAGTGAATATATCTTATTATATCTGTGCGTTTGCTATCGATTTATCAAATATTTCCGGACACGCTCTGCAAGATGTCTTTATGCAGATTAGAACTACGGTTTTAACGACCGGACATTCCAGCGGCGGTAGTATTGAAGTATTTACCTGGGAGAATTTAACAGCGCTTATTTTATCCGGCGGCGCGGCGGCAGTCGGCATCAGAGCCTTTCTGGTCGGCGAGGGCGGAGTTTTAACGTCGGCGATTATTCTGCTATTACCGGTTTTACTGGGGGCGCTGCTGGCGGTTTTAATGGTGGTGTTGGTGTTGGCAGCACGGCACGCGCTAATCGTTATTTTGACAATTATTTCGCCGCTGGCATTTGTTTGCTATTTGCTGCCTGGTACGGAAAAATGGTTCGAGAAGTGGCGCAGCATGTTTATGACGATGCTGATTTTCTTCCCGGCATTCTCCTTATTATTCGGCGGCTCTCAATTAGCAGCGGCAGCAATTTTACAGAATGCATCAACTATCATAGAGGTGATTCTGGGATTAGCGGTGCAGATTATCGCGCTGCCATTAACGCCGTTCCTATTTAAGCTGAGCGGCGGAATCCTAAATCGTATCGCTGGAATTGTCAACAATCCGAACAAGGGGCTTATCGACAGAACGCGCAACTGGTCTAAAGATAAAAGCACAGAAGTTGCTAATAAGCGGTCGCTCGGTAACGACAAATTAAAAGGCCGGCAGCTTATCCGGCGGGCTGGCCGGCACATGAGCCACCGCCAACGGCGGGCAAAAGAGCGGCGGGAGCGATTGCAGCAGCAGGCAGATAATGTCTATGGCGGATCGAACTTGCATAAACGGGAAGACTTGCACGCCAAGCAGGCTAAGAGACAGGCTGAAGTATTGGCGGCACAAGACGAAAACCGGTACGCCGAAGCAGTTCAGGGACATGTTCCGTCTGACATCACGCGTTCTGCACCTGACAGAGCGTTGCGAAGGCTTTCTGCACAGTGGTCAACCAGGCAAGATCTCAGACAACACCTTAAATATCAGCAATTTATGGATGAAGCAGAAGAGGCTACCCGCACCTTAGCGCTGGAAGGAATCCGCAAATCCAACGCGCAGCGCGCCCAGAATAAGAAGCTGGCTGACAATGTCTTAAATAATGACGAATATCAGAGAATAGCTGGCGGTAATGTGTATGTTGACGAACACGGCAACAACCTGGGTATGGATGCAGCGTTAGCAACAGCCGTCGCTGCCTCTCGCGGAGAAACTGCCAAATCTATCGAGGAAGCGCACCAGGTTATTAATCATTACAAATTTAACGCTCAAGAGAAGCAGGAATTGGCAAAGGGCGGCACCGTCTATCGCGGCAACAGGGTGTTTAACCGCAATACCCCGTACGTACTTGAGGCAGCTCTGGAAGATCAGATGAAAAATGGAACAGTGGACGAAGTTGTCGATTTGATCAGCCACATGCCGCCAGAATTTAACGGCTCCGTAGCGGCAGGTTTGGCTTCCTCAAGCGTAAAGGGTAAAGCGCCGTTCTTAGGCGGCAAGTTAATTGACGACATAGTCAAGGGTTCTATCCCTGACGAAGATGCTCTTCTGAAGTATGTTGCCGAGTGGGTTGAGGGCGGTAAATTCAAGGCCGAGGATGTATCTATTACTGACGCTCAGGGCGTCAAGCTTCTCCAGAAAGCCTTTAACAGCCGCCACGGCAGCATTGTCACAGCAGGGAAGAGAGCTGCCTTTAGGAAGAAGATTGATGAAGCATTGACGGAGAGAGAGCTCAAGCGCAATGTCACCGAAGCCGCCAAAGAGCAATATGGAATTCTTAAGACTATGCTGTAATTTGCTATAATATAAGCAGTATGTCTGTGTATAAAGTTCCTCAGGACGTGGAGGCGGAAGACAAGCTGCTTGGACCGTTTAGTTTCCGGCAGTTTATTTTCTTGATTATCGCTGTCGTGTCGCTGGGAGCTGCTTATATTCTGGCGCGGATATTACTACCGCTGGGCTTAATTCCTGTGCCGATTGCCTTATTTTTCGGCGCATTAGCGCTGCCTCTGAGAAAAGACCAGCCTATGGAAGTCTATTTGGCGGCAGTAATTTCTTTTATGCTAAAGCCAAAGAAACGGCTATGGCAGCCTGACGGCATTGAGTATTTGGTGGAGGTTACTGCGCCAAAAACCGAAGAAACAACCCGTAGAAATAATTATGATCAAGAAGAAGTGCAGCGACGGTTGTCGTATTTGGCAAATTTGGTAGACAGCCGCGGCTGGTCAATTCGCGGCGTTAACGACCCGGACAGTCCGATGCAAGCCGATTTATATAATGAGGCACAGACGGCATTCGACCCCTTGGATGAGACTGGGGCAACTGCGCAGAACATTACCAATCTAATCAATCAATCAGATGCTCGGCGGCGGCAGGCAATGATCCAAACGATGTCGGCAGCTCAGCAAATAGCACCTGACGACCCTCAAAGTACATCGTCCACAGACAACTCCCAGTCCAATCAATCGTCAGGTTCAAATAGCAGTGCAAGCAATACACAACCCGATCAAACATCAATTTTAGATGATAACGCGCCAGTAGATCAGGTGTTAACAGCTGACTATCAACCTAATCAACAATCTGATATAGAACAAGCAATAGCATCCAGCATGAAAGCTGGGCCATATCCAACCATGCGTCAATCAACGCTTATACCGCTGGACGAGATACCAGTGCAGCCAACAGCAGAAGCCTCAGCCCCGGCAGCACCGCCGCAGACTAGCCTTGATAACGTCTCGCCTGCTATAATAGATTTGGCAAAGAACCACAGAGACTTCTCTATTCAGACGATCCAGCGCGTAGCAAACGAAATTGAGCAAAGAGAGAAAAAAGCAAAAAAAATGGAAGATGAAGTGGTGATTTCGCTACATTAAGGTGGGAATTATGCAGCCAGAATTACAAAACCAGCAACCATATCAGCCGCCAGTACCGCAGCAAGCCAATGCGGCTATTTCTGACGGTAATGTTCCACAGCAGCAGTCAATCGGTTCCGGGCAGCAGCCAGCAAACCAAACGCCTAAGGCGCAAGCGCCAAAAGACAAGAAGAAAAACGCCGCGATCAGCACCCAAAACACGTTGTTATTCTCAGAGATGCGCGAGAATATGATTATTATGAGCGACGGCAGTTTTCGAGCGGTGGTTGAATGCCAATCAATTAACTTTGACTTAATGAGCGCAAGGGAGCGGGAAGGCGTTGAGTTTAGCTACCAAAACTTCCTTAATTCGCTTTATTTTCCTGTACAGATTTTAATTCGCTCGCGGCGGGTGGATATTGGACCATACCTTGACCGGCTGGCAGAAATTCGCCGCAACCAAGATAATATGCTTTTAAACGTGCTGATGGACGATTATATGGATTTTATTGACGTGCTAGCCCAAGAGGCCAACATTATGGATAAGAGTTTTTACGTAGTGGTGCCTTATTACCAAAAAGGCGACGAGAGTGTGACTAAACAACAAGCCAAGGGTTTGTTCAACAGCTTTTTCAGCGGCAAAAAAGAAGCTTCTGTAACAAAAATTGATCAAGTAACCTATGCGAAAGCGAAGGATGAGATTAAAAACCGCCTTGATTCGGTGATGAGCGGTATGTTCCAGATGGGTGTTAAAAGCCGCCAATTGAACACTAGAGAATTAGGCGAATTACTCTATGTGTCATATAATCCTGACACATCATCCAGAGAATCGCTAACAGCTATTGATCCAAGCGAGCTGACAACCACTTACATCACCAAAGGACAAGGCCAGCCGCCAACAGGAGGGGGATTATTGTAATGGCAAAGAAGAAAGACGCTATCGATATCGCGGCGCAGCAGCGAGCGCGCGAACAAGCCGAAGTTGAGCAAGCTTTCCTGACAGGCGTCAGAACAATGCGCGATTTTATCGCGCCCAGCAGCCTGGAACTCCACGCCGACCACTTCCGTTTGGGCGCAAAATACGGCCGCACCATGTATGTTTACGGTTATCCGCGGCAAATTTACACTGGCTGGCTCAGTTCGGTGATTAACATCGACGAAGTTCTGGACATTAGTATGTTTATTTATCCAGTCGATACTCAGGTGGTGCTTAATAATCTGCGTAAAAAAGTGACGCAGTTAGAAGCTACCATGAATATTAATACGGAAAAAGGCAAAGTGCGCGACCCGGCATTGGAGGCGGCTTTGCAGGACGCCGAAGAGTTGCGCGACCAGCTGCAAATTGGCGCTGAAAAGTTTTTCCGCTACGGATTATATATCACGATTTATACTGACAGCATGGATGAATTAAATTTTGTGCAGCATAAAATTGAGACAATTTTCGGCCAGCAGCTGGTATTTTCGAAAGTCGCTTCCAGCCAGCAAGAACAGGGGCTGAACAGTACTATTCCGCAATTAACCGACGAATTGCAGGTTCGCCGCAATATGAACACCAGCGCTATTTCTACCAGTTTCCCGTTCACATCAGCCGACCTGACTGACGGTAAAGGTGTATTATACGGCATTAATATGCACAATAACGGCTTGGTGATTTTCGACCGTTTTTCTTTGGAAAATGCCAATATGGTGGTGTTCGCTAAATCTGGTGCTGGCAAATCGTTTACCGTCAAATTGGAAGCGCTGCGCAGTATGATGATTGGCTCGGACATCGTGATTATCGACCCGGAAAATGAGTATCAGAAACTATGCGACGCAGTCGGCGGCAGCTATATCCGCTTGAGCCTAAGTAGCGACACGCGTGTTAATCCGTTCGATTTACCAAAGGTAATCGACACTGACGAAGCAGATGATGCCCTGCGGGCCAACCTGGTAACACTGCATGGTCTATTGCGGCAAATGTTGGGCGGTCTCCAATCTGACGGACAAATTACATCCGGACTATCGCCGGCAGAAGAAGCCGATATTGACCAAGCTTTGATTGACACCTACGCCCGCGTCGGTATCACCTCCGATCCGTTAACCCACCATTCGCTACCGCCGACAATTTCCGATTTATACGATACTTTGCTGCATATGGGCGGTACTGGCCCGGCGCTGGCGCAGCGGCTGCGCAAATTTACCGCTGGTACGTTTGCCGGAATTTTCTCGCAGCAATCAAATATTGACATCAACAACCGGATGGTAGTGTTTAATATCCGCGATTTGGAAGATGAACTACGACCGATTGCCATGTATATTGTGCTAAATCACATCTGGAATATTACCCGTACCGACCAAAAACGGCGCATGTTGATCGTCGACGAGGCTTGGCAGTTAATGCGCTACGATGATTCGGCCAGCTTCCTATTTTCTTTAGCGAAGCGCGCCCGCAAATACCAGCTAGGATTAACCACCATTACCCAGGACGTAGAAGACTTCGTCGGCAGTAAGATGGGGCGGGCAATCGTTTCCAACTCGTCAATTCAGCTGCTTCTTAAACAATCCACCAGTGCCGTTGATGTCTTGTCGCAAGTCTTCAAATTGACCGAAGAAGAACAAAAGCGCTTATCTAACTTCCCAGTTGGGCAAGGCTTATTCTTCGCCGGACAAAACCACGTCCACATCCAAATTCAAGCCAGCGACACCGAATATAACCTAATAAACACCAGCCCGGTAGCCAAGCAAAAACGGCCGTCAGAAACCCCGGTCGGCGGATACGGAGATGTGTAGTATAATTGAGGGTATATGGCAACAAAAACGAGACCGCCAAGGATTGACTATACCACGGACGATAGAGCCGACGAGAGACTTAGTCCTGCCGAGCAAGCTAAGTTTGATCAAGCTCAGGCTGATTTCGGCGATTCGGAGTTAAGCGACCGCGAAAAAGCCGCTATTGCCGGTCTTGAATCTCAGTTCGGCGATTCTGAATCTGATATAGACGGCCGTCGAATTGACGCCGCCAGCGAAGCCGCCGACAGGCAAGAATCTTCCGTGCCGCAAGATAACGGATTCTACCAGCCAGCAGCCAACAAAGGTTCTGGCAGAAAACAGCCATTAACATTAAAGGGCATATTAAAAAAGGGCGGACCAGCAGGTATCATAACCGCCCTCATTGGCGGCGGAGCATTCATTGGCGGATCAATGGCGGGACCGATGGCGCTGTTATTTAATATCAGCGAAAACGTTACTGAGCAAAACGATTCCGCCTCAGTAGCTAAAGAAACCCGATTCATGAAAACCCTTAAGCATATGCTGAAAGAGCGCGGCTATAAAAGCAAGCTCGGTACCAAAATGGGCAAGCTGTCTAATAAGGGCATCTCAAAGTTATCAAAAAAGGGAGTTGTTCCCTACAATAAAGATGGCAGCAAATTTGACATCGGTAAAAATGGATATCCAGACCATCAACCAGACAAATGGGCCGTTGACGGCGGCAAGCCAATGGATAAGGATAAACTGGTTAATCATCTACTAGAAAAAGGCAACGAAAAACAGGCTAATAAAGTATTTGGCAGATATGGTGCATTTAAGATGCGTGTCAAGGCCTGGGTGGGAAAACACATTAAAAAAAGCTTCCTTAGTAAATTTGGACTAAAAAGAAATGGCGGGCTTGCTGGTAAAATAGACAAGAAATTAAAAATAAGCGAGCGTTTTAAGAAGTTCAAAGATAAATTTCCAAAGTTTGACTCAGGCAAGGCAGGAACAAACCTTAAAGAAAAAGTAAACAAAAACATGGGTAAATCTAAATTGGGTGGATTCCTTTATCTTTTGGCAACAGCGACATGCATAGGCGTAAAAATACCGACCATGGTAGCCGTAGCAGTAACTGCTATACAACTAGTTCCTATTATAGGCGTGGCTTTTGATGTGATACTAACACCATCATCAAAGGCTAAAGCAGCTGGGTTTGGCAGCGGTTTTACCCCTGAGCAAATGAATACCCTCGGAACAGTGCTAACCGAGAGAGGAGTTGTCGAAGGGTCTCAAAATACCGAAGGAGCAGCCACAGACTCGTCGATATTTATGGCATCTTTTGGTGCAATTAAAAATAAGCAAGCAATCTCCGATTTTGTTCCAGGTTATAAAATGATTACTAGCCCAATTGTTCAGGGTGCTAAAAAAGTTGGAGAAGCTCTTGAGCCCGCCTGTAATATACTGCTAGGTCCGGTCGCGATGTATGCCACTATGGGCGCTGAAGCAGCTATGACTGCTTATTCGGGCGGAATATATTCCCTCATTTCTTGGATAGGTAAAGAGGTGATAAAGAGCTACATTGGAGATTGGGTGTCGGGACTCGTTTCAGGAATGCTTGGACCAGTGTTTAAAGATTTGGCAGAGAATGATATGCTGCCAAAAGCAAGGTTCAAAGATCTAGGTGATGCACTAGGTATTGGTCTAGCGGCGTTCTTCTCGTCCGGAGGTATGGCACAAATGTTGCCAACCCTAAAAACTAACCAGCTAGCCGAGTTTGGCGAAATTCAGCTGGCCAATGAAGAATTCCAAAAAAGAATGGATATCGCATCGCTAAGTCCGTTTGATACTTCCAGTAAATACACCTTTATGGGTAGCATCGTTCATAACATGGGTAATATGATGCTGGAAAATAGAACTTCCGACGGATCATTTGTCTCTACGTTATCTAATATCCTAAAATTGCCGTCATTTGCCTTATCGTTCTCGTCTGCTGCTCATGCCAAAAGTACTATATATTCGGGGAGTTACTGCGACTATGGCAAAGAGTTTAAGCAAGACAGCGAAGAGGGCATGCCGGCAGTAAATATGGCAGGACTGCCTTGCACTGGTATTACAAAAAGTCAAGCTAATATGTCAACCGAGGAGGCTATTTCAATCGCCGAAGACGAAGGCTGGATTGATGACAATGTAGAGATAAAAGAGGGAGCTACCATTAGCGACTTGTTAGAGAGCAACTATATCAAAGAGAACACTCCTTTACGAGATTTTATTGAATCATGCGGTAGTGCAGAAGGTGGTGATTACTGGACTAATATGAACAGTTGCACCGTACCAGATAACGCTACATCGACCACCCTAGACAAGACAAAAACCTCAGAATCCACAGGATTGAAAGATGAAGATGGTAATGAGGTCAGCTATACAGCAGAAAAAGAAGGAGTAGGAGAGACTGTTGATACTATTAGCAATAAAAAGCTAGCGGCAATGTCGGTGTTGTTGCTTGATTTCCAAGTCGCCCAGTCGATGAACGGTGAGGATGAAGATGATGGGTCAGAAGAGCCAGCAGAAGAACCGAGCGGATCTTCCTCTACAACCGCCACTGCGGTCGGTACTCCAGAAAACGTGCAAAGCACTGGATCTGGGTGGACAATCAAACCGAATACCGATTATACTGGCGTGCAGTGTAGCGCTGGATCAACTGACGGCGGTACTTATGACGCAACTGTAGACGGCGGCACTTCAAAGATTAGAATATGCCTAGTTACTGTGGGTAATTCTACAGCAAAAGTCAACTCTTTAATAGCAGAAAAGATAAAGCAAATGATGGAGGCTGCCCATGCCGCTGGAGTAAATATCACCCCTGAGAGTGACTTCCGCTCTTCGGCCGACCAGGCGGCCTTATATGAAAAAAACTGTCCAGGAGGAACATGTAGCGTGGCAACAGCCAAGCCGGGAACTTCCCAACATGAACGAGGTCTCGCTGTCGACTGGGGGTTGGACGGGCAAACAATCTGTTTTCCAAATTCTACCTGCCCAGCCGGATCAAACGCCGGATATGATTGGCTGATGGCAAACTCTAAGAACTATGGGTTTTATAAACTTGATTCGGAGGCATGGCATTTCTCAACGTCTGGATTTTAATTATGGAAATTATAGAAAAGATTATAACATTCATTAAACGACACCGCATCCTGACTTTATTTGTGTTGTCGTTTGTTTTATTAACCGTGCTATATATAGTAGTACAAAATCCGCCAGATGATAAATTTACTACTGTTTTATCCTCAGACAGGAAATTAAAAAAATCTACCACAAGTAAAATTAGTGTTAATACTACCGACAGCGCAGATAGATCAAACGCTGAATACGTATCCGAATTAATAAAATCAAATCCCGATAGATACAGAAACAATGAAGTAACATCTTACACGGTTCTTAAAAAAACGGGCGACTATAGCGTTGCTGCAGTTGAAATATATAATAATGTAGAGAATAGATCATACACCGAATATGTTATATTTCAAAATTCAAAGTTGATCTCCGGCGTCCTCAGCAGCTATCAATCTTCCTACCTGCAAAGCAGCGGCGTTCCAGAAGAAATAATTAAGGCATATGCAGAGAAAAAAGGCGATGTATAAAAAATTTTGTCTAGGAATCTGTGTTTTTATGGCGATAACTATGGCTCTTCAGCCAATGACTTTAGCTGCGCCACGCAGCAAGGAAGCGCTAGAAGCTATATACGAAGAACAGGATATACGCTGGTTCAGAGAAGGCGATAAAGACCCTTGTAAAAAATCAGGCTCTACTGGCGATATTTCAGGAAACAGCAACCAAGA
>ERZ772955.1491-NODE-1491-length-14479-cov-65.748128_pt1 | contig 14479 bp, 12 predicted proteins | sample MGYA00511133_ERZ772955 | MGnify/ENA primary metagenome ERZ772955 (study PRJEB29015, sample SAMEA2737914) | human oral metagenome | biome: human oral; feature: human-associated habitat; material: dental | place: China | collected 2149 ... | reverse complement strand
ACGCGGGCATCTCCGTCGCGCCGATCCTCACGGCGATGGGCGTCGGCGGCGCGGCTCTCGCCCTCGGTATGCAGGAGACGCTGTCGAACATCTTCTCGGGGCTGCAGCTCATTCTCTCGCGCCAGATCCGCATCGGCGACTATGTGAGCATCTCGCCGACGGAGGAGGGCAAGGTCGCCGACATCAACTTCCGCTTCACGACGGTGCAGACCCTGAGCGGCAATACGATCATCGTGCCGAACCAGAAGCTCGCATCCTCCATTCTCACGAACTACAACATGCCCGCGCAGGAAATCTCCGTCGCCATCCCCGTCGGCGTCAGCTACGCGAGCGATCTCGACGAGGTGGAGCGCGTGACCCTTGAGGTGGCGAACGAGGTCATGGCAGCCTTCGATCACGACGTTGAGAGCGATCCCGTCGTGCGCTTTCACACCTTCGGCGACTCTGCCATCGAGTTCAACGTCGTGCTGCGCACGAGCAGCTTCGTCAACCAGTTCCTGTTGAAGCACGAATTCATCAAGGCATTGACGCGCCGCTACCGCGAGGAGGGCATCGACATCCCCTTCCCCGTGCGCACAATCGTGCAGGCGAAGGAATAGCTGCCGCCTGTGCATAACTTTTTTGAAAGAATCTTTCTCCGCGCTCAAAAGCCTTGAAAATCTTGCGAAAGCACCCTTTCCCGCCTGTGGATAAAGGGTGCTTTTCTTGTGGATAAACCACAATATGTAGTTTAGTCCCTTGACTGCCTAGTCTACATCTTGTATAATCATGCTGAACTGTCCAAGAAGCAAGCGCAAGGCGCGCAGCTGATTGGGTAACAGTTCGTATGCGAAAACGTCCCAAGAATGCAAGCGCAAAGCGCGCAGCATGATTGGCTGACGTTGACCGCTGCTGAACTGTCCAAGAAGCAAGCGCAAGGCGCGCAGCTGATTGGATAACAGTTCGTATGCGAAAATGTCCCAAGAATGCAAGCGCAAAGCGCGCAGCATGATTGGTCGACGTTGACCGCTGCTGAGTCGTCCAAGAGGCAAGCCCACAGGGCGCAGCGGATTGGGCAACGACTCGTATGCGAAAACGTCCCAAGAACACGAGCTGTAAGCGAAGTGTGATTGGCTGACGTTGACCGCTGCTGCAAAGAATGCGGAGGATTCCGCTCTTATATACTCCTTTGGCGAAGGCTCAGCGTTGTTTTTCTTGCGCTGTGATACATCGTCAACCACAATATATAGAGGAAGGGAAACTGCTAATGATCAAGAACATCCAGAAGCGTACGGGGCAGATCGTGCCGTTTGATGCCGAGAAGATCACCGACGCCATCCGCAAGGCGAATCTTGAATCCATCGACGAGACATTTTCTCAGCATCAGCTTGAAAAGCTCACGAAGAGCGTCATCCACCGCATCGAAGGGGAGGAGACGCCTGCCGTCGAGTTCATCCAGGACGCTGTGGAAAAGGCGCTCATCAAGAACAACTTCGCTTCGACGGCGAAAGCGTACATCCTCTATCGCGCGGAGCACGCGAAGATCCGTGACGCCGAGGGCGACCTCATGGACATCTACAATGAGCTGACCTTCAAGCGTGCCAAGGACGCCGACATCAAGCGCGAGAATGCGAATATCGACGCCGATACGGCGATGGGCACGATGCTCAAATATGGTTCGGAAGGCTCGAAATACTTCATCGACCATCATATCCTGCCCAAGGACATCGCGGCGGCGCACATCGACGGCGACATCCATATCCACGACAAGGATTTCTACATGCTGACGGAAACGTGCTGCCAGATCGACCTCCTGAAGCTCTTCAAGGACGGCTTCTCGACGGGGCACGGCTACCTGCGCGAACCGAACGACATCCGCTCCTACGCGGCGCTCGGCTGCATCGCCATCCAGGCGAACCAAAACGAGATGCACGGCGGACAGGCGATCCCGAACTTCGACTATTCGATGGCGCCGGGCGTAAGGAAGACCTTCCGCAAGCTCTACTTCAAGGAGATGGCGAACTTCTTCGCCATCACGCTCGGCATGAAGCAGGACGACGCGAAGCTCTTGGCCAAGGAGATTCGCCGCTCGCTCTTGCCCTTGGGCATCACGATCGGCGGCGCGGACGTCTACAAGGCGGCGCTCGTCGACTTTTTGCCCGCGCATCAGAGGGCGTGCGGCTACGAGGAAATCTCCGAAAAGCTCGCGGCGCGCGCGCATGACTACGCCTACGGGGCGGCGCTCGACGCGACGGACAACGCGACCTTCCAAGCGATGGAGGCTCTCATACACAACCTCAACACGATGAACTCGCGCGCGGGCGCACAGGTGCCGTTCAGCTCGATCAACTACGGCACGGACACGTCGCCCGAAGGCCGCATGGTCATGAAGAACCTCCTGCTCGCGACGCAGGAAGGACTCGGCAACGGCGAGACGCCGATCTTCCCCGTGCAGATCTTCAAGGTCAAGGAGGGCGTGAACTATAACGAGGGCGAGCCGAACTACGATCTCTTCCGCCTCGCGATGGAGACGTCGGCGAAGCGCCTGTTTCCGAATTTCAGCTTCCTCGACGCGCCGTTCAATCTCCAGTATTACAAGCCCGGCGACTACAACACGGAGGTCGCCTACATGGGCTGCCGCACGCGCGTCATGGGCAACGTGCACGATCCCGAGCGCGAGGTCACATGCGGCCGCGGCAACCTCTCATTCACGAGCATCAACCTGCCGCGCCTCGCGCTGCTTGCCAAGGGCGACTTGGATGTCTTCTACAGCGAGCTGGACAGCCTCACGGAGCTTGTCATCCGTCAGCTTCTGCATCGCTTCAAGATCCAGTGCGCGAAAAAGGGCAGGAACTATCCGTTCCTCATGGGACAGCGCGTGTGGATCGACTCGGAGAAGATCGGTCCCGACGATGAGATCGCCGAGGTCTTGAAGCACGGCACGCTCTCGATGGGCTTCATCGGTCTCGCCGAGTGCCTGAAAGCGCTCATTGGCAAGCATCAGGGCGAATCGGAAGAAGCGCAGGCCCTAGGACTTGCCATCGTCGGGCACATGCGCCGCCGCATGGACGAGGAGGCGAAGCGCACGGGGCTGAACTTCACGCTGCTCGCGACGCCTGCCGAAGGATTGTCGGGCCGCTTCGTGCGCCTCGACCGCAAGAAGTTCGGTGAAATCGAGGGCGTCACGGATCGCGACTACTACACGAACAGCTTCCACGTGCCCGTCTACTGCCCGATCGAAGCGGCGAAGAAGATCCGCCTCGAAGCGCCGTACCATGCGCTGACGAATGCCGGACACATCAGCTACATCGAGATGGACGGCGATCCGTCGAAGAACCTCCAGGCCTTCGAGGCGATCGTGCGCTACATGCACGATGCGGGCATCGGCTACGGCTCGGTCAACCATCCTGTCGACCGCGACCCCGTCTGCGGCTACAATGGTATCATCGACAACATCTGCCCGCGCTGCGGCAGAAAGGAGAACGGCCGCCCCTTCGAGCGCATCCGGCGCATCACGGGGTATCTCGTCGGCACGATCGACCGTTGGAACAACGCGAAGCGTGCTGAAGAGCATGACCGCGTCAAGCATGGCATCGGTTAAGCTCGCAGGAACGGTATCGGATTCCATCGTCGACGGGGCGGGAATCCGCTACACGATCTTCACGCAGGGCTGCCCGCACCATTGTCCGGGCTGCCAGAATCCCAAGACGCACGACTTCGCGGGCGGCTTGGAGCTGGATACGAAGACGATCCTCAAGGACGTGCTCGGCAATCCCTTGCTGACGGGCGTGACTCTCTCGGGCGGCGAACCGTTCTGCCAGGCCGCGCCGCTCGCTTCCCTCGCACATGAGGTGCACGCGCACGGCATGGACGTCTGGGCGTATACGGGCTATACGCTCGAAGATTTGCAGCAGAAGAAGGCGTGCGAGGTGGACGCATTGCTTGATGAGGTCGACGTCCTCGTGGACGGCGCATACGAAGAGTCGGAGCGCGACCTCACGCTCGCCTTTCGCGGCAGCCGCAATCAGCGCGTGATCGACATGAAGAAGACGCGCGAAACAGGGGAAATTATCCTCTGGCAGGATGCATAAATGGTATCAGGGAATAAAAAAGAGAGCCTTGCGGCTCTCTTTTTTATTCCCTGATACCAAACGGTTTTCCTCCGTGCGCGAAATTTAGGAAGCGCTGATAAAATGAGGTCGCCCAGATTTGCACAGATGCGCTGTATCTATCGAGGAGACAAACCACAGGCGTAGCGGTGCTACGTCGAGGATTTGTCGACGACGAGAGGACAGCGCAGATGTGCGAAGATGGGTGGCTGAATTTATCAGGGATTCCTTTATTTCCTCTCGGCGATATAGAGGACGCCGTCGGGCTGCTCCCAGGTACCGAATGGTTCGCCCGGCCGAAGAGGCAGCGCCTTTCCCTTGGGCAGAAGCTCTCCTTCGGGCGTGCGCAGGGAGGAGAGGCCGCTGTTCACGAGATGCCATGCGCCGTTTTGGCGCGTGATGTAGGCTTTGACCTCGCGGTCGTGCGCTTTCTCGTCGGGGAAGACGTTTTCCGTGAAGTGCCAAGAGAAGAGCGGCAGGCCGTCGTAGACATTGACAAGTCCCGCTTTCAGCCATTGGCCGGCCTTGCCGCGCACGCGCCGCAGACGCTTGAGGTGCAGCACGCGGCGCTCAGGCACGGCGGTGCCGCAGAAGGGGCAGCGCGGTGCAGCGGTATCATGCAGGATGAAGAATTTCTCGGGGCAGTGCGGATTCGCGCACGGCTGCAGGAGATCCCACGTCTTGACGAGCGCCTTTTCCCACTCGAATGCCGTGGGGCGCGCTTCCGGCTCGTGCAGGCCGTCGACGAAGGCGCGCAGGAAGAGCTTTTCGAGGTACGGCCCGAGATCATGAATTGTGACCTTGAGATCGTCCGGTCGGTTGGAATGATCGGTCGGATGCTCGGCGAAGAGCGCCTTTTCCCCGTAGATCAGGAAGTCGGCTTCCTCGGCGGGCAGGTCGTAGTTCTTCGGCCCTTCGAGCGGATGACGCTTGAGCAGGTATTGATAGAGAAGCACGGGCAGCGCGAAGAGGTCGGTCAGAAGGCTGGGGATGACGCGGCGCGTATCGCCTGGCGGAAGATCCATCGAGGCGAGCACCTCGGGCGCGATGTAGCCCTTCGTGCCCGCGACCTCGGGCGGGTACAGGCCGGGAACGACGAGCGAGTCGATGTCGATGATGACGCAGCTGCCGCTCTTGGGATCGACGAGGACGTTGTTGCACGAGAGGTCGGAGTGCGCGAGTCCCGCTTGGTGCATGCGGCGCACGGCGCGTGCGAGTGCGATGGAGAGGCGCAGCATCATCTGGAAGTTGCCAAGCTCCGCCTTTTCGAGATACTTGCGCACGCGGTTCGTGAACCAGCTGCCCTTCTTGTCCTTGCCCGCGAGGTCGAGCTGGCGCGAGGCGTCGCGCCCGAAGAAGAAGTTCTTCGGATAGGCGGGGCAGACGATGCCGAACTCGGGCTTCGTGACGATCGCCGTCGGCCAGCAGAAGAGATCGGCGAAGTACGTCGCCGCCTCCACTGTATTGCCGCGTGCGCCGCCCTTTGTCTCGGCAAGCGTCGGGTTGTAGCGCCCGATGATCGCCGTCAGCCGATCGACGAGCGCCTCGTCGACTGCGTCAGGATCGAGGAAGAACTGCACGACGTAGGACTTGTCGGGCGCGAAATAGGTGTATTTCATGCCGCCCTGCGGCGGGTTTTCCGTGATGACGTAGGGAATCTTCCTGCCGTCCGCGAGGACGGCTTCCGCGAGCCTCGGCCTAGACATGCGGAGGCTCCTTCCATGCGAGCAGCGCGAGTGTGCGGTCGTCGAAGGAGGCGCGCGTCACATAGTTGTCGAGCCAGATCTTCAGCCGCTCAGCGTGCGAGGCGACGCCCTTGAGGCTCGTATCCTCGGCAGCGAGTGCGAGCACATGCGCGTTCTGCCACAAGCATTCTTCCGTCGTGGGGATTTTGCGGCAAATATGGCTCGCGTACTGCAGCGCGATGTGCTGCTCCTTGTCGTTGACCCAAGGGAAGGTGGCGGGCTGCGGCAGGCTGCGCAGAAGCTCAACCTCGGTGCGCGTGAACGTGGCTGCTCCCTGCGCGCCAGGCACGATGCCGTTCGCTACGAGATCGAGATAGAGGCGGTGCATCTCCTGCTCGTTGAAGTAATCGTCCGCCACGCCGTCCGTCATCGTGAGGATGAGATCGCAGGCGCCGCGCGTGACGAGCGTGCGCCTCTGCAGGCTGGCGATGTCCGCCATGGCCTCGCTCGTCAGAAAGTCCGTCTCGCCCGAGAAGTCGCCGCTGTCGGGCTTGCCGAGGAGCTTGACGGCGTTTCCGTAGGGCGCATGCGTGTCGATGGCGCAGGTCATGCCGTCGCCGACTTGGCATGAGAGCACGAGGATTTCTCCTAGCTCGGGGACGGGCACGGCGACGGTCACGAGAAGCGTCGCCGCGAAGTCGGAGAGGGCGAGGTCGCGCCCGAGAAGCTTCGTGTACGCCTCTTGGCCGCATCGCTCATGGAAAGCCGCGAGGACGGCGCGTCGAGCATCGAGCACGCCCGTGTGAAGTGCCGCGCCAAGCCTGGCGCATGCCTCGCCGAATGCCGCATCGCTTATGGGAAGCGCGAAGGCGGCGCGATTTTTGGCGCTCGCCGCATCGAGGGTGCGAAGCTGCTCGTAGATCGAGCCGACGGCGGCCTCGCTCGCCGCACGCGCGCCGACGCGCGAGAAGCGCTTCGAGCCTGCGCCGTCGGAAACGGCAAGGACGGCGATGTCGCCGACGGCAGCTACAGCGAACCAATCGTCGCAGTTCGTCGCCTCATGCTTGTGCTTCTTGCCGCGCACACGCGCCGCGACGAAGTCTGCCGTGCCAATTCGCTTCTCCTCGGTCTTGTACTCGGGCGCGGCGTCCGGCTCATCCTGCGGCACAGGATGATACTGCCAGAGCGATGCCGTATGTGCGAGAACCGCCTCATCGCTCAGGGCGAGAGAAGCATCGTCCGCTGCTGCATCTGCATCGACTTCTGCATCCGCAAGGGCGGCTGCAGCGCTCGATGCGGGCGGCTCGCTCGTTGGCTTGGACGGCGCATCGCCCGGTGCAGGCGGCTCGCTGTCCGGCGCGAATGGTATGGCGATCCATTCGGACGGCTGCTTCGGCAATTCTGCCTGTGCGGCGATTGGTTCGAGCGTCGTGCCTATTGGTTCGGGCGGCACATCGCTCGATGCAGGCGGCTCGCCCATCGGTTCGAGAAGCGCATCGCTTGATACAGGCGGCTCGCCCATTGGTTCGGGCAGCATATCGCCCGATGCAGACGGCTCGCCCGTTGCCTTAGGTGTAGTCGGCTTCTCCGTTGATTCGGGCGTAGTCGGCTCCTTCACCGTTTCGGGCGGAGCTGCGCTCGAAACGAGCAGTTCATCCCTTGGCTCGGGCGGCGCGGCAGCCGCATGTTTTTCGAGACGAACCTTGCCCAGTTCCACTTCAGCCGATGCTTCGTTTTCCGTCAAGACACATCACCCCGTTTCTCCTCATGACCTCTCGTCCCTGCGCGTCAGGGGACGACCGTGAAGCCCTTCGGCGGCGGCGGCAGCTCGATGGCCGCGCCGGGCTTCGCGTCGAGGCTCTTCGACGACATCTTGATCGAGCCGGAAACCCATGCGAAGAACTTCGCCATATCGCCAGCCGACAGGCTGTTCATCATCAGCACGTTGTCCGTGAGCTGCTTCAAGTAGCTCGTATCGGCATCGGCGCCCGCCGCGCACGCGATGATATTACCGAGCTTCAGAGATTTGATTTCAGCCGCCGCCTGCCTAAAGTCCTCCAGATCGGTCGGACTGCCGTCCGTCAGCAGGAAGACGAGCGGCCGCCAGTCGCCCTTCTGCGTCTCGGTGTTCTTGCGCACCTCCGTGCGCACGCACTCGGCGAGGAGTTTCAGAGCGCCGCCCATGAGCGTGCAGCCCTCGGCCTCAAGGCGCGGCTCCTTGAAGAGCATGAGCTCCGTGAGCTTCGTCGTCTGCCGCACCTGGCTCGCGAACGTGATGACCGAAAGATACGCCGTCTCAAGCGCCTGCGGGTCGCCGCGAAGCTCCGACAAGAGCGCCTTGATCCCCTGGCGCACGGCCTCGATCGGCTCGCCCATCATCGATCCCGAGCAATCCAAAAGCAAATACACCGGCAGTCTGCGTCCAACATCCGCCATGAAAAGCACCTCCCAGAATCCCTCCGCACGCAAAAAGCGGCGGAAACCATAGTCCGAGGCAGTACGCCTCGAAGCCTGCTGTCATACACCTTTAGGAAACGCTGATAAAATGAAGTTGCCCAGATTTGCACAGATACGCTGTTCCTATCTAGGAGACAAACCGCAGACGTAGCAGTGGCTACGTCGAGGATTTGTCGACGACGAGAGGACAGTGTAGATGTGTGAAGATGGGTAGCTGAATTTATCAGTGCTTCCTCTATTCTAACCACGAAAGCGCAGGAGGTCAAGCGGGAGGCGTCGAGCGATTTGTAAGGGCGGCGCATCAAACAAAAAGGAGAAAAGCCTCGTGAAAAACTTTACGAAATTATGGAGCGGTTGTCGAGAGCCTTTTTTGATCAAAGAGATTGTTTCGCACAGTCGACTTTGCTATAATGTTCGCAAATAAAAAGCACCGATAAGATGAAGTCCGTCGGAGCGGTTTCGACTTTATCCGTGCGTCTTGAAATGTGCGGCATGAATGCCGCACTGCCGATGAAGATTCGCAAAGAGAGGAGTCGGATAATCCGTATGACAGCAGAGGAAAAGCGCAAGGCGGAGATGGCGACGGTCAAGAAAATGCTCGAAATCTACTGCCGCGCGCATCATGGCAACAATTTGAGCCTTTGCGAAGAATGTGAAGCGCTGCTCGATTATGCCCGTGCGCGTGTCGAGCGCTGCCCGCACATGGAGACAAAGACGTTTTGCAGTGCGTGCCAGACGCACTGCTACGCGCCCAAGATGCGCGAAAAAATCCGCGAAGCCATGCGCTACAGCGGCCCGCGCATGCTGCTCCACGCGCCCGTCATGGCGCTTCGGCACATGTTCATCGAGTGGCGGGAGAAGCGGCGCTGAAGGCAGGCTTGCTCTCCGGCAGATCGGCATAATGAAAAAGGAACGAACCCCGTGATGATTTGTCACGGGGTTCGTTGTCGTTAGCAGGGCGCATATTCTCGCACGAAACGAAGCTCCTCTGCTTGCCGCATCAAGGTTTCTGTCCATGCAAATTGTCGGGATACTCGACGCCGCGCGTCTTCTGGTAGACGATCTTGAACATGTAGTAGGGATAGGCATGATAGTCGTCGATGTATCCCGTATAGCCGCGACTCTTTATATAGCGCCAAATCTCATCGTAATCGAACACGGGCATGGAAAGCCATTGCCCACGGGCAGAGTAAAACTGAGGATTGGAGCCGCCGTCTTTCGATTGGCGGTATTGCCGAATCCTATACTCACGGAAAGAGCCGTCGGCATCGCGATAATAAGCGACGTAGCCCGTTGCATACGTGTAGTAATCCGGATCTTCGTCGCTGAAGGTGCATGAGCTGAGATCTACATATTCACGGTAGTTGGCGTGATAATACGAGACAGGATAGTTGGGATCGTCGTCAAGATACTGCAGGGAAGCAGACGCTGTGTGCGGCTGGACGAGGAAGAACAGCGCGAAAGCCGCTGCAGTGAGGAATGTGTGGAAAAATCGTTTCATGATGGATGCCTCCTTGGTATATGGTTGCCGTCTACTGTGTGATTATCATTTCGCGTTCGATATTTGATTTCCTGCCAGTTTGGCAGGGAAGTATAGTAAGAGTGTGAAGAATTGAACGGATTGTCGATTTCCGCGAGGAGATTTCGCCCTGTGGACGGCCGAGCATTGCCAGCTCGCGAGACGGCTGAATATATGTTCTGAAAGTTCGCTGGAAAAGTTTACAAGTTAACACATTACAAGTTGACACATGAGGCAAAGCGTGCTATATTATCCTTCATACCTATTCATTCATCTTTAAGGAAAGAAGGATTCATCATGAATGCACTGATGCTTGTCGGGTGCGCCATCGTTGTCTTTCTCGCTGCCTACACCCTCTACGGACGGTGGCTCGTAAAAACGTGGGGCATTGACGAAACCGCTGCGACGCCGGCGCAGAGATTCGAGGATGGGCAAGACTACGCGCCTGCCTCGCGCTTCACCGTCTTTGCGCATCAATTTTCCTCCATCACGGGCGCAGGCCCTGTCACGGGCCCCATCATCGCCGCCATGTTCGGCTGGCTTCCGGCGTTCCTCTGGCTGCTCGTCGGCGGCGTCTTCTTTGGCGCGGTGCAGGATTTCAGTGCGCTCTATGCGTCGGTGCGCAACGAAGGGCGCTCGATGGGCATGCTCATTGAGCAGTACATCGGCAAGACGGGGCGTCGCCTCTTCCTGCTGTTTTGCTGGCTCTTCACGCTGCTCGTCATCGCCGCCTTTGCCGACATCGTCGCGAACACGTTCAACGGCTTCGCCAAGGACGGCAGCCTCGCCGTACCAAATGCGGCGGCGGCTTCGATCTCGATGCTCTATATCTTCGTGGCGATGGGCTTCGGACTCTTCATCCGCCGCATGAAGCCCTCGGGCGCAGTGAAGTTTTTCGTCGCCATCGCGCTCATCGTCGCCATGCTCGCCGTCGGTATTTCTTATCCGCTCTATTTCGATGCGACGGTTTGGCGCTACGTCGTCTTTGCCTACTGCTTCATCGCCGCCGTCCTGCCCATGTGGTTCTTGATGCAGCCGCGTGACTACCTGAGCGTCTTCCTGCTCCTCGGCATGGTCGCGGGCGCCGTCCTCGGCGTGCTCATCGCCAATCCCGTCATCGAGATGCCCGCCTTCGTCGCCTTCGAGGTCAAGGGGCAGTCGCTCTTCCCGATCCTCTTCATCACGATCGCCTGCGGCGCTGTCTCGGGCTTCCACAGCCTCGTTTCTTCAGGCACAAGCTCGAAATCCATCGAGAACGAGCGCGACATGCTGCCCGTCGGCTACGGCGCAATGCTCGTCGAATCGCTTCTCGGCATCGTCGCCCTCGTCATCGTCTGCTCGGCAGCGACGGGCGGGCATCTGCCGGACGGCACGCCGTTCCAGATTTTCGCGGGCGCAGTCTCGGGATTCTTCGTGGAGTTCGGCCTGCCGAAGCATGTCGCCGCCTGCATCATGACGATGTGCGTCTCGGCGCTCGCCATGACGACGATCGATTCCGTCGCACGCATCGGACGCATGTCCTTCCAGGAGCTTCTCGCACCGTCGGAGGGCGAGGCGGAAGGTGCCGCCGCGAAGATCCTGCGCAACAAGTACGTCGCGACGGCGATCACGCTCGCTCTCGGCTATCTGCTGTGCCTCGCGGGCTACATGAGCATCTGGCCGCTCTTCGGCGCGGCGAACCAGCTGCTCGCATCCCTCGTCCTCATCTCCATCGCCGTATTCCTGCGCACGACGGAACGCAAGGGCTGGATGCTCTACGTCCCCATGACGTTCATGTTCCTCGTCACGATGTCGGCGCTCGTCATGAGCGTCTATGGCATCGTCGGCAAGCTTATGAACGGCGGTTTCGTCTTCTTGGTCGACGGGCTGCAGCTCCTCCTCGCGCTCGCACTCATGACGCTCGCGCTCCTCGTCGTCAAGCACTGCGCCGCTGAACTCGTCACGGGCAAAGCCGAGCATGAGGCGCGTACCGATATGTGACGGATTGACGAAAACAGCTTGTCAGAATCCTGCTTCTCTGCTATAATAGTCCTATGGGAATCCTTGATAAATTCAGCCTCCCATCTTCACACATCTGGGCGACTTCATTTTATCAGCGCTTCCTATATCTTCCAGAGGAGCAGCCGCGATCTGCGGCGTCCGCCGGACGCACGGTGCGCGGCATATATGTGCAAGCGAGACCTTGTCCCGTATCCGGGGTGGGGTCTTTTTCGTATAGGGAAAGGAGAGTCTTCTCTATGAATACGATAAAAACAACGATTTTGATGGCGCTCATGATGATCCTTCTCGTCGTCTTGGGAGGCGCGATTAGCGGCAAAGGAGGCGCAATGCTGATGTTCGTCGTCTCTTTGGCGATGAATTTCTTCTCCTATTGGTTCAGCGACAGCATTGTGCTGCGAATGTACGGTGCGCGTCCGCTGACGGAGAGAGAGGCGCCCGAACTTTACCATCTTGTGGCAGATCTTGCCGCGCGCGCGGGGCTGCCCATGCCGAAGGTCTGTCTGGTCGAATCTATGACGCCGAACGCCTTTGCGACGGGGCGCAGTCCTTCGCACGCCGCCGTCGCCGTCACGCGCGGCATCGTCGGCATGTTGAGCCGCGAGGAGCTTTCGGGCGTGCTCGCGCATGAGCTTTCGCATATCAAGCACCGCGACACCCTGATCTCGACGATTGCCGCCGCCATGGGCAGCGCGATTTCCATGCTCGCCTACATGGCGCAGTGGAGCGCGATCTTCGGCCGCTCGGACGACGACGAGGGCGCAGGCGGCATCGTCGGCACGCTTCTCGCCGTCCTCGTCGCGCCGCTCGCGGCGACGCTCATCCAGCTCGCGATCTCGCGCTCCCGCGAGTACGACGCCGACAAGTCGGGCGGCGAGATCTGCGGCAATCCGCGCTATCTCGCGCGGGCGCTCGAAAAGATCTCCGGCACGGTACAGTCCATGCCGCCGATGCGCGAGGCCGAGGCGCAGCCTGCGACGAGCAATCTCTTCATCGTCAACCCTCTCGCCGGCTCGCGCCAAGCCTTTGTGAACCTCTTCTCCACGCACCCCGCGACCGCCGAGCGCGTCGCCCGACTCGAAGAGCAGGCGCGGCTTCTGGGCAGATGAGGTGTCCTTTGCAGGAGGCACGATGCTGATCTTCGTAGGAAAATGGGATGGGTAACGGAAGGAGTGTCCGTATGGATCGCGAGAATCGCATCAGCACGAAACCAGCCGATCGCGGCATGATCAAGGCGCTGTGCCGCTATCTTGATCGCTTCTGGCGTCCCGAAGGCGAGGCGCCAGAAGCGCCGCTGAGTGAAGCACCGCATATTCTGGAAACGCCGTGTGAATTGGAATCGTGCGAAGAGGATCGCAGGCGGTACGCGCTCTGTGGCAAACCGCCGAAAAAGGATCATCTGCTTCCCGCCGTTGGGGCGGGGCTTGGCTTGTTCCTGTCGAGTCTGAAAAGCCGGCTGAACAAGGCGGAAGAAACGTGCTCCGAGCGGCTTCTGCGCCTGATACGCGAGCGTGGGCGGGACGAAGTCGAAGTCTATCAGAAGGCGGGCGTCGACCGCAAGCTCTTTTCCAAGATGCGCCGCAAGGACTACCGGCCGAAGGCGAAGACGCTCTACGCCTTCATCATCGTGCTGCAGCTCACCCTTGACGATGCCGTGGATCTCTTGGCGAGCGCAGGCTACGCATTCTCCTCGGCGAGCCGGCTCGATCTTGCCGTGAAGTTCTGCGTCGAGAAGGGTATCGGCGACCTCGATGAGGTCAACAACGCCTTGTACGAACTGGGCATAGAAACGCTGCCGTGAGATGAATGTCGGGTCTGGCGTTTGCCCTGCGTCCTCATGTAGGCGCTGCACCGCAGATGTCGCCCGCCGTGCGACCTTGCCGTCTCTTTTTCTTGCTACAATGATTTCACAGAAGAGAAAATCATTGCAGCAAAAAAGGAGATGCTCATCATGACGGAAGAAAAGAAAGCAGCACAGGGCAGGACGGAACTCGTATTCATCCTCGACCGAAGCGGCTCGATGTCGGGATTGGAATCGGACACCATCGGCGGCTTCAACGGCATGTTGCGCCGCCAGCAGGAAGAAAGCACGGACATCCTCGTTTCCACCGTGCTCTTCGACGACGAGGTCGAGGTCATTCACGACCGCGTGCCCATCGCTAAGGTCGCGCCGCTGACGGGACGCGAATACTTCACGCGTGGCTGCACGGCGCTCCTCGACGCCGTCGGCGACTCGATCCAGCACATCCGCAACATCCACAAGTATGCGCGAGAAGAGGATCGTCCCGTGCGCACGATGTTCGTCATCACGACCGACGGCCTTGAAAACGCAAGCGTGCGCTACACGGCGAAGAAGGTCAAGAAGCTCATCGGGCATCAGGAGAAAAAGCGCGGCTGGGAGTTCATCTTCCTCGGCGCAAATATGGACGCTGTCGCCGTCGCGGGCGATCTCGGCATCCGTCGGGAAAACTCCGTGGAATTCACGTGCGATGCGGGCGGTGTGTGCGAAAACTTCGCCTCGCTCGGCGAGATGACCGCGAGCTTCATCAAGACGGGCGCCGTAACTGCCGGCTGGAGTCTCCCCATTGCCGAGTATTGCAAAAAGGCACGCGACAAGAAGTAAGGAAAAGCATAGAAAATATTTTGAGGCATGGACGAAATCTGTCCATGCCTCTTACTATTTCGAAGAAATATCTATGCTGTTTTCCCAAAGTTCGCCTTCCGAGCAGTCC
>ERZ772955.1486-NODE-1486-length-14497-cov-7.220399_pt1 | contig 14497 bp, 9 predicted proteins | sample MGYA00511133_ERZ772955 | MGnify/ENA primary metagenome ERZ772955 (study PRJEB29015, sample SAMEA2737914) | human oral metagenome | biome: human oral; feature: human-associated habitat; material: dental | place: China | collected 2149 ... | reverse complement strand
CGTCGTCTAGGGAGCCACTGGGAGTCGCCCATGTTGGTGGGGCGCCTCCGACACTTAATCAACTGAGCCTATCCAGCGGTGTGTCTACGCAATGCTGGGGGCTGAGAAATAAAACCGTAGACTGCGCTCGGAGAAGAATTCGGGGCCGGCCACTGGACGGGGGTTCGATTCCCCCCATCTCCACCATTTGTACTCACTTTTGGATACAACGATTTGAGTGAGTCGAGAACCCCTCGGGTTACGTGCTTTGCCTAGTCAGGTGCGTAATCCGAGGGGTTTTCTGCGTTCTGGGTGGGTGCAGAGTGGCTGCTGAGGAAGCTCGGTTAGGGTCGATTTGGGCGTCCGACGGGCGACCTGCTGGTCCGAATGCCCGAGGTCGTCAAAAAGTGCAGGCCACCGTCAAAAGTATGGGGTGGTCGTCAAAAGGTGTCGGTGGGGCGCATAAGGTGTGGGGTGCTGTGACGGTATCCATTCCGTTACTTCCAGCTCAGCTGGTCTCCGGCGTGTTGAATCTCTCAACGTCATGGTTAATAGACCTATAAAGTTAATATAAATACAAAAGTTGCTATCCTATGGTCATGGTCGAAGATGAAGTCGTGTGGTATGGTCCCCGAAGTTTGACAAAAGTTCGGCAGGTCTGTATCCCCGCCGAACTTCTGCGTGCTCTCCGCTTAGGAGCAGGGAGTGAGCTTCAGTTCGCGCTTGATGAAGAACGAAGCGAGATCAGGATTCGCCCGACCGGGCGGGCTAAGGTGGTTTCAGAAAGTAAGGAATAGAAGTGAACGCAATCGGTGTCGAAGAACTCTACGTGTCACCGCTCCCCGCGTCTCGGACAGGTGCTCTTTACAACGCGTTCTCCTACCCAACCAAGATTTCGGCAGAGAGTGTGGCGCTGTTCGTCGCGTGCCATACCAAGCCTGGAGACCATGTTCTAGATGTGTTCGGAGGGTCGGGTGCAACCGCGGTTGCGGCTTTGCTCTGTGAGCGCCCAACTGAACGCATGCTCAAGCTAGCGGCTGAACGTGGACTTCAGCCGACGTGGGGTGCGCGAAATGTCACGCTATATGAGCTGTCTGAGATCGGCGCCCTTCTTTCGCGCGTGATGACACACTCGCCGAATCCGCAAGATTTCGCCAAAGCAGCTAAACACCTCGTTGCTGAGGCATTGCGTCTGGAGCCTACGCTTTACGCCTCCAAGAGCCCGGAGGGTAAGGTCGGGGTTATCCGACATGTCATTTGGAGTGACGTTGTCTCGTGTCCGCGCTGCGGGAAGGAAACAACTTATGCCGAAGCGAGAGTGCGTTACAACCCCTTGCGTTTTGACGGCAGTTACTCGTGCTCATGCGGGTTTTCTGGGGCACCGGATGAATGGCAGCGTGTTCTTGAAAATGTAAGAGATCCCTGGACAGGGGAGGTGTGCACTCGTCGACGTCGTGTTCCGTGGAAGGTGTATGGCAAGTCGGCTGATGGAAATTGGAGCCGACCCGCCACCTGCAATGATATCGCAGCCGAAATTGAAGCTGGTCGCCGGGATCTGCCTGATGGAGTGCCTATTGTTCCGCTTCGATGGGGAGACCTACATCGCAGCGGTTACCACCAAGGAATGACACACCTCCATCACTTGTATACTGCACGTAATTTTCGTGCGTTGGCGACACTTTGGAATCTAATAGATGATGAACCAGAGGAACTGAGAGAAGCATTGCGGTTGTTGGTTCTGTCATACAACGCCACTCACTCGACGATGATGACACGTGTCGTACTTAAGAAACAGTCAAAAGACTTCATCGTTACGGGCGCACAATCCGGAGTCATGTACGTTAGCGCCTTGCCAGTTGAAAAGAATGTATTTATCGGTGTCGAGAGGAAAATAAGGACTTTTGCCGCAGCGTTCGAGATGCTTCATGGGTTGAGCGGCGAAGCGGAGATTGTGACGGGTAGCAGCACAAAACTTCATCTAGCTGATGAGTCTATCGACTATGTTTTCACTGATCCACCGTTCGGAGCGTATATCCCTTACTCTGAAATTAACCAAATCAATGAGCTGTGGCTTGGGCAGGTTACCTGCACCGATGATGAGGCAATTATCTCACCCTCTCAAGGGAAAGGTATCAATGAGTATCGAGAACTTCTTTCATCAGTGTTCTCTGAAGTCTCCAGAGTGATGAAAGCTTCGGCTGATGCAACTCTCGTGTTTCATTCATCTCAAGCATCGGTTTGGCGTGCGCTTACGGACAGTCTCGAAGCGGCAGGACTGGGTGTTACTGCGGCGAGCATTCTTGACAAGACTCAGGCTAGTTTCAAGCAAGTTAACGGACATGTCGCTGTGAGCGGTGATCTATTGCTGCGAGTAAACAAACGTGCTTCAAAGCATGTAGATCCATCATCCGTAACCATGCTCGAACTTGCATTGTCACAAATGCGGCACTCTGACCAATCGCCGGATACGGCGCGTGGCGAGCAGCGCCGCTACTCCGAGCTGGTTGGTACGGCCTTGGTCAATGGCGTGCCGATCACCTTGGACGCGCGAGCTGTATACGAAATGCGGGGCAACGATTGACCAAGGCTGGAAAGTCCGAATCGGTGCGCAAGAAGAACCTCGGACAGTACTTCACCGACCGAAAAGTTGGACGACTCTTGGCGGCACTGGCAAACGCTAGTGCAGCTACGTCGATAATTGACCCGATGGTGGGATCAGCTAACCTGCTTCAGGCGTGCCTATCTGTCGGAGCCGCTCCTGATCGCTTGGTTGGTGTGGAACTTGATCCGGTTGCTCTTGACGAGGCGCATAGGGCACTTCAAGGAAAATCAGATGTTGAGCTCATCCTTGGCGATGCTTTCGACGTTCCACTGCCAACGTTACAGTTCGATTTAGTGATTACCAATCCTCCTTATATTCGCTATCAATCTAAGGCAGATGTCGATGGTATTTCAGTGCCTACGAGTGCCGGAGTTCGTTCAGGGCTAATACGCGCTATCAATGGACGAGTTGAGCTTACGCAAGAAGAACGAGAGTCGTTACTTCGAGCCGCTATGGCATATCCAGGCACATCTGACATAGCTGTCCCTGCTTGGATTCTCAGCGCAGCACTTGTCAAGAACGGAGGCGTGCTAGCGATAATCGTCCCGCAGGCATGGATGAGCAGGAATTACGCGCAGTCTGTGCGAAATCTTCTCGACGATTTGTTCGCCGTTGAATTCATCATAGAAGATGGGGACGTTTCATGGTTTCCGGACGCACAGGTGCGTACGCAGCTTGTCGTCGCAAGGAAAACTGGTCTGTCAAGTAGCCCGGAATATCAACCTACGGTCGTGGCGCGTGCGAGCCGTGATCTTGAAGTGAATAACAAGCTGTGTGGCGATCTCAACTCAGAGCAAGAAGTTGCGCGCGCACTCCGGGGTGTTACATCTCACAGGTCGGTGCGCCTAACTTCCGGACTCACGGCTCGACTGGAGCGAGGCACAGCTTCCTTATCGCCCGGGCAATCACCCCAGATTCCAGCTCGCGTCACCACTTCACTTGGAGTCGAGGCTGATGAAATTCCTGTGCGTACGCTGGAATCCTATGGGTGGAGAGCCGGGCAGGGGCTGCGCACCGGAGCAAATGACTTCTTCTATGTCAAGGTTTTCAACGGTACCGTGTCCCCGGACCCTCGGTGGGGGATTAGCTCGCTAGCGCTTCCTGCCGAGTGTCTAGTGCCAGCAGTTCGACGTCAGAATGAACTTGATACTGGGTATGCAGTTGATCCGGAGCAGCTATCTTCCCGCGTTGTGTACCTGAAGGGGTGGGTTGCGGAATCTGACCTTGAACGGATGAGTAGTCCAGATGCCCGTGTTCTGCCAGCTGCCGTTGGGAAATGGATTTCACAAGTTGCAAAAACGCCACTGTCGATGAAAGAACCAACTAAATTGTTCCCAGACCTATCGGCCGTGGCTACAAATTGCAAGACTGGTCCTGATGGGTGCCCTTTGAGGTTCTGGTATCAATTGCCTGATTTTGCGCCGCGTCATCGTCCAACGCTGTTTTTAGCTCGAGTATGTGGCGGGCGTCCCAAGGTTTATCTGAACACGTCGGGTGTTGTTGTGGACGCCAACTTCTCAGGTCTGTGGCCGGTTACTTCAAATGCTTTGCCTCCCCAGGTGATGTTGGCGCTGCTGAATTCCAGCTGGACCTGGGCGAGCCTAGAGTCAACCTGCACGGTCCTGGGAGGGGGTGCATTGAAGGTCGAGGCAACTGATCTACGAAGGTTGGTTTTACCAGAGCTCTCTGCAAGCGCCATCCAAAGACTGGTCGAGCTAGGTAATGAACTCAAAGAGGATTCGTCGGATTCGGTCAGGGACTCGATTGACGAGGTTATTGCCGGGTGCCTTCCCGAAACTCTCCCCCTGGTTGGGCATCTATCAGGCCTGCGCACACTGGCCGAGCTTTCACGACGACAGAGGTCCCAATCTGCTGGTTCCTCCTAATGGTGGCTGATAGGATTGGATCTGAATGAAAGGCGAAACCGATGGAACTCGCAATTGAGACAATACGGGTCCTCCAGCGTTTTAAGAACGCTGTTCTGGAGGGCCCACCTGGTACGGGTAAGTCTCACGTGGTTGCCGCTGTGGCCGCTGCGTGGGAGAGTGAGACTCGAAGACCTCTTGCTGGTGACGGGCAAGGATGTTTTGCGATCACTTTGCATCCAAATACCACCTATGAGGAATTTGTGGAGGGGTTGCGATACGACGATAACCTGTCTGCGTTTGTTCGCAAAGACGGTTTTTTGCGTAAAGTGATTTCCGAGGCAATCGCTAATCCAGACTCAGACTATTTGGTCCTGATCGACGAACTCAATCGGGCAAACGTTCCAAAAGTGTTCGGTGACCTTTTGTTGACTATGGAAGCGTCCAAACGCGGTACACCTGACGGAAAGCGGGTAGTCGGGGGCGTAGAGGTTACTCTTCCGTATTCGGGACAGCAGTTTTCGATGCCTAGCAACGTTTATTTGCTAGGCACCATGAACACATCTGACCGTTCGATCGCCCCGTTGGACTCGGCGCTACGACGACGGTTCGGTTTCATCCGCGTCGAGCCTCTTGACGGGGAGGCACTTAGAAGGCAAATTGTCTCCGCTGAAGGAGAAGACGCTGCAAGTCGAGTAGAACAGTCAATCGATCAGCTGACCAATCTTAACGAGGCATTACGTCGTTGCTTGGGGCCGAACGCCATGTTGGGGCACAGCTACCTGTTTGGCGTTGAAGCATCGCAAGGTTCGCTCGCCGACCCAAATGACCCCCTCGCATCTATTCGTGACGCGGTAAACAACAGCAGTGCTACTGAAGTATTTTGGCTCGAGGCGCGCGTGCTGGATGGCGGAAGCCACAATCAACTCAACCTGCCGTCTTCCGATCAGTCGAGCGGCAGACGGGGAATTGTTGACTCCTTCTTCCCAATGTCACCAAATGGAGCAGTTACACCTGCGCGTTCACCGCACGGTGCTCCTGAGAAAGTGGAAGTGGAGATTCGATTCGAAGGCCGCAATTACATAGACAATGTTGTTCGTTTCAATCGTGGTGGCCCGAATTACAAACTCTACTACCAGGGCAAGACTTCCGACGATCAGAAGTTCAGTCTATTAGCGAAAACCCAAAGACTTGATCACAAGGTGCATGTGTGGCTCCGCCGACCAAACTCCACGCTAGAGCTGATAATTCTTGATCGCTCGGACACCGTGATTGCCGCTCTTAGATCAGTCAGCGTGGGACCCGGCGGTTGGCATGAGCGCACGCCGGGTGCACGTGGTCGATCCTATGGGACTGTTGATTTCGCAGCTTTGAGCGCAACGGGAGCAGCGGTGGCGATTGATAAGGACAGCGACGCGGAGCGTATTGTGTGGCGTTACGCAATTCTTCCGCAGCTCATCGATACTGCTACTCAAGTTGGGGCGACCGATCTGCTTGCACAGGCGACACGCGGTGCATGGCTGGAGGCTGCGGGTGCTACTGACGTTGAAGACCGCTGGATCAAGTTCGACGAGTTTCTAGCAGGCATGTCACTTGCGATCAGAGAGGAGGGTTACGGCCTTACCCGAGGATTGACGGTTATAGATATTCCGATCGGTGCAGAGTCTGAATATGCCTCGCATGCGATCGTGAATGAACCGGACGATGTCGAGGACCAGGATACCGGTGAGCAGTAGTTCTGCAAGGCTCTGGCTGAAGGCAAGCCCAAAGGGCAAGCGTTCAGGATTCACCGTTCTGTCTGATGGTGCTGGTGGCAGGGTCACTGTAGCAGTATTGCCAAAACCGTGGTCAGAGACTGGGCAAAGTGTCTACGAATATGTACACGTTCCAGGATCAACGACTCATGTTACAACGTTCGAGACAGGCGTTGTGGCGATCAACAGTTCGGTGAATGCGCTTGGTTCCTTGGCAATGAGCCTCGCCGACATTAGTGCCGTCAATTCCGACCTGCTAACTATTGGGGATGCGTCGGCGCATTTGGTCGACACAGTTTCTACCCTCGGTGATCCTTTCGGGCATCTCGTTGACCTGATGCTGCTTGCGGAACGAGGCAGCTTAACAGACCGCCCTCTGAATTTTGAAGGAACATTCGTACCATCGCTTCTGCGTCTTCTGGCGCATGAGCGGCTTCTACGGACGGTGGAAGACTTGATATTTCGTGCACGTCCACGTTATGTCGAGCAGACAGAACTATTAGGAATTCCGCGCGGGCGCTTGGATGCAAAGAGTCTCTTGCTCTCAATCAACACCGGGTTCCCTCAAGTTGAGTCGACATTCGATGAACTATCTACCGATACTCCAATTCTGCAGATAGTCGCGTCTGCATTGCGCGTTGTCGCAAGCGACCGTTTGCCGCCGAAGATCTCGGAGCTTCGTCCCAGACTTCAATCTCGAGCAATCCAACTGCTTCGGCACTTGTCCACGGTGACTTTGATCGATCGCGAACGCGCGCTTCTACTAGCCGAAGCAATCTGGGTAGGGCCGTTTGATCAGATTTGGAAACCTGCGATCGATGCCGCAGTACCTGTACTTCAGGAATGGGCTGTTTCACCAGAAGGTGGGTCTGAGAATACAGAAGCCGTGGCTATGCAGATTTCGACGGAGAAATTTTGGGAACAATGCCTTGAGCTCGCATTGCGGAGTGCGTTCGGCTTGGTTGCTGTCAGCAGTGACGGCAATGCAGGGAACGGGGTTAGTGTACCTGCGCCATGGGACATGGCTAGAGCCAGTAGTGATCCTCCCAGTGAGCCGCGCACGGGCTCATTCCCTGACTTCATGTTTCGTGCCCGACACCGAACTATCGTCGCAGATGCCAAGTATAAACTCGGTATTGGGTCGGCCCCAGGGTCGTCAGATGGATATCAGCTTTTCGCATACAGTCATCTTGCCACTTTAAATGGAACGTCGTCCGACCTAGCGGTCCTGTTATATCCAGCTCGTCAGGGAGAGCCCAATCGACACACTGAACTCAAACGGCTAAGAGATTTTAGCTACCCGCTATGGCTCGTGCGTCTACCGTTCCCTCGGACTTCTGATATCCGGAACCAGCAACGCTGGAATTTGTATATCGCTAATCTGGCCAATCAACTTCGCATCTTTGCGGATGAGTGGTGCAGCAATCGGCATGATATCACTGAACAGTGAGGGCCAGCACCAACGCTTCGAAGTTTAGTGGCTCTTCATAGTTGAGGGTGTAGTTGGGGTCTGAATCCTCTTGTTTCGAGGAGACAGCGGGCGATGTAGTGGGTGAGGTTTCTGAATCCGAGTGCGGATCCGCGTAGGTGTTCGAGGCGCCCGTTGATGACTTCAGGGGGACCGTTGCTGGTGTGGGGGTGGTCGTGAAGTAGGCCAAGATGTCTCCGGGTCGGCGTTTGAGTGTCCTGCCCAGCATGATGAGCTCGGTCAGACCCCTCGGTACACGTGTGGAGGTCAGCGTGTTGATTTCGGCTTGCATCAAAGCCTTGCCTGCGCTCGTATCGGACGCGCGGTAGGCGTTGATGATGTTCTGATAGGCGCTCCAGGTGGCCTCAAGGGCGACGTGTTCGGCGCTGGAAAACAGGTCGATTATCTGGTACTGCTGACCAAGCGGGAGTAGGCAGAATCCGGTGTGCAACATGCTGCGGGCCTTGTACAGGGGATCCGTGGCCCGCCCGCGCCGGTGGTGGAGTTCTTGCTGGATGCGCCTGCGACGCTCATGGAGAGCATCCCTGGCGAGGTGTACGGCGTGGAAGGGGTCCATGACTGCCCTTGCGTTTGGGAGTTCTTCGGCGGTGGCGCGCTTGGAACCGGTGAATCCATCCATTGCGACGATCTCGATGCGGCTGCGCCACGTGTCGGGCTGGGAGGCCAGCCAGGTTTTGAAGATCTGCTTGGAGCGGCCTGAGACCGTGTCTAGAAGTCGGGAGGGACCACGGCGCTCTTGGATGGGCGTCAAGTCCAAGATGACAGTGACATATTTGTCGCCGTATGGGGTGTATCGCCACACGTGTTCATCCACGCCGATGATGCGCACGCCTTCACACCGGGTTGGGTCGTTGATCAGTGAGCACTCTCCTTCGGTCAGGACAGCGGTGTTGGCGGCTCTTCCAGGACGCACCTAGGGCCTGGACGATACGCGCCACTGTCACATGATGAACGACCAGCCCGTGAGGGCCCAGCGCACCGCCGCACGTGAGAGCTTCGCGCGCGGATCGGCCGCTGCACTCATGTTTTGACGCCACACGTGAGTACACTCCTGGCAGCGGTAGCGGCGCATGCTCACGTGCAAGATCGTGGGGCGCCACCCGTAGGGCTCGTGCGCGGGACGCCTGATCACCGCGTCACGCGCCTCGCCCTGACTTTCGCAGCGTCGACACCACCGGTCCGCACCAGCGATCCGGCAGGCCAATACTGCATGGTCTGACCACATGCGCTGGCCGGTCAATTCCAGGCCCAGGTCATCCAGACGTGCGAACGCGCTCAGGTCAGGGCGATTAAAGGTAGTATGAGGCATGTCGAGGCCTTTCAGATGGACGGTGTAGGAATCTCCATCATCGAAAGACCTCGACCCCTACCCGGCCACGACACGCCCAACCCCGCATACCACCCCACACCCTCAATTATGAAGAGCCGGTAATATCGAAGTTTCCTGGCAAACTGGTCTCAGTCCATGGTTGTGCGGCCTCACAACTACGAAGAGGTTGCCATTCGGTACATCTCCTCGACGCGGTCGAGGAAGGCATCCCCGCGTAATGAGGGCATAACCTTGGCGACGGAATAAGCGAGATGCAAAGCTCCCGATGCTTCCTGCTTACCAAATAATCCAAGCGAATCGAGAACGTCCTGATAGGTCACGGGAAGAGGGGCGTGCTCCGATAGGATTTCCTGAACACAATAGTCAGCAGTACCCGTGCGGAGATCGCCTCGGGGTCGTTTGACCTCCACACGCTTCTGAACCAGCCGAATCTTTCGCCTCTGGTTGCTCGGGGTGAAATGAAGTCCGAGGTCCGAAACAACCTCTGCGAAAACTGTGCTTGTGTCAACGGATAGGTCGTTGCGCCAGCGTGCCGCTTTGGCTTGAATTCTGGAAACGTAAACGGCGACTGACGCCAGCTCATCAAGCGCAGTTCTCATGGTAGAGGCTAAGCTGTCCGCTGCGATTTGAGGTGAGAACCTTTCTTTTCGCCATTCATGTGCGCGGCGGACGGCATCATCGTTATTGGAATGCTGGACTGCCGTCCGGAGGTCATATAGGAGCATGTTGGCTTTGTTGACATTCGGCATTTTCTTGATCGAGTTGAGGGAAGCCACATCCCTTGAAAGTTCCTCGTAGAGGAACTTGTAGTAATCGGTGACGAGGCGGTCGAATTCTGCATCCGTCTCGCAGCGGGGCGAGAGGTTTGGCTCATCCACTAGCAGTGGAGAGCCTGTTGCCATCGATCGAGCCCAAGACAGTGTTTCGAATGAATTCATCACAGTCCAGAGCGATTTCGGAAGACAGAACGTGGTTCAGCAACGGGACCTCTGGATAGCTTGAATCCAATGTAGAACGCAGAAAGTTGTTGATTGCGTGCAAAGACACCGTTTACATCGAAGAGTCGCGGCTCAAACTTTATGCGGGTGCCGAGTTCGTTTACCCAGACGTACCCAGACCTCGTGTCAGACGTCTCAACTCGCCCGGTGTAGGTTTTAGGCAATCCTGACTCATCTGCGAGTAGGTAGGCGGTATAGATTCGTTTGGAAAGCTGTCGAGTCAGGTCGCCCACGTCGTGGAAGAGACGTTGTGCCTCGGAGTAGTTGCCCCTCGCAAACTCTGCGATCGCCCTAACGAACAGGAAACGGTAGCCGTCTGACATGTCTGCATGTTCGAGTATGGACGTTAGCTCTGCGATCTTCAGTAGCGCGGTGTCGGATAGGTGGAGGGGAACACGGTCGCCTAGGAGCAGTCTGCTTCCCGTGAGCTCCTTCCAGGTGAGGTCGATCAAGAGCTGAGCGCATCGCCAGTCAGCCTTCGTCTGTGTTGGAACCTGGCGAAGGCGTGCAAGTGCCTTGGCCTCGCCAGCTGGCCCCTCCTTAGCGTCAAACTGTGCCAGAAAGTAGGTCGCAGCAGGACTCGTGTTCAACTCCAACTTCCCCAAGTAGTCCCACACTGCTTCGTCGTCCTGGAGTAGCCTGCTGAGTTCGTGCCCGCGCCTGTCCAAAATAGCAAGGTCTCGCTGATTCAGAGAGTCCCTGTCAACAAATTCGAGGATCGCAACGGCGTTCGCGAGGCTGTCGATACGCTCCGCTGGAGTCAGAGCGCCCGAATTAACCGCATCCCGAGTCGCCCAAGCAAGCACGTCGACTGGGTAAACGTTTCTGGGATCGACTTCTCGTGCGTCACGGACTGCTGCTAGTACATCATCGAGTCGCTCCCGAAGGCCCAGTCCTTCACTTCCCCGATCGTTGTTTGTGTACTCGTGGATGATAGCTCCGAGGGTCGACGCAAGTTCGACAGAGAGGGAAAGCCGTATCAAGCCTCGGGTCCCCGGATCGGCAAGTACTTCGTCCAGCAGCTCGCGATTGTACTCTAATACAGCGACTCTATCTGCAGTGTTGCCCTGCTGTTCCTGCTGCTGGTAGTAAACGAAGGCGCGCGTGAAATTCGATTCTTGGAGTACCAAGCGAGGGTGTGCGTGTCCCACCTCGTCCCGGCGATCGCCAAGTGCATCAGCTATTTCTGCAAAGTACTGCTTATAATTACCGGAATTGTCGGAAGTTGGGCCTATACGTTCGAGCAGCTTTACGAGGAACTCCACCTCATCAGTGGCGCCCGGCCGGCGATCGGTTATCCGAGCGCTCCTGATGGCCTCGATGATTACTTCAACCTCTACTGCGAGCGGAATCTCGTGCCGAGAAATTAGCTGTGCCTCTAGTTGAGACCTCGCGCCGAGGAAGAACTCTCCGTTGTCGTCGGTGATTTCACGTATGATGTCAGAGGATACAATTGCTTCTCGGACGCCCTGAAATCCTTCCCTTCCCAGGATACGCAGTGCGAGGTCAATCGGAACAGGTATGCCGTGCTGACCTGCCACTAGAACAAGGGTGGTAACACGCTGAATCGGTGCGCGCTCAGCGAATGACTGTTCTTTGATGCTCTCAAGCTCTGAACCAGCTGGGAGGAGATTGTCAAGTGATAGCCCAGCCGCCTGAAAGGCTATCTGTATGGCACTGAGAGGTTGATCCGCATCGGTCACACTGTTTCGTTCGCGTTCGCGCGCGAATCTGGCCATAGCCTGCTCCGCCGAACGCAATTCCTTCGATAGGCCCGAACGCAACTGCCGTTCAGTATCGGGTAAAAAACGGTAAAGGAATGCCAAGAAATTCGGGTCCAGCGCCTGCTGGCTAACTTCGATGCCCAAGCTTGCCAGCAACCTAACGAGTTGTACTGACTCTGCTGCACTAAGCTCTATTGGTGCCTTGACAAGGATGGAAGAACCGCGCTGAGTCTTGTATGCCGACCCGATGATGAGGACCTTTCGTCCGCGAGCATGAAGCTGCCTCGAGAGGCCCTCGTACTCAGTGGGCTCAAGCATCCCATCCCAGACGAGTACAGTCGCCTCTGCGCCATGCTCGTCGGCCCATGCGGCATACATATCGATGTCTTCGACAGTGGGCCGGGCGGTCCTGCGAGATTGGTGGAGTACGGCAACTTTGCCGGCGCGGGCTAAGTCCATCGCCATTGCTGCCAGCGCGACGCTTTTGCCGGTAGCTGTCTGGCCTGACAATACAATCGGGGATGGGAGGACGCGGTCCTTGAGTTGGCAGCGTACCCGCTCGATCAATTCTTCCTCGAAGTCCCGCCGGAGATTCATCTGCGCCGCTATTCCCCTCCAGTGGGGAACTCCGTCGGTTGCACCGAGAAAACTCCGAAACTCTTGATAGCGGGCAGCATGTGAATTTAGGAGTGGCGGGGTCAGCAACTCAAGATCGACCGGCCGAGCCGAACGGCGGACTTGGTTCCAAGTGTGGATATCGATCTCGACAAAACCGTCGCTCAGAGGAATGACGTGTTGTGAGCGGGAGTTTGCGGAGGCTGCAGTCGCAGCACCCGCTTCGACTATTGCTGAAAGCGTCGCTTCTAAGCTTTCGGTGTGGAGTACCAGGTGGCTGCTTTTCGCTATCGAACTCACGAATGGATCGGACGCCATGTCTCCGGCAGAGAAAAGGTGAGCCTGCCCAGGACCCAGCAATCCGAGAATAGGGCCTAAGCTGTCACTAGTGAGCCGCCCCCCGGCCTTCCATCCCTCGATAATCAGGCTGCCTCGGGGCGTGATCGTCTCGGTCACTAGTCGTGTGAGTTCCTGGTTGCTCCTTTGACGAGCAATTGCCTCGGCCACCTCAGACGTTGGTGGATGCGAAGATTCTGGCAAGTGTGTCCCGCCAAATAAATAGCGAACCTCGAGATCTGACTGACTCCGAGATGGGGTTCGATCCATCGCACCAAGGGAGGTGCTTACGCGGGACTCGTTGGCGAAAGCTTCGGCGACCGCGGGGCTGGTTGCTGTTGTATAGATGCCGTTCCAGTGGTAATTTCGCGCGACTGGACCGAGCAAATCAAGGCCTTGGTCGCCGAGAAGGAGAAAAGAGGGACCACTCGCCAGTTGAGTAGCGACCTGACGCAGAAGGTGGGGCAGGTTGCTCACAGTGGTCCTCCAGGTGGTGTTCGTCATCAGCTTGACAATTGCTTTGGACTTTACCATGTAACGCTGCCTATTGGGGCGTGTTTCGGATATTCCGGTCTCGACTATGTTTCCGTGCCATCCATGTATCTGAACTCGGCTGGTGTCTGAAAGCCATGATCTGGCAGTGTCTTTCGGTTCGAGTCGATCCTGATAGGGGGCTACAGCGCGAGGAGCTTCTGAGTGTATGGATAGCTTAGTAAACTACTCCGAAATGTGTATCTTGCTGTCATACACAATGTGTTCGCGTTGTTGTAGGTGTGCGATTCCTATTGAATCAGTTTACCCCCAGGGGGTATTGTTGTTAGTGTTGGAGTCGGCAATCTGTCGCTCAATGGTGGAAAGTGAGCCGCACATGCGAGTTGTAGTTGTCGGAGGAGTCGCCGGTGGCATGAGCGCGGCGGCGCGCCTGCGTAGGCGCGACGAGGGCGCCGAAATCATCGTGCTGGAGCGCAGCAAATACGTGTCCTTTGCGAACTGCGGTCTCCCGTACTACGTCGGCGGCGAGATCGAAGACCCCGCCAAGCTCATCCTCCACACCCCACAATCGCTCAAGGCGGCGCTCAACCTCGACGTGCGCATCAACTCCGAGGTTAGCGGGATCGACCCCGACGGCCACTGCGTCACGGTCGCCAACTCGGATACCGGCGACGCCTACACGCTGTCCTACGACTACCTGATCCTCTCACCCGGTGCTCTCGCTGCCCGTCCGCCGATCGACGGCCTCGACTCCCCGCGCGTACACACGCTGCGCACGGTTGACGATGCCCTCGCCCTGCGCGAAGCCTCGGGCACGAGAGCCGTCGTCCTCGGCGCCGGGTTCATCGGCATCGAGGCCACCGAAGCTCTCGCACAGCGAGGCTTTGAGACCCACCTCGTCGAGCTCGCCGAGCACGTCCTGCCGCCCCTCGATGTCGAGATGGCCACGCTGGTCACGCAGGAGCTGCGCGCCCTCGGCGTTCACGTCCATGCGGGCGTCGCCGCCCAGTCCATCACCCACGGCGACGACCATGACTCCGTGACGCTGTCCGACGGCACAGAGCTGAGCGCCGACGTCATCGTCTTGTCGACCGGCGTTCGCCCCGACACCGCCTTCGCAGAAGCCGCAGGCATCGAGACCAGCCGCGGCTACATCCTCGTCGACGCCCGCGGGCGAACCAGCGCCGACGACGTCTACGCGGTCGGTGATGGCACGATGGGGCGAGACCATGAGCGTCCCGTCGCCCTGGCCGGACCCGCGAACCGCGGGGGACGGCTCGTCGCCGATGTGATCGCCGACGCCGGACGCGGCG
>ERZ772955.1481-NODE-1481-length-14562-cov-3.904184_pt1 | contig 14562 bp, 14 predicted proteins | sample MGYA00511133_ERZ772955 | MGnify/ENA primary metagenome ERZ772955 (study PRJEB29015, sample SAMEA2737914) | human oral metagenome | biome: human oral; feature: human-associated habitat; material: dental | place: China | collected 2149 ... | reverse complement strand
CGGTGAAAAGGAACGGTGTTGCCGTCATGACAAAGGCGGCGAGCGGCGCTGAAACACCGCCAAGTAACAGGAAGCGCGCGATGCCGTATAGGAGCCCGCCCTCTATGACGCCGAGCAGCGGAAAGAAAAAAAGCGCCATCGCCTTGCTCTCCTCGTCCCAGCGTACATTCGGCACCGGAAGCCGCGAGTACATCGCCGCGGCAATGCAAAAGGCGCGGAGATATTTCATAGCCCCTCCTTCCGTTTGAGACAGCGCACCGCTCCGAGTTCCGCGAGATACACCGCATCCGCGCGCGCAGCGAGCGCATTCTGCAGCGCGGAAAACAGGCGCACATAGCGCTCGGTGTCGGACTCTCCGTATCGCGGCTCCTCCGCGAACAAGGCGCCGACCAAGATAAGTTGCGCACACTTTTTCTCGAGCGCAAGCAGACTTCCGCGCAGCTCCCGCAGCACGGTTTCTTCGCTTCGCTCCTCCGCCTCCGGCGAAAAGAGCTCGTTTCCGACGAGATTGCCGAGGTCTTCCAAAAGAACCACAGCGTCCGCGGGCAGCGAAAGTTCGTGTACCGCGCGCGCCTTTTCAACGGTCACAAAGCCCTTTTCGGCGCGCTGCGCCCGGTGCTTTTGAATCCTCGCTTCTGCCTCCCTGCCGCCGCGCTCCATGGTCGCGAGATAGATGAGCGGACGCCCCGCTTCTCGCGCTGCGGCGGCCGCCGCTTCCGCCGCCTCGGATTTCCCGCTCGCACTGCCGCCTGCGTAGAGCACTAGCATAGGTTTTCCCCGCGGGCGCGCCCGAAGGCGCGGCAGGCAGCCGCAAAGCGCGCCGCTGCCTTTCTGCCCGCTGCGTTTGCGAGGTAAAGGTGCGGGTAGCCCGCAAAGAGGGTCGCACTTCCCCGCACGCAGGACCAGGACTTACTGCCGTTTGCCTTGGTCGCAACGCAGCTCCCGCCGTTCTCCGTCGCATCCCAGTAGTGGAACTCGTGCCCGCGGAGACTTTCGCCCGGCGAAAGCAACAACGTCTCCTCTTCCGCCCGGACTTCGATATAGCCGAAGCGCTGCAACTTCTCTGTCCGGAAGGCACGGCCGGTGAGTGCCCCCGCCATTTCATACGGCACGCCGTTCATATCCTCGAGGCTTTCGAGCAGGTACATAAAACCGCCGCACTCGGCGACCGTCGGAAGCCCTCCCCGCACGGCGTCCCGGATGTCCTCCCGGAGCGAGACCTGGTTGCTGAGCGCCTCGGCATAGAGTTCCGGATACCCGCCGGGCAGCCAGAGCCCCGAGAGCCCGGCGGGCAGCGAGCGGTCCGAAAGCGGGCTGAAATAGACCGGCTCTGCGCCGCATTCGGTCAGCACACGCAGATTTTCCGTGTACAGAAACGAGAACGCCGCATCCCGCGCAATGCCGAGGCGAAAGGTCTTTGCCGCTGCCCCCGCACTTGTCCGGAACTCGGCCGGAAGCGTCTTTCGGAGTGCCTCCGCCATCTGCCGCGCAAAGCGACAAATCTCTTCGGTCTCGAGCGGCACCACGAGTCCCAGATGACGGCTCTTCAGTTCATGGCTCCGAAGCGACGGGAGGCAGCCGTACACCTTGACCCCGGCGAGCTCCGCCGGGATCGAGTCCTCAGACGCTGTGCCGTCCTTGCCTCCCTCGTTTAGAAGTATGCCCGTGAGCCGCGCGCGGTCTTCCGGAGACAGCGCTTCGATTTTGCGCACCGCCTCGCCCTCCTGTCCCCGCGCGACCAGCAGCAGCACGGGAACATCCAGCACCCGCGCGACTTCGAGCGCCGAGGCCCTGTCCCCCTGTCCGGCAATTCCGTCCGTGAGCCCCATCGCGGCCTCGATGAGAAGAATATCCGCCTCGCTCTGATAGCGCGAAAAGGTCTCGCAGAGCTCGAAGGAATCTAGAAAATACGGGTCCAGGTTAATGCAGGGGCGACCGGTAATTGCGGTGTGAAACTGCGGGTCAATGTAGTCCGGCCCTGTCTTATAGACCTGCACGGTCTTGCCTGCCTGCCGCCAGAGCGCCGCGAGCCCCATGGTGACACTGGTCTTGCCCGCGCCGGATGTGAGCGCCGCAACCATCAGTCTTTGCATGTTCCGTCTCCTTCTATCAGGAAGAGCAGCGTCGGATTCTGCCCGAACAAGAGGTGATAGCGCCCCATCTTTTTGGTCTCGGCCGCGCTGAGCTGCAGGCACTGGGTCCGGTACCCCTCTCTCTCATAGGCTGCGCTGAGCGACGAGAGTTCCGAGACGGTCTCAAGGCTTACCGCTGTCGCGACCACGCGCGCGGCAGGATTCTTTGCAAAAACGGCGCCGAAGATTTCTCCGATTTTGCCTGTGCTGCCGCCCACAAAGACGCAGTCCGGCGCCGGGAGATTGCCGAGTGCCTCCGGCGCATGTCCGAAGACCTGCTCTACCTGCGAGAGCGCAAAGCGCTCCATGTTTTTCCCGGTGAGCGAAAAGGCGTCCGCATCGCACTCGACGGCATAGACACTGCCGCGCGGCGCAGCCATCGCAAGTTCTGCGGTCATGCCGCCCGTGCCGCTCCCGATGTCATAGCAGATACTGTCCTCTTGCACGCCGAGAAGCGAAATCGCGGCCGCGCGAATCTGCCGCTTGGTGAGCGGTGTCTTCTCCCGGACAAAACAATCATCCGGGATGCCGGGCGCAAGCGGCCGCGCCTTGCAGCTGTCCGGCAGAACGAGGTACAGGCAGACCAGGGCGTGCGGCGGCAAGGCCGCAAATTCCGCCTCGAGCGCGCCCTCGCGAAGCTCTGCCGCGCTGCAGGAAAACAGGGTTTCGTCCGGCAGCGACAAGTTAACGCCGAAGTGAAATTCCGCTTCCCCGGCGCCCGCCCTGCAGAGCGCTGACGCGAGTGTTCGGAGCTCCGAGAGCTGTGCACCGCCTTCCAAGATGACAAACACCCGCCGCGCCCGCAGGAAGACCGGGAGCACGGCATCCTTTTTCCCGTGCAGGCGAAGATCCGGCACTGCCTCTGCCGAAAAGCCGAGGCGCGCGGCCAGACAGCTCTTGGACGAAATACCCGGCAGCACAATCGGCTCCCTAAGACCTGCGTCCGCCAAGGCGCGCCGCAGCTTTTTGGTGACCGAGAAAAATCCCGTGTCGCCGCTGCAAAGCAGCACAATGCGTTCCGCCCGGCTCTCTGCGACCAGGCGCGCAATCTCCTCCGGCTTGTAGCTCGCAACCGTCGGCGGCACCGTGAGACCCAGTTCCCGCAGAAATGCCTCTGCAAAGGCATTCATCCGAGACGCGCCGACAATCAACTCTGCTTCCGCGATACACTGACCGGCCGCAAAGGTGAGCTGTGAGGTCTCGCCCGGGCCTATGCCGACAATCGAAACCTGCTTTTTCCCCGCCTTGGCTTCCGAGTTGGTTTCGGCCTCTGCCCTGCCCTCGGCTTTTTCTTTGCTCTCTGTTCGGATTTCTGTTCGGATTTCTTCTTGCATGTCTTCTCTCCTCGCCGGTGTCACACACGCCGCGTACCGCGCCCCAAGGAGCGCCTTAATTTCGGAAAGGGCGTATCCGTCCCGCTCTGTCGGCCGCCGGATTGCGACAAAGCAGATGCCGAGTTCCTCCGCGGCGCGTAGTTTTTCAAGATAGCCCCCCGGCTTTCCGGACTGTTTCGTAACCAGAAACTTTGCGCCGTATTGCTGTAACAAGGCCTGATTCAGCGAGACAGAACTTCTGCCCTGCATCGCAACGATATGATCGGGCCGAATGCCGGCTTCCGCCGCTTTCCGAAGCGCCTCTTCTCCCGGCAGGATGCGGACCGTGAGTCGCTCGCGCGGCAGCGCCGCATAGGCCTTCAGCTCCTTGCTGCCGGTCGCAAGAAACACAGCTCCCTCTGTTTTCGCCAGCCAGTCCGCCGCCTCTTGCTGGCTGTCAAAGAGACGGAAGCAACCGCGCGCGCGAAGTCGCGCCTCTATCTCTTCTGCCTCTTCCGCCTCCGAAGCACTGCCCTCGCCCCGCAAAATGCGATAATAGCGGACGCCCGCCGCCGCTGCCGCGGCGCGGATATTCTTAGATACCTCGGTCGCAAACGGATGGGTCGCATCCAGGGCCGCAAAAAAGCCGCCGGTCCGAAACAGCTTCTCCATTTCGACCGCATCGAGCCGCCCGTACTCCGCGGGCAGCGCTTTCTCACGAAGCAGTGCTTCGCCGTAATCCGTCGCGACATGACTCAGCGCCGGAATACCCGCATCTCTCAGCCAGAGCGCAAGCTCTCTTCCCTCCGTCGTGCCGCCAAAAAGCAGCACTCTGTTTTCACTGTCCTGTTTCATGTTTCCGTGCTCCTCTCCATCAGGCGTCGCGCGTTTTCGCTCTCCGCGAGTACACCGTCCTCCAAGGTATAGAATAAAATACCGACCTCTAATTCTCCCCGGGTCCGCACAGCGACCGCGCGCTCCATCGCTTTCAGCAAACTCTCCGAAGTCGCCTCGAGAAAGCCGGACTCTTTCAGGAGTCGCACGGCCTCGGTCGTGAGCCCTGCCTGCAAAACCGCTGTCACTAGTTCTTTCGGCGCACCGACCTGAAAGGCATGGATTGCGAAGAGCTCGAGACGGCAGTCCGCCTCCCGCGAGTGCGTATTCATAATGCCGCCCGCCAGTTTCACGAATTTCCCGATATGGCCCGCGAGCAGCACGCCCTTTGCGCCGTACTGCACCGCGGCATCGAGCGTCTCGCCGATAAAATTGCTCATCACGACAGGGTCCGCCGCCCCGACGCCGAAATGCGCCTCGAGAAAGTGAAGCCCGTAGCTCCCCGGCACCGCGAGAAAGTAAGGCCGCGCGGTCAGATGGAATTTCACATCCGTCACAATGGTCTCAATCAGCGCTCTCCGGCTCATCGGTCGGACAATGCCCTCGGTCCCGAGGATCGAGAGCCCGCCCTGTATGCCGAGCTTCGGATTAAAGGTCTTCTTTGCCTTCTCCTCTCCCTCCGGGCAGGAGAGCGTCACCACGATGCGCCCTCCTGCATGAAGATTTTTTAAACCGCTCTCCCGATAGGCGCTCCGAACGGCCGCCGCAATCATATTCCGCGGAACGCGGTTGATGGCCGCCTCACCGACCGGCTGGTCGAGCCCCGGCTTGGTTACCGTGCCGATGCCCGGTCCGGCGCGAAACACCACCGGAATCTCGGTATCCTCCGCAGCGGCGGTTTCCGCGCTTTCTTCCGTGCCGACACGCGCGTAAAAGAGAAGCCCGTCTGTCACATCGGGGTCATCGCCCGCATCCTTTCGAACGGCCGCAACCGCGCTTGTCACGCCGTCTTCCGTCACCGGCTCCGAAAATTCAATCGGAATCGGCAGCATCGCGCCGACCGGCGTTCGGATGGAGACCGCCGCCAATCGCTCTCCGGTGAACAGCAGCGTCGCCGCTGCGAGCGCCGCCGCCGCGGTGGTCGTTCCTGTCGTAAACCCGGCGCGGAGCCGCTTGCCGTCCTCAAACGCCGCATAGGGAGCAAGCGCTTTTTCAAGTGCCTCGCTCCTCAAAACTCCACCCCCTCCCGGGCGGGGATGCCCGCATCAAAGGGGTGTTTCCGCTTCACAATCTCCGAGACATAGTCCGCGCGGGACTTAAGTTCCTCCGGCGCATCCCGCCCGGTCAGCACGAGCTCGAGATTCTCGGGCTTACGATCCAGAAAGTCGAGAAAGCGCTCCCGCGGAATGAGGCCCAGCCGGTAGGCCGCAATGCTCTCATCGAGCACGAGAAGCGCAGGTTTTTCCCGCTCGACCACCTCCAAAATTTCTGCAAAGTAGCGCCGCACCGCTTCCTTTTCTTTCTCTTTTTCCGCGTCGCTGAGTGTCCAGAAAAAGCCGAAATGCTCCTCCATGCGGAGGCAGTGCACTTCCGGCAGCTTTCCGAGCGCACGCAGTTCCCCCGAGCTCCCGTCCTTTAAAAACTGTGCAAGCAGCACGTGCTTTCCGTGTCCCGCCATGCGGAGTGCAAGCCCCATGGCCGCACTGGTCTTTCCCTTGCCGTCGCCGGTGTAAATGTGGATACAAGCTCTCATCTTTTTCCTCTCCGCCTTTCCCGTTCGGCCTTCTCCGTGCAGAAAAAGCGCTGCCCGAAGCGGACAGCGCCTTATCTTACTTTCCCTCGTAACTCACCAGCGAGAAGACCGGATAGCCCTTCAGTTTTTCTCTGCCGTGCAGCCCCTTTAACTCAATCACGAACAGCATTTTCACGACCTCGCCGCCGAGCTTCTCGATCAGGCGGACCATGGCCTCGGTCGTTCCGCCGGTCGCAATCAAATCATCCACAATCACGACCTTCTGTCCCGGTTTGATTGCGTCCTTATGGATTTCAATCGTCGCATGTCCGTACTCAAGTTCATACGTCTCCGAGATGGTCTCTGCCGGCAGTTTTCCCTGCTTCCGGATCGGAATAAACGGTTTGTACTCCGCATACGCGAGAGGCACACCGAAGATAAAGCCGCGGGATTCCGGACCCACAACAAGATCGTAGTCAACGCCCCGCAGCGCTTCGCGAAGGCCGTCGACCGCGAGATGCAATCCCTCCGCATCCTGCAGAATTGTCGTGATATCCCGAAACATGACACCGGGTTCCGGGAAGTCCGGAATGGTGCGAATATAATCCGCCACTGTCTTCATCGCTTTTCCTCCAAATGCGCAAATTTCAGCCCTTACTATAGCAGTTCAGCGCGCAAATTTCCATGCTTTCAGCACAAGTTGCAAATTCCGCCTGCCCATGTATTCGTTGATTTCCGGATAATACAGGACGGCGATCGAACGGCTTCCCTCCATCTCCGCGAGAAACGCATCGCCGTCGGTGAAGGCGAGTGCCTCCCGCACGGTTCCCGCCTCATCCCGCAGGGAGAGTTTCACGACATTCCGGTTTTTGCCGAGCACGCGCGCCGCGCGAATTTCGACATTCTTCTGCCCGAAGCAGGGACGCGCATTGCCCTGACCGAACGGCTCCATGCGCGAGAGCTCCGTGATAAGCTCCTCATTCGCATAGGCAAAGGGGAGCGCAATGTCAATCCACTGGGTCTCTGTGAGCTGCTCGTCGTTTAGCACCGCATTCCGATTGAGTTCCTCCCGGAAGCGCCCAAGCTCACTCTCCGGGAGTGTTAACCCGGCCGCCATCGGGTGCCCGCCGAACTTTGTGAGCAGCGGCGCCACTTCCTCGAGCGCGCGGAACATGTGATAGCCCTCTATGCTCCGCCCGGATCCCTTTAAGAATCCGGCCTCCTGACTGTCCGTCAGGACAAAGCTCGGGCGGTAATACTTTTCCTTGAGCCGCCCCGCGATGATACCGGCGACCGACTCGTGGCAAGCTTTTAAGTACACCACCAGTACCTTCGGAAGTTCGGGCAGCGCGTCAATCTCCGCCGAGGCCGCGCGGATGCCCTCTTCCGTCATCTGCTTTCGCCGGTCGTTCAGCGCTTTCAGACGCTCGGCCGCCGCTTCGGCGCTCTCTTCCCCGGTCTCCAGTAACATCGAGAGTCCGAGCTTTGCGCTCTCGAGGCGCCCGCCCGCGTTTAAGCAGGGCCCGATCACAAAGCCGATGTGGTAGGCGGAGAGCGCCGCCGGATTCAACTCGCAGCGCGCAATCAGCTTTCGGAGACCCTGGTTATCACAGCTTCCGATTGCCTTTAAGCCCTCGCGCACAATGATGCGGTTCTCTTTTTTTAGCGGCATCACATCGCCGACCGTCGCAATCGCCGCAAAGGGCAGAAAGACGCGCGCGTCCTCCCGCCGCTTTCCGAAGAACAGAAATAACTCTTCGATCAGTTTCCAGGCGACCACCGCCCCGCAAATCGAGGCGAACGGATACTTTGAGCCCTCTCGCTTCGGGTCCACCACCGCGTCGGCCGGCGGTAAGAGCTCTGCCCCGTCTTCGCCGTGCGCAACCTCATGGTGATCGGTCACAATCACGGTCAGCCCGGCATCCGCCGCGGCGGCAATCTCCTGCCGCGCCGCAATGCCGTTGTCACAGGTCACAATCGTATCAATGCCGTCCGCGACCGCGCGCTCCAGAAGGCGCAGATTCAGCCCGTAGCCGTCCGCAATGCGGTCCGGAATATCATAGTCCGCATTTGCGCCGAGCGCCCGCAGACCCTGCACCAGAATGTATGTCGAGCAGACGCCGTCAATGTCATAGTCGCCGATGATGCGAACCGGCGCTCTGCCACGTATCTTCTCCGCCAGAATGCGGACGCTCTCCGCCATATCCGGCAGCAGCGCGCCGCGCGGTATGTCATCCAAAGTACCGGACAGGTATTCGCCGATTTCTTCTTCCGCAACGCCCCGGTTAATCAATATCCGCGCGAGCATGGGCGACACGGAAAAGCGGGTCGAAATCGCTCCGAAATCGGCCCGCTTGCTGTAAATCTTCCATCTGGTTTCTCGCATAGTTCTCCTCTAACTAATAGAGCTGCGTAAACGTCTTATAGTGATCTTCGGTGTAAAAGATGAGCCCGTCGTTCGAGTAGACCAGACGCTTGGCATTCCGCCTGCCGCCCGTATAGTCGATGTCACACTCGTAATAACGACGCCCGCTCTTCTCCGGGAGATTTCCGTCGTAATTGCCGAAGCGGGATCCGCCGACACTCATGCCGGGAAACGCCTCGCCGAAATCACCCTCGCCGAAACGGAAGCCCTGTTCTTCGGCATCCTTCTTCGAGATATAGTTTTTCGGGAGCTTTCCGTAGGTGTGAAGGTATAGCGCAACCTCGTCGCGCGAGGTATAAGTTCCGTCCTCGGTGATACCGGTTCCCGACTCCGCACCGCGCTCCGACGCCCGCGTCGCGGAAGCACTCTTCTTTGCGGCGCGCGTTTCCTCGGCGGCCGTGCCCGACAGTGCTTCACTTGTCTCTGCTTCGAACAGCGTTTCGGATGCGGTTAAAGCCGCGCCCTCGCTCTGCCGCTTGTCGGACTTTTTGGACTTCTTGGATTTTTTAGACTTCTTCTGTTTCTTCTTCGACTTCGCGGAACCGCTCTCCGAACTTTCCTTTTGTGTATGCTCCGCTTCCGTTGTAAGCTCCGTGCGCCCGGACGGATTTTTTGTCTGTCTCTCCGCACTGCCGCCCTGTGCCGCGCAGCCTGCCAGAAGAAAGAGCACCGGGAGCAGAACCAATAGGCGCTTCAGCGCCCGCATAAGCTTGGCTCTCATTGTTCGGTCAGATAGCGCACGGCGCTCTCCACGGCATTCGCACCGTCGGCAACCGCCGTAATCACCTGGCGGAGCTGCTTCTTCCGCACATCGCCCGCCGCGTAGACACCGGGCACATTGGTCTCGCAGGTCTCGTCCGCGAGCACATAACCGCGCTCATCCGTCTCGAGGAAGGGGAAGCTCTTTGACTCGGGGACTATGCCGACCGCGATAAAGAGGCCGTCGATGGCAAGTTCGCTCTCCGCGCCGCTCTTTTTGTTCTTCACGAGGATGGCCTTTACCTGTCCCTCGCCGCGGATTTCCTCGACCGTCGAGTCGAGCACCAGCTCGATATTCTCCGCCGCACGCACTTTGTCCTCGAGTACCTTTGCGCCGCGGAAGCTGTCGCGCCGGTGAATCAGATAGACCTTCTGACAGAGCCGCGCGAGATAGAGCGCATCGCCGAGCGCCACATCACCGCCGCCGACCACAGCCGTAACCTTGTTCCGGTAGAAATTGCCGTCGCAGGTCGCACAGTAGGAAACGCCGCTGCCGGTCAGCTCCTTCTCGCCCGGCACACCGAGGAGGGAGTGCTCCGCACCGCTCGCAATCACGACGGTTTTCGCCGTATAGTCCGTTTCCGCGCCGACCACGGTTCTGGTGCCGTCCTTGTTGATGCGGACCTCCTTTACCTCATCGGTCACAAATGCGGTTCCGAGCTTTTCCGCATGCTCCCGGAACTTCTGCCCGAGCTCAAAACCGCCTATGCCCGGCAGTCCCGGATAATTGTCCACTTCCAGGGTATTGATAATCTGACCGCCGCTGATCATCTGCTTTTCGACGACAATCAAGTCCAACTTGGCTCTCTGTCCGTAGATAGCCGCCGCAAGACCTGCCGGTCCGGAGCCGATGATAATCATGTCATAAATACGATTCATACTGCCTCACTTTCTTAAGAAAAGCGCGCCCGTTTGCGCGCTTATAGTCTAGCACAACGCTAGGAATTGGCGCAAGTCCCGCCGCTATGCTACACTGGTCTCATTCAAATCATGCAAAGGAGCTCCCCTTATGACAGAAATGCCAAATATGAATGCGGACACTTCCGTTTCCCGCCGTCCGGCAGCTCTCCTGACCGGCGCGTCCCGCGGCATAGGCCGCGCGATTGCCCTCCAACTCGCCAAGTCCGGCTACGACCTCTTTTTGCTCGCGCGAAAAGAGCAGGAAAAGCTCGAAGACTGCGCGGCACTCTGCCGCGCGACCGGTGTGCGCGTTGTCACCCGGCTCACGGATATCAGCGACAGCGCTGCCTGCGCCGAGGTCTTCTCGGACTTCGACCGGCACTTTCCCGCGCCGAACCTTCTGGTTGCAAACGCCGGCATCTCCCACCTCGGTCTCCTGCAGGACATGACACCCGAGGACTGGGATCATATGATACGCACGGATTTAAGTTCCTGCTTTTATCTCTCGAGACTCGCCATTCCGCGCATGTTGCGAGTCGGCGGCGGCAAGCTTATCTTTCTGTCCTCCGTCTGGGGCAGCCGCGGCGCCTCCTGCGAAGTCGCCTACTCCGCAGCCAAGGGCGGCGTCAACAGCTTTACCCGGGCGCTTGCCAAAGAACTTGCGCCCTCGAATATCCAGGTCAACGCGATTGCGCCGGGCGCAATCGACACGGACATGAATGCGTGGCTCGAAGCCGAAGAGCGTCGTGCGCTCGAAGACGAAATCCCGGCGGGGCGCCTCGGTACAGCCGCGGAAGTCGCTGCCCTGGTCTCTCAGCTCGCAGCTGCGCCCGCCTATTTCACCGGCAACATTCTGACCCTCTCGGGCGGCTGGGAAATTTAAGCCGCCTCAGGTTTCGAAGAGATCAAAGAGAGATAGTTGTTGCCCCGCTCGCCTGTCGAGAAATGCGTGGCGATAGGCAAACAAGGCCGCCTGATCGGTGACCAGCCGGCAGGCCGCCGTGCTCTTTTGAAAAAAGTCGGCGAGCGCCGCCGCGTTCGGCGACAGAAACATGCCCGCCTTTCTCGGCTTGCCGGGCGGCAACAGAGCCTCGTACTTCTCCGGCAGTTCCGGGTCAAGCTCCCGGAGACAGGAGAAGAAATAGGCGGAGGAACCCGCCCGGAGCGTCACGCCGAAGCCGTTCTGTATCACACCGTAGACCCTTGCCTCGACGCAGTCGCCGAGCAGTGCTTCGAGATTTTCGAGGCTGTCCGTCAGATAGGGCAACACGGGACCGAGCGTCACAACCGTCGGAATCCCGGCGTCGCGGAGCGCCCGCAACAGTTCCAGCCGCTCCCCGACCGTGCTCTCCGCCGGTTCGAGACGCGAAGCAAGTGCCTCGTCCGCCGTGGTCAGCATGACCTCGACCACACAGCGGGTTTTCCGCTGGATGCTCTCCAGAATATCGAGATCCCGGAGCATGCGAAGCGACTTGGTGCGGAGCGAGACGCCGAACTCCATGCGGTCTATGACCTCGAGCGACCGGCGCATGAGCAAGGTCTCCTCTTCCTCTTTCGGATAGGGTTCGCTCGCCGAGCCCACCATAATCATGCAGCGGCTCTGCTTCCGCCGCAGGGTCGCCTCCAGAAGTTCCGGCGCGTTGACCTTCGCCTCAAGCTCCCCGTCCGATTCCCGAAAGCGGCTCGAAGCTATTTTTGCGTCGCAGGACAGGATACTGCACACACCGCCTCGGTAAATGTTCAGACCATTTTGCGTCGACAATATGGTTTTTGCCACGCGCTCGTGCATCTTCTCTCTCCTCTCCCGGCAGCAAGAGGCGCACCACCCGTCGGCCGCCTAAATGCTCTCTGCGAAAATATTCCATGGTCTCGACAAAATCTTCCTTGCCGTCGGCCGCATTGAAAAAGCGATAGCGCGCGGGCGTCTCGTCGCTGACGCGCACAAAGGCAATATAATGCGGCTCTCTGCCCTCGATATAGCGGAGAATGCCGCGCGGCGCGCCGCTCTCCCGCATAATGCGCACCAGTTCCTCACCGCTCCCGTAAATACGCGCAATCGGAATGTGCTTCTCTTTAAAATAGCGCACCATGGTCGGAAACGGTGTGCCGTGTGTCCCCTCATAGGGGAGAATGCGACGCATGGCCTCATAGACCGCCTCAACCGCTATGCCACGCCCCGCGGCATGCTCTGCGTTGTAAATCGCAACCCAACCGCAGCCGTTAAACGAGGTGGGATAGCGCCCATACGGAAAATTGCTCAGATAATCCTGATCTTTTAAAAACCCATCTTTCGAAAATGCGCGCGGATCAATCTTCACCGTCTGTGATACCCCTCTCTTATGCCGGAAACGCGGAGCCCTAAAAAGGACTCCGCGTCATCATCAGCGCTATATTTCATCTTAGCATATCTTCACATTTGCTACAATCCTAATCTCCGACTGCGCAAGAAAAAGCAGAAAAAGTGCTCAGTGCAGCAGAATCGTGGCGAGAATCCCGCCGAGCGTCAGCATGAGCGCGCCTATGCTCCTGGTCACAATCTGCGCAAAGGGCAGGAGCGACATGCGATCCGCCGCCGAGAGCACGGCTACATTGCCGGAGCCGCCCATATTTGTCGTGCACATGCCGGCCGCGATCGAGGCCTCGAGCGGATAAAAGCCCATGAGTCTGCTACCCACAAAGCCCGCGGTCAGCGTGATTGCGAGCACGCCGAGCACGATGGTCAAAAGATACGGCAGTGTGAGCACTGACGCAAGGCGGTTTAAGTCGAGGAGTACAATGCCTATCCCCGTGAGCGCCGCCGCCGTAAAAGCGCGAATCACAAACTGTCCCCAGACCGCCGCGGCCTCTTCCATCTCTCCCGGCAGGACAGAAAAGCCCTTTGCCGCCATAATACAGAGTATCATGCCCGCATAGGCGGGCAGCGCTGGAATAAAGCCGTGTAAGAGCGCTCCTGCCGTATAAAAGGCGAGCGAGAGCAGAAGTCCCGCGAGCAGACTCCCGAAGTCCGCCTGTGCCGGACTTTTTTTCTGCACTGCCCCCTCCCCCCGAAGGAGCTGCCCGTCGCCGCTCAGCTTTGGAAAGCGCGCCGAAAGCCGCACCGTAAGCGCGCCGAACAGAATCGAGACAATGTTTCCGAGCACCGTCGCCGGTGCAATCCTAGTCAGAATCTCACCGGCCGACATGCCGCTCGCCTCCGCATAGATTGCGGAGAGCGGCACCGCGCCCGCGGTCATCCCGCCGGAAGTCATCGGAATCGCGATGTAGAGCAGGCTCTCTGTCACCGAAAAGCCCTGCAAAAGACCGAGCACCACCACGACCGCCGTCCCCGCCAGAACGCCCAGCAGCGCGGTCGGCAGAATGCGGAGGGAGGCGCGAAACAAAAGCCGCCGGTCAATCTGAAAGAGACTTCCCGTAATGAGCGCCGCAATGTAAAAAATCAGAAAGCCCTCGCTCTCTATAAAGCGGCCCAGTATCTCTGCGCTGTCCTGCGGCAAAAAGCCGCTCGCCCCGATTGCCGCGCCGCCGAGCACACAGACCACCGAACCCCCGAAATAGGTCCGCACAAGCGGCACGCTCTTTCCGAGCTCGTTCAGGCCCTCGCCGAGCACCAGAAGTAAAAATAAGCCGCCCGGCATGCCTGCCGGAATGACACCGCGCCAAAGCGCCGGGAAGAGCAGTCCCAGCACAGCGAGGTAGAGCGGCAGCGGAAGTCCCGCGACCCGTTTCATTTCTTTCCTCATCTCTCACGCTCCCCTTCCGCTGCCATTCCCTCTGCGGCTGCCCGTATCGCAAAAAATTCGCGAAACGTTTTTTCTCCCCCGTCGATTTCCCGCCTTATTTTTTCAAGTCTCCGTTTTCCTACCCTGCGGTCCAGAATCGCGAAAATGCGTACCAGCATATTTTCGCTTGCGAGACTCTCTTCTATGCTCTGATTGTCAAAAATCGAAAAGGCCTCATAGAAACTCTGCTGGTCAAAGATTCCGAGCTGAACCGCGGTGTCGTCAATAAAGGCCATCTCTTCTTTCATTCGCCTCTCGTAGCGCTCATCCCGCGGAAAGAGCTCGGCCTTCAGCCAGTTGTTGTAATAACAGCCCGCAATGATTTCTTTCCCGTCCAAGAGAATCGCCGCGCGACCCTCGTGGTCCGGACTCTTGCTGTAACTCGTCGCATAGTAACGGATATGTCCGCGGAGAGCCCCCGCCAGATATTCCTTTTCAAGCTTATTCCGCATGCCGCTCCAACTCACAGTCATTCCTCCCGTTTGATATCGCTCTTATACTTTCCTTCTCATGCTTTTCTTCTCGTCCTATTTTACCCCGCAATTCCCTGTTAAGAAAGCGACTTCGGTGGCATAATAGCGTTTAAGCGATAACAATTGATTCCCGAAACTCAGTTTGTTCTTAGGAGGCTCTATGCGCTACCCTCACTTTTTACCCGAAAACGGAAGCATCGGTTTTATCTCTCCCT
>ERZ772955.1472-NODE-1472-length-14624-cov-7.720502_pt1 | contig 14624 bp, 5 predicted proteins | sample MGYA00511133_ERZ772955 | MGnify/ENA primary metagenome ERZ772955 (study PRJEB29015, sample SAMEA2737914) | human oral metagenome | biome: human oral; feature: human-associated habitat; material: dental | place: China | collected 2149 ... | reverse complement strand
AACGCATATTTTACAAAGTTTTCTATTTACACCTCTCCTAGCGTATCTTTCTTTTTCGTTTAGATATTTTTGTAGAAAATGCGGACATTTCTGTCCGCACTCATCAAATATTACTCTTCATCAAAAGTTCGGGGTGACGCACATAGTACGCCGTCAACTCACAGTACGCATCGCGCTCCGCCGTGAACCGCTCCGTATCGAAGTGCCACGGCAGCTGCCCCGCCGTCACAGCCAGCTCCTGCGCGGCACGCTCACGATAGTAGCCAATCTCCTCACGCGTGAGCCACGCATATGGCGTCACAACACAATCAATCGGCTCTGTCAGCGGCTTTTCGACAGCATAGTAGGGGAATCCCTGCGGTGCAATAAGTTCAATAAGTGTCGGCAAGATGTTGAGGTGTCCACCAATCACATTGTGTGCAAGATGCGCTTCCGTCAGCTCCGCATGGTGCATCGAAAACGACGTGAGAATGCGTTCACGCAGCAGCATCTCCTCCCGCGCTGCCAGCCCCCGAATAAGCGGAGCCTCACCGCCCATGTGATCTCCCGTCACGATAAAGAGGCTGTCCGGAAACGCTTCCCGCATCTGTGTGATGAAACGGCAGAGTGCCCAGTCCGCATACCACGCACAACCAAGCCCGCGATACTTCAGCGAGTTTTTGCGCAGCGCAGCACCCATTTGGGGATTCAGACGTGCTGCATCAAAGCCGCACTCCTCAAACGGGATACGGTAGGGGCCATGGTTCGAGGTCGTATAGAGGAAATGAAAGGATGGCACATCATCCCCCTCTGTGCGAATGCGCCGCGCCGCTTCGTCCAGAAAGATATGATCGTAGACACCGAGCCACGTACGCGGCGCATCTTCCCCACAGATATCCATGCCGCCGTATGCCGCATCAAACCCGAGCGCAGGCACAAAGTGGACGAGACTGCCCCAGTTCAGTCCGCCGCCGTACCAGAAGGACGTACGGTATCCAAGTTCCTTGAGCTGGCGCGGCAACGCAGTGGGCAACGTATGATCCCAAAAGATCACATTCTCGTTCAACTCCATATCCGCGTCATAGATACCGAGAAGCAGACTGACAATAGACGGCTGCGAGATCATCCCGCCCGAAAGAAAATTGTTGATACTGACCGTATGTTTTTCGGCACGAAAACGAGCCCCCGCCTCCATGAGATTCAGTGCCGCGTACGGCTCATCGAAAAAAACCTGCCCGTAACTCTCCGCCAGCAGAAAGAAAATATGACACGGCGGCGTGATGCGCGCCCCCTGCGCCGTTCGCCGAAACACTTCCAGTGGAGCCCCCGCGAAGGATGTTGGCATGATCGCTGTCATAATCGCACGGCTCTCTGCATCGGTATGATTCAGGCACTCCCGCACAGGACGTTTCCACACCATCTTGAGCGCGATGAGATCATCGATCGCCGCCTTGCCGAGTACCGCATCCTCCTTGACAGCAGCAGGCACCTCATCCCACTCGGGCTTTTTCCGATGGCGCAGCGTCCCACCATAGCGCAGCCAGTAAAAGAGCACAATAGCGGCGATAAACACCAACGTATTGACCGCATACTGTCCCGCCCCATCCGTCAGCGTGGGATAGGACACGGACGGCAGGGAAAGCAGAGCATTTCCCGCCGCATAGCAGAGCGCGAGATAGGGTAGATACCCGAGCAGCAGCCACACACCGTGATTCTGATGAAAGAAGATATCAGCGAAGTTGCGCTTGTCTGCATTTTTCCCGAGCCAGAGCGTCTGATTGAACGTATCGTGAAAATGCGCATAGAAAATCATCTTACCGATAAACGCCGTATAGAGCACCGCCGCATAGATAAGGAGCAGCGACAGACGCACGGCATCACCGACGGCAAAGTATGCGGGAAGGAACGCTGCAGGCACCGAGACGAAAACGAGAGGGATCAAAAAAGCATACGCGTTGAAGTCCATCCCCCACCAGAATCCGTAGCGGAAACAGGAAATCCACTTCCCCCACGCACCACACGGCGACTTCTTTGGGCGGTAGACGAGGATAAAGATGAGACGAAACACGGCACAGATCAGCGGCGGCAGAAGGAAAATCTTAAAATCTTGCTGCATCCCGAGAAAGAAATCACTGAACATCAAACAACCTCACAAACAAGAGAGGGATCTGCATGGAATTGTTTCTCATGCAAATCCCCAACTTCATCGCACTACATGAATGTGCTCCCGCCGTTTCTCCGGCGGCTCCATATTTTTCTTCTGTACAGGCACATCACCGCTGCGGTCGGCAATGCCGAGCAGCATCCCCATCCCCGCCATCGTCACGATCAGTGACGAGCCGCCGTAGCTGATGAACGGCAGCGGCACGCCGACCACGGGGAGCAGCCCCGCGACCATCGCGAGATTTGCAAGCGCCTGCCCGAGCACGAGAAAGATGATGCCGAGCGCCAGTACCTGCCCAAACGTGTCCTTCGCACGCACCGCCACACGCATACAGGTGATGAGCAGCACCCCCAGCAGAAAGAAGATCAGCACCACGCCGAAGAACCCGTGCTCCTGACTAAAGATAGCAAACGCAAAGTCCGTATGTGCCTCCGGCAGATACTCATATTTGCTCACACCGTCGCCGAACCCCATGCCGAAGATCCCGCCCGAGCCGATCGTCGAGAGTGACTGCACCATCTGATAACCCGCATCGCGTGCATCCGACCACGGATCGAACCACACCTCAATGCGCTTCATGCGGTAGGGCTGCAGCGTCCCAATGGCAAATGCCGTCACCAGCGTAAGCGGCACAATCCACAGCCAGTAGCGCGGCTTGACGAGCAGGACAAGCGCCATGAGGAGCGGAACACCGAACACAATGCACGCCGTACCAAAGTCCGGCTCACGGTAGACGAGGAACGCCATCACGAGAATCGCTCCGAACGGGATCACCACACGCGGCCAGTCTCGATCCATGCGGAAGTGCTCCTTGCCGAGCACCGCCGAGATTGAGAACGCCCCCATCAGCACCGCCATCAGCTTTGCGAACTCCGCCGGCTGAAAACTCAGAGGGCCGAGTGCAATCCAGCGCTGTGCCCCGTTGATCGTTGTGCCCACAAAGAGCACCGCAACCAAAAGGAAGAGATTGATACCAAGTCCGATGAACATGAGCCCACGCAGCCGCTGATAGTTGATCCTTCGGCAGATCCAACAGGCGGCAATGCCGAGCAGCAGCCATTGGAGATGCCGCTGGAGGAAGTAGTATGGATTCTCGAAATTCATCGCCGCAAGCACATAGCTTGAGCTAAACACATTGATTGTTCCCGCCACAAGGAGGATCGCCATGATGATGACAATCGGCTCCGTCTCACTCTTGAAGAGCGTATAGCGCGTATGCATCACGCCCGCCCCTCTGGCGGACGCGCCACGAGACGACCGATCTTCGCCCCGCGTGCGCTGAATTTGCGCTCGTACTCTGTCATGATATTGTCCGTCTCACCGAGCGCGTGGAGATCGTGCGTCACACGCGAGAGCTGCCACCCCTCCGCCGCCATTGTCTCAAGCGAGTAGTCAAACAGCCCCATATTGTCCGTCTTAAAGTGAAGTTCTCCGCCTTCCTTCAGCACGGCACGATAGCGTTCAAGAAAGAGCTCACTTGTCAGCCGCCGCTTTGCATGGCGTTTCTTCGGCCATGGATCGGAGAAATTCAGATAAATGCGGTCGACCTCGGCGGGAGCAAAGAGCTCCGTGAGGTGCGCCGCATCAAAGACGAGCAGCCGCACATTCGACAGCTGCCGCGCCGCCGCCTTGCGCGCCGCAAAGTAGAGCACCCCCTGCTGTGCCTCAAGCCCTACATAGTTCACATTGGGATTCCGCGCCGCAAGCTCCGTCAGGAAGTCCCCCTTGCCCACGCCGATCTCCACATAAAGCGGTGCTATACGCCCGAACGCCTCCGTCCATGCACCGGCGCACTGCGACCAATCGCCCCCAAGCGGTGTCACAAAATCCGCATAGTCCAGAATCGCCGTATCAATCCACGGCTTTCGTCTCAGTCTCATAGCCCGTTCCCGTTCAGCCCCGTTCTATCATTACCAGATCTTCCCCGCCATGAACCAAACACGCCCCGCCGCATTGTTTTTCGCCGACACCGACGAGTCAAGACCGATGCGCCGCGCATAGTCTACACGCGCGAACCAGTCGCCCGGATTGCTGTATGCCGCGCCGATCCCCCAGCCGCGCAGGGTCACGCGGTTGTCCGGCGCAACCGCCGTTTTGCTCACACGCACCGTTCCCATATCGTAGAACGTGCTCATCGTCAGTCCGCGCACCGGTGTATGCCAGCGCAGCTCCGCCGTTCCGAGCACCCCCTCATCGCCCGCGCCCTCGCCCTGCGCGTAGGCGCGTACACCGTTCGGGCCGCCGAGGTAGAACTCCTCCGAGCTGTCAAGATTGCGGCTTGCCTTCTGCCCCGCAACCTTGACGAGGAAATCCGTCATGTGACCGAGCTGCTGCACTGCTGTAGCTTCCGCCTCAAGCTTTGCGTATGCCCCATCCTCCGTGCGGTTGAGTTCGCCCAGAATACGGCTGTACTCCGAGTCCAACCCCAGCGTTCCAAGCGTCAGATTCGCATTGTAGTTCAGCGTCAGCCCCTGCACGCGATGCATACCGACCAGGCCCGCATAGATACTGTGTGTATGCTTTTTGCCCGTAAGCTCAAACGCCGTGATATCATCGTTCAGATCGCGGTAGTTGTAGCCATAGCGGAAAATCAGGCTGCGATTCGTCAGATGATAGAGCGGCACCTGCCCAAAGAGCGAGACTGTCAGCGAGTTCCCCTCCGCGCCAATGGCAGAAAGGGTCTGTCCGATCTTATAATTCATGCGCGAGATGCCAAGTCCCAGCGTCGATCCGCCGTGCCCGACCACCGTCTCGTAGTTTGCGTAGAAGTTTCGGAGGCTCCCGTTCGAGATCAGCGTACCGAGGCTCACCTTGTCGCCCGCCCCCGAGGCATTGTAGATCGTCTCCTGCAAGCCGTAGCGGTAGCGTCCCGTCGACGGACTGCCGTAGTTCTCCACATAGAACACCGTATTCGACTCCTTCGAGTCCTCGATGCGCACCGTCAGCTTGCTCGTACCGAACGCCGTGCCGGGGCTCAGCACACCGACCGCGCGTGCGCCCGTGGCATCCGACACCGAATAGAGCGCCGTCTCCAGCTTCTCCGTCGTGATGATGTCATCCGCCTTCAGCCCTGCAATGATTCGACGTGCAACAGGAGTTTTCAGTCGGCTGTTGTTCTCAATCGCGATCTCCCCATAGCGCCCCGGCAGTACGCGGAGCACAACAATGCCGTCCGCACTCTCCTGCGGCGGCAGATACACCGCAGCAGCAGGATAGCCGTGGCTGCGGCAGTACGAAGTCAGTGCGTCCACCGTACGGCGCAGCTGTGCCATCGTCCGATACTCGCCCATCCCCTCCTCGAGGATGCGCGTCAGCTCCTTCTTATCGAGATCGAGATCGGGGGCCTCCAAAATAAAATTCTCAATCGTGAACTGCGCATCGTCACCCGCCTGCTGATAACGCGGGGTCTGATCCTCCACGCCGATCTCAGGTCTTGGCTGCTCACTCGCGACCTCCGCGCCCGGCCGCGCCAGCGACGGTGCAGCATCCCCCGCACTCCCCACGCACGCAGCCCCCGCACAAATACACGCGGCAACACCCGCACGCACAACAGCATACTTTCTCATACAATTCATCCCATCACACACGATCGTCTCTCAACCCCTATTATGCTGACATTATTTCGTATACATTCTAGCATTTTCAAGGAGAAAAGACAAGGGAAGCGCACACGCAGCGGTTGCAATCGGAGCATATTTACGGTAGACTTTCCAAGAAGAACAAACATAGAGGAGTATACACCATGAAAAAAATACTATTCGTCTGCCACGGCAACATCTGCCGCTCCCCCATGGCGGAATTCGTCATGAAACACCTCGTGCGCGAGGCAGGGCTTGCCGACAAAATCCTTGTAGAGTCCAAAGCTCTCCACCGTGACGAGATCGGCAGCGACACCCATCGCGGCACACGCGAAGTCCTGCGCACGCATAACATCCCATTCAGCAAGCGGCATGCGACACTCATGACCGCCGCCGACTACAGCGCATTCGATCACATCATCGGCATGGATACCGAGAACATGAACGACCTCGACCGTCTCACTGGCGGCGATCCCGACGGCAAGGTTCGCCGACTCCTCTCCTACATCGGCGAGGAACGTGACGTTGCAGACCCGTGGTACACCGGCAACTTCGACATCACCTACCGTGATGTCGATGCGGGGTGCCGTGCACTGCTGCAGGAACTGACGAAAAATAAATAACCATGACAAAAGCGCCCCATCGATGGATTTTATCATTCCACCGATGGGGCGCTTCATATTGCTATTGTTTTTTGCTCAGCCGAACACTTCATTCACGAGAGAGAACACCGTCTCGTCTGTGATGCGGATGTCCGTTTTGCTGATATCGACACCGTCCTTGATCGTATTGATGGAGGGCGGTGTGTAGGTTACCTCCGCCTCGGGATCGCGGCCGAAATTGCTGCGGCGGTCGAGCGAGGCATTTTCATAGGCATACTCATCGGGGATCATCTTGCTCGTCTGAGTGAGTGCCTTGTAGTACTCATAGTCCGGGATATAGGGGCCGATGTGGAGCGCGGTAGCGTTCGCGGGATCCTGCACAAAGCGATAGTTGCGCGAGACGGCATCGCCGTCCGTGCCGTTCAGTGCATGATAGTCCCCACGGATCATATAGTCGCCCCAGCGCAGACGCGCATTCGGCGAAGAATAGCCGATCGAGCCGGGCAGAACCTCATTCGGAAGGAGCTCCGGGATATCATTATGTCCCAGATTGCTGCCCATCGGTTTGCCCGTATAGCTCTTTGGCAGCCCCTCGTTGATCCAGCGTGTCTGCGGGTCAGCTTTCAGACGAATGTCCTTCGGCGTGATCTTGCCCAGTCCCTTGGCATTTGTCACCTCATCGCCCTTGCTGTCCACGATCTTATAGTTCGCGGCATCCGTGCCGGAGAGTCGCAGATTATAGTTGACATCCTTGTCCGCTACCGTGCCGTCGCCGTTCTTCCACGCATTGTCCTGCCACGCAACATTCGCATTGTCGTATGTCGCCGTGGAGCTGTTCCGTACATCATCATTCTTGATGAACGGGCGCTCGCCCGATTTGTGGCGGAACGTCACGAGGCTGTCACCGACACTTGCGATATTCTTCGTGCCGTCGTAGACCTTCGTCTGCTTCGGCAGATAATCTGCGGTGAGTTCGCGCGGGGTAATGTCGCCCGCTCCCTCTTTCTGAATCACCCCATCCCAACCGACAAAATTAAAGTTCCGATTGCTGAGTTTCAGCGTGTAGTCAACAATCTTGTTTGTACCGACATCCTTCCCTCTCTTTGACGAAGTTCCTCTGTATGATCCTGTAAGAGACTCGATATTGGACGGATCCAGCTTATGAGCGTTCCAGAAACTATGCTCCTTGTCATACCGCTCGTCAAGGTTCTGCACGTCGGACGTGCCATCATACTCCTTGTGTGCGTGCGTAAAGTTGGGATCAAATTCGTTCCTGGAGACATCCGCCTTTGTGATTGCACCGTCACTGTATGCCTTATCCTTGAACTCGTAGTTGTCTGCCTTGTTGCCGAGGCGATTGCGGAGCGCACTGCCAATGCCGCGGTACTGCACATCCTTGCGCACATCCGCATTGGCATCGGCGCGGAAGGTATCGTCCGTCGAGCCGTAGCCGAAATCGCTCTCGATGTTTGTATGATCCAGTCCGACGATCTTGCCGTTGACAACGCCCAGTCCATCGCGCCCGAGCACCGTGCGCGTATGCCCGTTCGGGTCATTCGCAAGGCGCGCCGTCACATTGTCGTTCTTCGTCTCGGCGTTGTATTCTCTCTGAACATGCGGAAGCCCGTCAAAGGAAATATCCAACGTACGCTTTGCTATCGTGTTGTCCGATGTGGAAAGAGAACCCGGCGTGATCGGAGTGCCATCGGCATGGACAAGACGATAGTTCCCGGCATCTGTGCCGGTGAGCTTGGGCGTATAGTGCACCGTCTTCCCCTCGCCCGCATTCTCATCCGCGAAGTGCGCCGTGGATTCGTTCCTGACATCATCACCACTGATGATGCCGTCGGTCTTGTCGAGTTCCAGAACGCTGTCCCCATCCGTAACGCGCGGGCCGCCATAGCGATGTGTCGTCCAGATACTGTCGTCACCTTCGACATAGACATCCTTCTTGGCATCATACTCCTTTCGGAGCTGTCCGACGGCTGCGACTTTGACATCCTTCTGCTTGATCTCCCCCCTGGTATCATTTCTCGTAAAGTCTGCAATCTCGAAATTGTTGCCCTTGTACGTGAACCCGTAGGTGACAGTCTTGCCTGTCCCCGCGTTCTTGTCGTCGTAGTGTGTCTTCGTCGGGTCGATCTCAATTTCGTCTTTGATGCTCCTTGTCTGCCCGCCGACCATCACCGTCGCATCTGTGAGATAGTTCTTGAGCGCCTCCTTCGTACCGAGACCCTTGTACTTGACGGTCGTCTCCCCATCATAGGTCTTGCTCGGTCCGGTCGCAGCAAATTTCATTTTGACATCGTTGCTCGGATCATGGAACTTGAGCGGGTCGATACGGCCTTTCCCATCATCTGCGGTATAGCGTCTGCTGCCGTCCTCCACACGATAGTTCTTCGCCGTATTGTTGCGCGTTGCGAGATCGTTCAATGCGTCGTTCAATCCGGTATACTCCACCGCCTTATCCAACACGTTACGGTTCGCATCACGGCGGACGTTCGCATCGGGGTTGCCTGCGGAGTCGAGGTACTGCCCTTTCACCTTCTTTATAGAATCATCATCCAGTTGAAGAGATTCGTTATTCGCCATTCCTTTAAGTGTAACATCGTTCTTAGTAAGGTTATTGACCGCAGCCGTACCGTCATATTCCTTGACCTTGCGTCCGACATCGACCGTCAGCGTCTTCTTGTAAATATCCGCCGCACGTCCCGTCACCGTATGCGTGGTATCGTGCCCGGCGAGCGTGTAGTTGGCAAGTGTATCCGCATCACCCGAGAGGGTCAGCTTGTAGTCCACCGTGCGCCCATTGGGTGCAGTAGATAGATGGACTCCGTTTTGTGCATCGGCTTTCGTCTCTGCCGAGGCATCCTTATCGCTGTATTTGCCCTCGACTTTGAGTTGGATCTTGCCCTGATCTTCCTTGACAATATGGGTGATATTCTCATTCGCCAGTGCGTTGACATAGTCGCGGTTCGTCTCGTCAAACGTCTGCTTCCCATCGTACTCCTTGATGAGATGCTTTGGGAGCATGGTCGCAAGATCGCGCTTCGAGATCGTCCCCACGCCTTTTCTGGTTGTATCCCGCTCCCCCTCCACATCAAAATTGGTGGTATTGATATGGAGCTTGTAGTTGACCCAGTTACGATGCGTATTGCCATCCGCGTCCGTCCACGTCTCGGTGCCGCCCGCAACATTTTTGTTCTGATACGCTGCCTCGGTGAGGGAGAAGTCCGCAGGGTTCACCTTCACACGCTGCCCATTTGCGAGCTTTACAGTGCTGCGATCGCCGAAATAATATTTCTTCGCACCATCGAGACCGTCCTTGCCCTTTGCCTCCTGCCACTGACCTGCTTGATCCTTCCAGTAGACGGTTGTGGTGCCGTCATACGTTTTCTTGGATGGGTCAATCTGGAAGTCAAAGTCGGCAGCCTTGATCTTCGCACGTGTAATCTCGCCGGTGCCATAGACAGTATCGACGATCTCATAGTTGCCCGCTTTCGTTCCCGAGAGTGCGCTCTTTACATTGGTATAGCGCACATCCTTCGTCCCGACATTGGGGTCGGGGGTAAAGGGATTCGCAGGATCATTGCTGCGGATGCCGTATTCGCTCGCCACATTGGTGGTGTCAAACGCGCCGGTATTGACCGTCCCGTCCGCCGCGAGGATGCCGTCCTTATTCAGTGTGTCAACGCCGCGTGCATCGGAATTGTCGGCGATAGCGGACATGAGCTTTTTCTGATCCGGGTTGTCCGCTAGTGTGTCATACTGCTTCGATGCCCTGTCAAACCCGAGGGTCAGCTTGCGCTTTGCAATCGTTCCTGTCGCGGCGAAGTTGATTCTCGTCTCAGCGTCGCCCTCGGTCGCACCGTATTTCAGCGTGTAGTTCTTGCCCGCGTCGCCCTCGATCCAGGCGGTGTAGTTGACGTTCTTCGCACCGGCATTTTCGTCGGCATACGCCGTCGTCACCTTGACCGTCGTCTCGGGGGTCCCGTCCTTGCGGACGATCTTTGTGTCCTCTGTCGTCCCCTCTGCGTAGGTGACGTTCCCCTTCGCATCGTGGTCGGCAAAGGCATCGTAGTGACGCTCGTCCGTATTGTGTACTGTCTTTGTGGCATCATAGATCTTATCGATGCCCGACTTCTTGCGAAGATCGAGATTCAGTACGCGGCGCTTGATCTCGCCCTGTGCCGTCTTGGTAAAGTTATTGTCCCCCGAAATATTGATGTTGTTGTTGTTCAGGTAGAATTTATACGTCACACCGATTCCGGTGCCCGCATTGGCACTGTCGTACTTCGTCCCATTCATATCCATCACGAGATCATTTTTCAGATCAACCCAATTCCCATTGAGCTGAACGCGTGCCGTCGTGATGTAGTTCCGCACATCGTTCGATGCACCAGAGCCGCCAAACTTCACCCGATCTGTTCCGTCATAGGTCTTTGTCGCATTGGTTGCAACAAAATTGACATCACTCGCATTGATGTTCGCCTTCGTGATCGTCCCCTTACCGTAGCCGTTCGTCGCAAACTCGTAGTTGTTCGCGCCGAACGCTGTGCCCATCGCCGTACCAAGCCCCGCATACTGGACAGACTTGTTCGTGCCCGCATTCGCGTCGGGGGTGAACGTTCCGTCGGTCGTGCCCGTGCCGTACTGACTGGTGATCCCCATCAGCCCCGTGATCGTTGTGCCGCTGACATTGGCGGAGCTGTCGCGTTGAAGCACCGTCGCATCGGCAGCCGAAACAGACGGTGTAATCGACGTATTCGCCGGTGTACCGTCATAGCTCTTCGTCACAGGTGCAAAGGTGACATCTACCTTGCGCTTCGTGATTGTGTTGTTATTCGTCGAGATCGGCGCGTTAATCACTGCGCCGTTGTACTTCAGATTGTAGTTGCCCGCATTCGCACTGTCGAGCTTGACATCGTAGTTGACGACCTTGCCCGTACCCGCATTCTGATCCGCATACGTTGCCGTCGAGGCATTCGTCGCACCGTCGCCGGAGACCAGCCCCGTCATGCCGATGATGTCGTTCGCCGTATTGACGACTGCGTTCGCGGAGTTCTTTGCCACGCCGAGTACACCCGTCGTCGCGTCGTAGGTCTTTGTCAGCGGGCTCTTGACCGTAACCGTGACATCCTTCTTCGTGATAACGCCGTCGTACTTCTTCGCAAAGGTCGATGCCCCGCCGAGCGAGAAGTTCCCACTCTTCCCTGTGTAGCTCAGATTGTAGGTCACACGGTTGGCCGATCTGCCGTTATCGACATTCTTCGTATCGTACTCGGCGGAGGTCACCTCCAGATCCTTCAGAACATCAACATGATTGCCATTGATGTTCACGGTCGCACTTGTGATGTACTTCTTCTGATCGCTCGGTGCACTTGAGCCGTCCGTCCACTTGACCGACGTCGTGCCGTCATACGTCTTCGATGCCTGCCTGATGGTAAAGTCCACCGAGGTCGGATTCAGCTCGAACGGTGTGATCTCACCAAGCCCCTTAGCCTTTGCCCCAAGGCTAAGCGTATAGTTCCCCGCATCTGCCCCCGTGAGCGATAGGTTGGAATAGTTGACCCAGTTGTGCTGACGCGTGCCGTCCGGCGCAGGCCACGTCGTACCTTTGCCGCGCACATTCTCGCTCTCAAACTCCTGCGTATGTCCGCTGGCGAGGCCGACCGCATCGCCCGACACAACACCGTTCGCGCCGATCTCAAAACCGACCTTTGACGGGTCGACATTCTTCGTCCCGTCATAGACCTTCGTGACCTTTTTGAACGCACCCGAAAGATCTCTCGGCGTAATCGTTCCCGTCGCCGAAAGATTCATGCCGGTCTCTGCGTTGACCGTCGTCGCGCCGTCCGTGAGGTAGTAATTCTTCCCCGCGTCGCCCGCGATCTTTACGTTATACGTGATACTCTTCGTTGTAACATTGCCGCCGCTGCGTGCGACATTCTTGTCCGCGTAGCTTCCCTGTACCGTTACCTGTGCGCCGTCGTCCACCGTATAGCCGTTCTTCTTGCGTACAAGCTTGTTGGCATTGGTTGCCCCCGCAGCATAGACGACATTTGCTCTGGCATCGTCATCCGAGAACACCTGGTGGTGACGGGTCGCGGTGTCAATGAGCTGTGCATTGCCGTCATAAACCTTGTCAATGCCGCTCGCCTCTGCAAGACCGACATTGAGCGTGCGGCGCTTGATTTCGCCCGCACCCGTCGCCGTCGCATTCCCGCTCTCAAGGTTTTGCCCATTCAACGTATAGTTCTTGAGCAGGTACTCATAGCCATTATCTGTCGTCGCCTTGACATTGTAGGCGACACGCTGCGCCTCATAGGCATTCGCCGTCCGCGTCGTATTGTCTGCTTTCGTGAAATGCGCTCCCTTATTGGGATCAATCGCAAAGTTGATCTTGTCCGCATCCGCACTGATCACACCTGTACCGAGACCTGTGTCCGGACGCAGCTTCCAGTTGGACGGAACCGTGTAGTTGCTGGTACCGTCATAGACCTTCGTCGCATGGGAGGCGTTCCCATGCGCATCGACGATATCGAAGTTGTTCGGATCAATTGCCTTGCGGTTGATCGTCCCCTTGCCGTAGACGGTCTGGTCCACCGTATAATTGCCCGCTGTCGTCGCACCAAACGCATCCCTAAACGCCTCATCCATCTTCGTATAGCGAACGTCATGCGGCGTGCCGTTGCTCGCATTTGCGTTGGCGCGGAAGGCACTGCCCGTACCGTTCCCGTAGCTGCTCGATGCCGTGCCGCCCGAACTCTTATTATCCCACGCGGTCTTCAGCGCACCAGTTGTGATACCGTCCCCACTGAGAATCGTTCCAACGACAGAGGTCTGCGGCGCATCCGTGATCTCCGTGACACTGCTGTCCGTATTGGTCGACGTGCCGTCGTATGTCTTGGACACGTCGCCCATTTTGATGTTCAGCTTGCGCGGCGTAATCTTGCCCGCGTTTGTCACCGTGCCGGCATTCGCCGTGAGCGTCTTATTTGCGCCAGTGCCCGAGACCGTACTGATGACCGTATTTCCTGCGTCGACAATCTTATAGTCGTCCGCATACTGCCCTGTGAGCTGTGCTGTATAGGTGACATCCTTGTTGATGATATTGCCGCTGCCGTCACGCGAGACATTCTTATCCGCATAGCGTGCCGTCGAGGTATTCGTCGGCAGTCCGTCCGTCTCATCCGTAATCATCGTCGCAAGGCTGACGATATCGCTCCCGCGTTTGATATTGCGGCTGCCGTCCGTATGCTCCGCCATACCGTCATAGACCTTCTCGACGGCGTGCGTTGTCGCGCGGATCGCGCGCGGGGTAATCCTCCCTTGTGCGGTCACATGCGAGGGGTTCGCATCCGTCACAGTCTCGAGGTTGCGGAGCGTCCCCGCCGCCTCCTCTGCCGCGGAGCCAAAGGTATAGTTCGACAGCGGATGATTCGTCGGATCGCTCGAGCGTGCTACAACGTCATAGGCGACATGCTGCGCCTCAGAGACGTGGGAGGTACGGTTGTTGCCGTCGGCATCGCTCGAGAAATGCCCCGTCGAGCCGGACTTCAGCGCAAAGGTCACCTTGCCGTAGTCCCGCGTGACAATCCCTGTATCCCCCGATGCCGCCGTTCCCGTCAGATATGCGCCGGGCGCGAGCGTATGGCGGTTGTTCCCGTCATAGACCTTCGTCGCGTCTGCAACCGTGTTGTCTGCATTGTATACGCGGAAGCCGGACTTATCGATGCGGCGGCGCGTGATCTCGCCCACACCGTACTGCTTGTCCGTGATCTTATAGTTATTGTTCGAGAGCGCATTCGAAAGCCCCGCATACTCTACTGTGCGGTTTCCTGCATTGACGTTCTCGGCAAATGTCCCTGCTCCGCCCGTACCGTAGCGGCTGGTGACCCCCGACATAGTGAAATTCGCCGTTGTGATATTGTCCGCGCCGACAACAGCGCCGGAGAGGCCGTCATTCAGCGACGCGAGCGTTATATTCGTATTGGTGGCCGTGCCGTCGTAGACCTTTGTCACATCGTTAAAGGTCATTGTCAGCGTACGCGGCGTGATCGTCCCCTTATAGCTGGGATCTGTGAGCGTCTTCGACGATACGATCGGCTTTACGCCCTCTGTGCCGAGGGTGTAGTTCTCTGACTCCGCTCCCGTTCCGGCATCAAAGGACGCCGTATAGGTAACGCCCTGCGTCGTCGGATTTCCGCTCCCATCCACTACGACATTCTTCGACGCATACTTCGCCGTCGAGGTATTCGTACGGGACTCCTTCACACCGTCGGGACGAGTGACAAAGCC
>ERZ772955.1471-NODE-1471-length-14640-cov-5.165855_pt1 | contig 14640 bp, 14 predicted proteins | sample MGYA00511133_ERZ772955 | MGnify/ENA primary metagenome ERZ772955 (study PRJEB29015, sample SAMEA2737914) | human oral metagenome | biome: human oral; feature: human-associated habitat; material: dental | place: China | collected 2149 ... | reverse complement strand
GAGTAGGGCTGTAAAAGCTGATGAAATCAGCCTAGTAGAGCCCACTCAACCACTGTGTCTTGCTCGACAATCTAAAGACAATTGAGAGGCTAGGACTTTTGTCCCAGCCTCTTTATGATTCAACATAGCTAAAAGACGACTAAGCCTCTATCTCAAGAAGTAAATAAGGCAAGCCTAAGATTAAGCCAATAACTCCTAGCATAGCTCGCATTCCAGAAGCTGTGACAAGTACCTTCTGGCCATCTTTTACCTGAATCTTATGCGATTTCATAAAACTTTGTCCAACCTGTAGTTCAACACTGTCTCCCTCAAAAGGCAGCGTTTAACTTTCATCATTCGCAAGTTTATCCACAAGTTCACCATTAGATAGACTGCATCATTTTGAGCTACTCCAACCATCCCCGTAGAACGCGTAATTGTAAATTTTGACATCAAAAGCTCCTTTATTTCAATCCAGCCTATCAACCAAAACTTTTATGTTTATTCTGCAATTCTAGCAGAGTAGAAAGGAAGAAGGAACATTAAAACAATATAAAGAATCAAGAGAATCGCACGAAGCAATCCACCAAATAGCAAAGCAACTACTAAAGTTCCCAAACAAATAGAAAAATTAGTAAAATTTGTTTCAATCAGCAAGGTTTGCCCTGCTTTAACTGTCACTGGCTTAGTTCTCATAGGAGCTGCTCCAGCACGGACTTCTGCTTCATTAGCTGCGATTGGAAAAACAGCCTCTTCTCCGTTTTTGAGTGCGCCAACTTTCTGACCATTGATTAAAATTGGAAAATTCCCAATAATCCCTACAAAACCTGTCTCGCGTTTAATCTTAATTTCTGACATAAAGACTCCTTTGTTTTTATCTATTTTACCATAAGTCCCATTCAAATAAAAGGTAAAAACCAGCCTCACGGCTGGTTTTCTGCTTATTTCTAAAGTTTTTCCAACTCTTCGTTCAGCAGTTTTTGTGCTACTTGTGGGTTGGCTTGGCCCTTGGTGGCCTTCATGAGCTGACCAATCAGTGACTTGGCCGCATTCTTGTTGCCGCCTTTATAGTCGTTGATAGCTTTTTCGTTGTTTGCAAATACTTCTTGGATGATTGGAAGAAGCTGAGCAGGGTCTGAGATTTGAATCAGGCCTGCTTTCTGCACATACTCTTTAGCAGAGCCGCCATTTTTGGCTAGATGGACAAAGACCTTCTTGGCAATCTTAGAAGAAATCGTGCCATCTGCAATCAGGGCAATCATCTCAGTCAGGTTCTCAGGTGTCAGCTCAATCTCAGAGATGGTCTTACCTTCTGCATTGAGGTATTGCGCCACTTCTCCTTGAAGCCAGTTAGAGACAGATTTAGCATCGCCACCTGCCGCAACAGCTGCTTCAAAGAAATCTGACACAGCCTTCGTAGCTGTCAGCTGCTTAGCATCATAGTCAGACAGACCGTAGTCGCCCACATACTTAGCTCGGCGCTCTTTTGGAAAGGCTGGTAAGCTGCTGCGTACTTGCTCAATCCAAGCATCTTCAATCTCAAAGATCGGTAGATCAGGCTCTGGGAAGTAACGGTAGTCCGCCGATCCTTCCTTGACCCGCATGAGCAGGGTTTCGCCAGTCGCTTCGTCATAACGACGGGTTTCCTGACGGATTTGACCACCGCTACGTAGGATTTCAGCCTGGCGTTTTTCCTCAAATGCCAGACCCTTACGGACAAAGTTGAAGGAGTTAAGGTTTTTCAGCTCAGTCTTGGTACCAAACTCTTTCTGGCCGTAAGGACGGATGGAAATATTAGCGTCGACCCGCATGGAGCCCTCTTCCATCTTGACATCAGAAATGCCCGTGTACTGGATGATTTCCTTGAGGGCTGTCAGGTAGGCATAAGCTTCTTCTGGACTGCGCATATCCGCTTCAGACACAATCTCAATCAGCGGCACCCCTTGGCGATTGAGGTCCACATAAGAGTAGCCATCGCTGCCGTGGGTATTCTTTCCGGCATCTTCTTCCAAGTGAGCCCGCTCGATACGGATTTTCTTGGTCGTACCATCTTCTAGCTCAATCTCAATCCAGCCATTGTAACCAATCGGCTCATCAAACTGAGAAATTTGATAAGCTTTTGGATTGTCCGGATAAAAGTAATTCTTGCGGTCAAAGTGCATCTTCTGGTGAATATCCATGTTCAAGGCCAGAGCAGCCTTGATACCATAGTCAATAACACCTTTATTCATAACAGGCAGAACACCTGGGAAGGACCAGTCAATGATATTGGTGTTGGCATTTGGATCTTCACCAAAGTGAGCTGGAGCCGGTGAGAAAATTTTTGAATTGGTCTTCAATTCAACATGGACTTCCAGTCCGATAACTGTTTCAAAGTTCATTATTTTTCACCTCCAAAGATAACTGGCTGCTGTTTGTGGTAGTCAGTCGTCGCTTCAAATGCTGCGGCTGCCTGATAGATGGTCGCTTCATCAAAGTGGTTACCGATCAGCTGCAAGCCGACAGGAAGACCATCTGCAAAGCCAGCTGGAATTGAAATGCCTGGCAGGCCAGCTAGATTGACCGGAATGGTCAAAAGGTCAGCCAGATACATAGCCACTGGATCTTGGTTTTGACTGCCCAAGTCATATGCTACTGTTGGTGCAGTTGGGCCTAAGATCAAATCATATTTTTCAAATACCTTGGCAAAATCTTGCATAATCAGGGTCCGAACCTGACCAGCTTTCTTGAAGTAGGCATCGTAGTAACCAGATGACAGACTGAAAGTTCCCAGCATGATACGGCGTTTCACTTCTTCACCAAAGCCTTCGCTACGAGATTTGACATAGACATCTTCTAGATTTTCAATGCCTTCTGCACGGTAGCCATAGCGAATACCGTCAAAACGCTGCAGGTTAGAGCTGGCTTCAGAGGAAGCAATGATATAGTAGACTGCCACGCCGTACTTGCTGTGGGGCAGGCTGACTTCTTCAACGATAGCTCCTAGGCTTTCCAAGTGCTTCGCCGCTGCCAGAATCGTTTCCTTGACCTTGCTTTCAATTCCCTCACCCATGTATTCCTTAGGTAGGGCAATCTTCATCCCCTTGATGTCTTGACCAATCTTGCTAGTAAAGTCTGGCACTACCTCTTGTGATGATGTAGAGTCCTTAGGATCATTACCAGCAATAACATTTAGAAGCTGAGCATTCTCCTTAACTGTCTGAGAGAAAGGCCCAATCTGGTCTAAGGAAGAACCAAAAGCAATGAGACCAAAACGGGAAACTCGCCCGTAGGTTGGCTTGAGGCCGACTACACCGTTAAAGGAAGCCGGCTGGCGAATAGAACCACCCGTATCTGAACCCAGTGACAAGCGAACCTGACCAGAGGCAACCGCTGTCGCTGATCCACCAGATGATCCACCAGGAACCTTGCTGCTGTCCCAAGCATTCTTAGTCGTCTTAAAGTAAGAGTTTTCGCTGGATCCACCCATGGCAAACTCGTCCATGTTGGTCTTCCCAACGATAATCATATCCTTACCATAGAGCTTCTCTACGCTGGTCGCATCGAAAATTGGCTTGTAATTGTAGAGTATCTTGGAAGCAGCCGTTGTCAAGATTCCCTTGGTTGAGATATTGTCCTTAACCGCCAGCGGAATTCCGCTCATAAGATTATCAGCATCAATACCCTTAGCATCTAGAGCCGCAGCCTGAGCTAAAGCTTCCTCTTCGCTGACAGTAATGAAGCTGTCTACAGCTGCTTCACGTTCTTTGATGTCTGCCAAAGTTGCCTGAGTTAACTCTACCGCAGAAATTTCTTTCTTGACCAGCAAGTCATGCAGTTCTTCAATGGTCTTGTGATTAAAAGTCATTAGGCATCTCCTCCGTCATCTAGGATGGCAGGCACTTTGATGTAGCCCCGCTCTTTTTCAGGTACATTTTGGAAAAGCTCTTCCCGATTCCAGCCTGGCTGAGCCACATCTTCTCGCATATAGTTGATGTTAGCTGCCACATTGGAAGTGAAAGGCACACCCTCCGTATCCACTTCATTGAGCAATTCGACCATGTCGACAATTTTAGACAAGGTTGTCGCAAACTCAGCTGTCTCTTTTGGTGAAAAAGCCAGTTTTGACAGTTTTGCAACGTGACTTACTTCTTCTTGAGTAATCTTCATCTCTGATTCCTTTCATAAGATAGGCGAGCCTGAATACCGACCGAAAACGATAAATCTAATAAAAATCTTTGTTTTCGAGGCTTTAGCTCGCATTATTTTGCTAAGATAGGGGCACCAAGCTCTCATAGCTGCGACCTCTTTCTTTGACTTCTTCCTGATTTCTTCAGGAATTCGCATCATTTCATTTTACCATATTTCCGGCTAATTCTTCAATTCCAAATGCAGTTCTTTGAGCTGTCTTTGATCCACCAAACTTGGACTTTCCAGCATAGGGTCAAAACCAGTACCATTTTTCGGAAAGGCAATGACTTGGCGGATATTTTCTTCCCCAGCCAAAATCATAACCAAACGATCCAAGCCTAGAGCCAAGCCACCGTGTGGTGGGAAGCCGTATTCTAAGGCTTCTAGGAAGAAACCAAAGTCCCGCTCATAGTCTTCCCGACTCATGCCCAATAGCTCAAACATCGCTTCCTGAGCCTTCCGGTCATGAATCCGCAGACTCCCTCCGCCAATTTCATAGCCATTCAAGACGATGTCGTAAGCATGGCTGCGGAATTGATCTGGCGCCTGACCTTCTTCAAAAATGCCCTGTGTGAAAGGATGGTGCATGGCTTGATAGCGGTTTTGGTCTTCATTCCACTCCAGTAACGGCCAATCCACAACCCAGAGAAAATGAAGCAGACTCGGATCAATCAAATCCAAAGCTTTTGCAACTTCTAAACGCAGATGTCCCAAAGCTTCCTGAGCCCGACGCTTCTTAGCCATGACTAGCAGGATAAGGTCTCCATCCTTGGCCTCAAAACGTGCCTGCAAAGCCTGACTTTCAGCTTCAAAGGTACTAGCCAAATCCCCAATCAACTGGCCATTTTCAACCTTGAGACTGGCAAAACGATTGCAGCCAAAGTCCTTCATTTCTTGATAAAAATGACTGAGCTGTTTCTTGCTAAAAGCACTACCCGCATCTGGCACACAGATTCCCATCACTTCCTCTTGGTTGTCCAAGGCTTTCTTGATGAGAAGCGAGTCATTGGACTGGCACAAATCTGTCAAACTCTTTAGCTCTAAACCAAAGCGTGTATCTGGCTTGTCAGAGCCGAAACGGCTCATAGCCTCTTCATAGCTGATAGTTGGAAAAGCTTCCGTCAGCTCTAAACCATGAGTTTTCTTGACAACAGCCTTGAGCATGGCTTCAACCAGAGCTCGGATTTCTTCCTCACTGGCAAAACTCAGCTCCAAGTCCACCTGTGTAAACTCTGGTTGGCGGTCACCCCGCAAGTCTTCGTCACGGAAGCAACGGACAATCTGATAATAACGCTCGAGACCAGCTCCCATCAGCAACTGCTTGAGCATCTGTGGACTCTGAGGCAGCGCGTAGAATTGATTTTTAAAGACCCGACTAGGAACCAAGAAGTCTCTAGCTCCTTCAGGAGTTGACTTGGTCAGATAAGGCGTCTCCACTTCCAAGAAGTCCAATCCGTTCAAATATTCTCGAATGGTTGAGGTGACCTGATGACGCAGTTTGAGGTTATGTGTCATCTTCTCACGGCGCAAGTCAAGGTAGCGGTATTTCTGACGCAGGTCTTCGCCTGTATGGGCATGCTGGTCCAGCTCAAAAGGCAGGGCCTTGCTGCTAGCAATGACTTCAATCTTCTCAGCCCTTAGCTCAACCTGACCAGACTTGATGACCTTGTTGACAAAGCGGTCTTCTCGCTGAACGACTTGCCCTGTCACTGCGATAACATCCTCTTTGCCAATTTCTTCCAGCTTAGCAAAATCATCAATATCACCGCCAACGAAGACCTGAAGCAAACCCTCACGGTCCCGCAATTCAATAAAGGCTAGCTTGCCGTGATTGCGGATATTGGCCACCCAGCCAGTTGCGGTCATGGTCTGTCCAACCTGCTCTAAACCGTAGTTTCCGATAAAAATCTCTTTCATATTCTTTCCCTCTCAAATCCATTTGCAAGCTGCCCTGTCCTTAGGCATATTAGCAACTCTCTTCCAGCATCTCCACTTTCACTTTTGCAAAACAAAAAGCTTCCGTCTCTGAAACAGACGAAAGCCGTGGTACCACTGTTATTCGCCACCTTAAAAGGCAGCCTCTGCGCTCGTAACGTGAGCGAACGTTTGTGCTTGGTCACACAAAAGATTACGAAACATGTTCTTCGGTTTTTGCTTTCTTGGTACTGCTCTCAGCTATCAGTACTCTCTGTGCAAGTCAGCAAGCCTACTCTGCTTCTCTTTTACTCTTAAATTGTATCTATTATAGTCGAACCTAAGACATTTTGCAAGTGGTTTAGGGCAAATTTGTGATTTTCCTCTGACAAAGAAGCCACAGCCGGCTCTACCACTTGGATTTGATACCCCAGATTATAGGCATCAATTGCTGTATGCAAGACGCAAATATCCGTCAAGACTCCAGTCAAAATGACCGTATCTACCTTTCTTTCTCGCAATCGAATATCTAAATCTGTGCCAGAAAAAGCAGAATAATGGCGCTTATCCATCCAAAAGACCCGAGAGTCCGCTTGGTGCTTCTCATAAAAATCCGCCAAGGGTCCATAAAGATTGCGACCGCTCGTTCCCTTGATATTGTGGGGCGGAAAAAGCTTGCTTTCAGGATGAAAAGCATCATTTTCATCGTGGGCATCAATAGTAAAGAAGATATAGTCGCCTCGATCAAATGCCGCCTCGGTTACTTGGGAAATAGCTTCAGAAATCGCCTGAGCTGGCGCTCCTGCCGTTAATTTCCCCTCATCTGCAACAAAATCAATCGTATAATCAATGGAAATTAGCGCTTTTGCCATTAGTAGTCCCTCTTTTTAATTTCCTCAAAAACATCTGGAATCAGAACTTTCAGATAAGTCCCTTTCATTCCCAGCGAGCGGCTTTCAATAATCCCAGCGCTTTCTAATTTACGCAAGGCATTGACAATCACTGAACGGGTAATCCCGATACGATCAGCAATGACAGAAGCCGTCAGTTGGCCTTCATTGCCATTGAGCTCACCCAGAATAGCTGAAACAGCTCTCAGTTCTGAGTAAGACAAAGTATTGACTGCCATGGTCACTGCCGTCCGACGGCGGATATTTTTCTCATCTTCTTCCCGCTGGAAGTTAAGCAGCTGGATACCGACCACTGTGCTGGCAATCTCAACCAGAATCAGGTCGTCATCCAAAAATTCTTTATCATTGCGCCAGATAATCAATGATCCCAAGCGAATCCCTGAAACATGAATCGGCGCGATAGTGGTCAGGCCATCTGGAAATTCATCCTTGGTCTCCACTGGAAAAATGGTCAAATCATGCGTGACAGGCAGATTGGCCTCTGTCTCATAGACCATATTCGCTTCTTGGACGTATCCTTTAGGGAAAGTCTTGTCTTGGAAAAAGGCTTCTACACGATCATTATTTGTCTTGTAGCGCATAAAGTATCCCAAGAGACGGCCCTTGCTGTTGATGATGCAGGCATTACAGTGAATAATGTCAGCAAGCTGGCGAGTAATCGCATTGTAAGGAAGTTCCTCTTGAAGCTGCTCTTCTGAACGTTTCAAGATAGAAGTAATTTTCCTTGTTTTTTCTAATAGGTTTGCCATACATTTACCTCGTATTTAGTCTCCTTGATTGTACCACAATCACCCGAAATTTTCAATAATTATCTGAAAATTGTGTATTGAAAAAAAATTCGCTACAATTTAAAGAAAGTCAGAGTTTAGCAATAGAAAATGACAGGAAAAATTAGCTCGCTTAAAAGAAAAACCATTTAAAACAATTCTACAAAAATCGTTTTAAACGGTTTATGATTCAACATTTAGACTTATCTGCGATATTGATGCAGGAAGCGCGTCATTTTTTCTTGGATTTGAGCTAGCTCATCCACCCGTGGCAGATAGACAATCCGGAAATGATCTGGTTCTTGCCAGTTAAAGCCTCGACCATGGACAAGGAGGACTTTTTCCTGCTTGAGGAAATCTAAGACAAACTGCTCATCATCATCGATGCGGTACATGTTACGGTCGATTTTCGGGAAGATGTAAAGACCAGCTTTAGGCTTCACAGCTGACAGACCCGGAATCTCCTGAATAGCTTTATAGATGAAATTCCTTTGCTCATAAATCCGACCACCCGGCAGAAGTAATTCGTCCACAGATTGGTGGCCACCAAGCGAAGTTTGGACGACCTGCTGGGCCAAGACATTGGAGCATAGGCGCATATTGGAGAGCATATTTAGCCCTTCGATATAGCCCTTAACATGCTTCTTAGGACCAGACAGCACCATCCAGCCAACCCGGAAACCTGCGATTCGGTGGGACTTGGAAAGACCATTCATGCTGACACAGAAGAGGTCAGGGGCCAGACTAGCAACTGGCGTATGGACATGCCCATCCATGATCATGCGGTCGTAGATTTCGTCCGCGAAGATAATGAGGTTATTTTGGCGCGCAATTTCCACAATTTCTAACAAAAGATCGTCAGGATACAGTGCTCCTGTTGGATTGTTAGGATTGATGATAACGATAGCCTTGGTATTAGAGGTGATTTTTGACTTGATGTCGTCAATATCTGGATACCATTCTGCCTGCTCATCACAGACATAGTGAACAGCATTCCCACCAGCCAGACTGACTGCCGCCGTCCAGAGCGGGTAATCTGGCATCGGCACCAGCACCTCGTCCCCGTCATCAAGTAAGCCCTGCATGGACATGACAATTAGCTCGCTGACTCCATTTCCCAGATAAATGTCATCGATATCCACACTTGGAAACTTCTTGAGCTGGCAATACTGCATAATCGCCTTACGGGCTGAGAAAATCCCCTTAGAATCAGAGTAGCCCTCACTATCACGCGCATTCATAATCAAATCATGAATGACCTCGTCTGGAGCGGTAAAACCAAACTCAGCTGGATTCCCTGTGTTCAGGCGGAGAATTTTTTCTCCGTTAGCCCGCATCCGCATCGCTTCTTCCAAAACTGGTCCACGAATATCATAGGCTACATGCTCCAATTTACTGGACTTATTAAATTCTTTCATCCTATTTTCCTCAATTCATCTGAATGATTTTATTATACCACCAGAAAAAAAGATTGACAATTAGGAAGAATCTGGGAAAGTTCCTTTCAACTAAAATAAGGCTTCTAATTAGGAAAATACACTTATCCATCAAAATAATTTCACTTGATTTCTGAATTTCATTTGCAGCTTTACTTTTTTTCTGAAAAGGTTTACAATATAGGTGAAGACATAAGGACTCGAATCTAAGATTCGACAAAAGATGGAGGTAGCTTTATGACTCAACAAAAATATGAAAATATCATGGTCGCTGTTGACGGCTCTCGCGAAGCAGAACTCGCTTTTGAAAAAGGTGTCAATGTGGCGCTGAGAAATGCTTCTCGCCTGACGATTGCTCATGTAATTGATACACGGGCTCTTCAAAGCGTTTCAACCTTCGACGCTGAGGTCTACGAAGACCTCCAAGAAGAAGCACAAAAGTTGATGACAGAGTACAAGGAAAAGGCGCAAAAAGCAGGGATTAAATACGTTGATATCGTCATTGAATTGGGCAATCCCAAAACCCTCCTTGCGACTGACATCCCTGACGAACATAAGGTTGACTTGATTATGGTTGGGGCTACTGGTCTCAATGCCTTTGAACGCCTCCTAGTCGGCTCATCATCCGAATATATCCTCCGCCACGCTAAAGTGGACTTACTGGTCGTTCGTGACAAAGAAAAAACATTCTAAAAATATCTAGTAGGTAGCTGCGATGGCTGTGCCCTACTTCCCTCATAACTGTAAATTAAAATCCCTCATTAGGCTAGCCTCGTGAGGGATTTGTGTTTTAAAACGATAACAATATTATTTCAGCTTGCCTTTCAAATACTGACCGGTATAGCTGGCTGGATTGGCTGCGACTTCTTCTGGTGTACCCGTGGCAATGATGGTACCGCCACCGACACCGCCTTCTGGACCTAGGTCGATGATATGATCAGCAGTCTTGATGACATCCAGATTGTGCTCGATAACGAGTACCGTATTGCCATCGTCCACAAAGCGAGATAGCACATGAAGGAGCTTGGCAATGTCTTCAGAATGCAGACCCGTTGTCGGCTCATCCAAGATATAGAAAGATTTACCAGTCGAGCGCTTGTGAAGTTCGCTGGCCAGCTTCATCCGCTGGGCTTCACCACCTGACAAGGTTGTGGCTGGCTGCCCTAGAGTCACATAGCCTAGTCCCACATCCTTGATTGTCTGGAGTTTGCGGGCAATCTTGGGAATATGCTGGAAGAATTCCACTGCATCATTGACCGTCATGTCCAGAACCTGAGCGATATTCTTTTCCTTATAGTGAACCTCTAGAGTCTCGCTATTATAGCGGGTACCGTGGCAGACCTCACAGGCCACATAGACGTCAGGCAGGAAGTGCATTTCAATCTTGATAATCCCATCACCCGAGCAGGCCTCACAACGGCCACCCTTGACATTAAAGCTGAAACGCCCTTTCTTATAGCCGCGAATCTTGGCTTCATTGGTCTTGGCAAACAGATCGCGAATGTCGTCAAAAACTCCAGTGTAGGTAGCCGGATTCGACCGCGGTGTACGGCCAATCGGACTTTGGTCAATATCAATCAAGCGGTCCACATGCTCAATGCCGCTGATTTTCTTGAACCTCCCTGGCTTGGCAGAATTGCGGTTGAGTTTCTGAGCAATGGCCTTTTTAAGGATAGAATTGACCAGCGTTGACTTACCAGACCCAGAAACTCCTGTCACAGCGATGAATTTACCCAAGGGGAATCTAGCCGTGATATTCTGCAAGTTATTTTCCTGAGCACCAGTCACTTCGATAAAGCGGCCATTGCCTACACGGCGTTCCAATGGTACTGGAATCTCGCGCTTACCTGACAAGTATTGGCCTGTGATAGATTTCTTGCTCCTAGCTACTTGCTCAGGAGTGCCAGCTGCGACGATTTCTCCACCAAAAACACCGGCTCCTGGTCCCACATCAATCAGCCAGTCAGCCTCCCGCATGGTGTCCTCATCGTGCTCAACTACGATGAGGGTATTGCCTAGGTCGCGCATCTTCTTGAGGCTAGCAATTAGGCGGTCATTGTCACGCTGGTGCAAGCCAATAGAGGGCTCGTCCAGGATATAGAGGACGCCACTCAGGTTAGAACCGATCTGGGTCGCCAAGCGAATCCGCTGACTCTCACCTCCTGATAAAGTCCCAGCCGAGCGAGACAAGGTTAGGTAATTAAGACCAACGTTATTGAGGAAAGTCAAGCGATCATGAATTTCTTTGAGAATAGGCCGCGCAATCGTAGCTTCGTTATCAGTCAAGCTAAGCTTGTCCAACTGAAGCAAATGATCTGCAATGGACAAGTCTGAAATCTCACCGATATGCAAGCCATCTTCGCCACCAACCTTGACCGACAAGGCCTGAGGGCTGAGTCGATAACCATGGCAAGCCGCACAAGTCAGCTCATTCATATAAGCCCGCATCTGCGTCCGAGTAAAATCACTATTGGTCTCATGGTAGCGACGGTTGATATTGGTGACAACCCCCTCAAAAGGAATGTCAATATCGCGCACACCGCCAAATTCATTTTCATAGTGGAAATGGAACTCTCGTCCATCTGAGCCAAAGAAAATCAGCTGTTTTTCTTCCTCAGTCAGCTCCTCAAAGGGCTTGTCCATATCAATGCCAAAGGCTGCCATAGCCTGCTCCAGCATCTGTGGATAGTAGTTGGAGGAGATGGGATTCCAAGGCGCTAGCGCTCCTTCGCGCAAAGTCTTGCTAGAATCTGGCACGACCACATCTAGATCCACTTCCAGTTTAACTCCCAGACCATCACAATCTGGACAAGAGCCAAAAGGCGCATTAAAAGAGAAGAGGCGCGGCTCCAGCTCTGGCACTGTAAAGCCACAGACTGGGCAGGCATAGTGCTCAGAAAAGAGCAGCTCTTGACCGTCCATCGTGTCAATCACCACATAGCCCTCAGCAATCCGCAGAGCTGCTTCGACCGAGTCAAAGAGGCGGCTGCGCACCCCTTCCTTGATGACAATTCTGTCCACCACAACTTCAATATCATGCTGCTTGCTCTTAGAAAGCTCTGGTACTTCCGTTACATCGTAGACATCCCCATCCACGCGCACACGGACATAACCGTCCTTCTGAATCTTGTCAAAAACGGTCTTATGCTGACCTTTTTTCTTGCGGATGACTGGCGCCAAAATCTGCAAACGCTGACGCTCTGGCAATTCCAGGACCTTGTCAACAATCTGCTCGACAGACGAAGCCTTGATAGCCCCGTGGCCATTGACACAGTAGGGCGTTCCAACACGAGCATAGAGCAGGCGCAGGTAATCATTGATTTCAGTAGCAGTTCCCACTGTTGAGCGCGGATTTTTACTGGTCGTCTTCTGGTCAATGGAAATAGCCGGGCTGAGACCATCAATCGAGTCCACATCCGGCTTTTCCATGTTGCCCAAAAACTGCCGAGCATAGGCCGACAAGCTCTCAACATAGCGGCGCTGCCCCTCAGCATAGAGGGTGTCAAAAGCTAGACTGGACTTGCCCGAACCAGACAGACCGGTCACCACGACCAGCTTGTCTCGGGGAATTTCCACATCAATATTTTTTAAATTATGAGCTCGCGCTCCATGAATCACAATTTTATCTTGCATCTAGTCCACACTTTACCTTTAAACTTCCTCTATTATAGCAAATTTTTCTGCAAACTTTTGCCCAAAAAACTGGAATTTGTAGTATAATAAGACGGTGCTTAAAAATGATTCTAGGAGGAAATATGAAACAAGTATTTTTATCAACAACAACCGAGTTCAAGGAGATTGATACACTTGAATCGGGAACTTGGATCAATATGGTCAATCCTTCCCAGAATGAATCTTTAGAAATCGCAAATGCTTTTGGCATTGATATTGCTGACTTACGAGCACCACTCGATGCCGAGGAAATGTCTCGGGTCACCATCGAAGATGACTACACCTTGATTATCGTGGATGTGCCCATCACAGAGGAACGGAATAACCAGACTTACTATGTCACCATCCCTCTTGGTATTATCATCACAGAAGATGCCATCATCACGACCTGCTTGGAGAAATTGCCCCTGCTCGATATTTTCATCAATCGACAACTGCGCAATTTTTACACCTTCATGCGGTCACGTTTTATCTTTCAAATTCTCTACCGCAATGCCGAGCTCTATCTGACGGCCCTGCGTTCCATTGACCGCAAGAGCGAGCAGATTGAGAGCCAGTTGCACCAGTCGACTCGAAATGAAGAGCTGATTGAGCTCATGGAGTTGGAAAAGACCATCGTCTATTTCAAGGCCTCCCTCAAAACCAACGAGCGCGTGATCAAAAAATTGACCAGTGCCACCAGCAATATCAAAAAATATCTGGAAGATGAGGACTTGCTAGAAGATACTCTGATTGAGACACAGCAGGCCATTGAGATGGCTGATATTTATGGAAACATCCTCCACAGCATGACAGATACTTTTGCGTCCATCATTTCCAACAACCAGAACAATGTCATGAAGACACTGGCCTTAGTAACCGTTGTCATGTCCATCCCGACCATGCTCTTCTCAGCCTATGGGATGAACTTCAAAGATAATGAACTACCTCTAAATGGTGAGCCCCATGCCTTCTGGATTATCATGTTTATCGCCTTTGCTCTGAGCGGCTCTCTGACCCTCTACCTCTTCCATAAAAAATTATTCTAACCACCAGAAAGGATGCTTATGTCACAAGTAGTATCAGACAAACTAACCAAGAAAAATAAGGAATTTCTCCACATTGCTACTCATCAACTCCTCAAAGATGGCAAATCCGATGAAGAAGTGAAAGCAATCTTAGAGGAAATCATTCCAAACATTTTAGAAAATCAAGCCAAGGGTATCCCTGCCCGTGCTCTCTACGGAGCACCAACTTACTGGGCTTCTTCTCTCACTGCTAAGGAGCGCTATGATGCCGAGCATCCCAAGCAAAATGATGATCCAAAATGGATGATGCTAGATTCTGTCCTCTTCATTTTCGGTTTCTTCACTGTTCTGACTTCCATCGTCAATTTGGCATCTTCTAAACCCTCTGTTTACGGCATGACGACACTTGTCTTTGGTAGTATTGTCGGGGGTCTCGCTTTCTACGCCCTCTATCATTTCGTTTACCGTTTTTACGGACCAGACACTGACCGTAGCCAACGACCACATCTACTCAAATCTATCCTTATCATGCTAGTAGCCATTGCTCTTTGGACCCTTTCAATTGTTGGTTCTAGCCTACTGCCTGACTCTCTCAACCCACATTTGTCTAACATCGTCGTTGCCATCATCGGAGGGATCACCCTAGCACTTCGTTTCTACCTCAAGAAACGCTTCAATATCAAGAGTGCAACTATGGGGCCAGCCAAATATTAAGCAACATAGAGAGTGTGGGATAGAAATCGGTAATTCGTTAGAATTCGATTTCGTCGTCCCACCTCCGCAC
>ERZ772955.1458-NODE-1458-length-14770-cov-3.587156_pt1 | contig 14770 bp, 7 predicted proteins | sample MGYA00511133_ERZ772955 | MGnify/ENA primary metagenome ERZ772955 (study PRJEB29015, sample SAMEA2737914) | human oral metagenome | biome: human oral; feature: human-associated habitat; material: dental | place: China | collected 2149 ... | reverse complement strand
GCTTCGATATTGACCCGAGCTTCTTCTAGTTCAGCCATCAACTCTTCAGTATGGTTACTTGCTGTAAAGAACAACTGTAAGAAATTCTGAGGAATACCTGGAAGATTGCGTTTTTCCATATATCTCTTAATTGTGTGAAGACGATTAACATAAACATTTGCCTTTTGGCGAGCATTGATATCATCTTTTTCAATCTGAGCAAGACGTTGACTAACTGCAACTTGTTCATCTTCAATTTCCTTCAAAGTCGCTTGTAAGTTTTCCAAACGATCTTCAAGGAATGAATAAGGTTCAGAATGTTCCTCTTGTTCAGAAGTTAATTCCAATACAGATTCTTCTAAAGATTCTAACTCAGCTTGTAATCTATGAACATGACTAACATCCGTTTCAGATAGTAGGTAATTATTACTCAATCGTTGAATATCTTCCACTAAAACAGCATTACTATCTTTCATGTGTTTCAAATATGTAGGAAGGGTTGCAACTAAGCCTTCTACTACTTTTTGAGCAGCAATTTCTCGTGTAAAGATATCATAGAGTGTATTGATTTCTTCTTGAACTTGAGTATTTTCATACTCAGCATTATCCAACTCTAATTGTGCAATATTTTCGTGGTTTTTCTTCAAAGCTTCATAAAGCAATTGGAAGCGAGATTCAATATCCGTTTCAGCAAAATGATAATTAGCATCTAAAAGCTTACGGTAACCATCCTCCAAATCTTCCAATTGATCAGGTAACTCTTTAGATAATGTTTTTACAATTGCTGGCATGCGGTCAACAATGTGACTCAAAGCCAAGATATGATTTTCAGCATTATCCAAAATCACAGCAGCTTCTACTGGGTCACCTGAAGTGTTCAAAGTAACAAACTGAGAAAACTCTGATTGGATATTTTCCAATTGTTTTTCGATTTCAGATAAACCTTGGCCATATTCTTCAGAATGATCAGCCACTCGGTGTTGCAACTCTTCAAACAAGTCCAAAGTATGAAGAACACGTCCACTATTTTTAGACTCTTGTTTCTCCAAATCTGCCAAAGCATTGCGAATTGCCGCAATATCTTCTTCAATCAAGGTAATTTGACTCTCGATTTGGTCTATTTGATGACTGGCCTTGAAAAAACGGAATGAGTTGTTATAGCCTTCTGCCTCAAAAAGATTATTTTTTTTAGCGAATTTATGCGTTTTTAGTTACCGATATTTACCGATATTTACCGATATTTACTTATCTTTGTACCCATAGTGATACCACTTGTGATACCACTTTTGATATTTTTCTTGTGATACCAAAATTTAAAATGATGATATTATCATATCCAACATCGAGATTTGTTTTCGATAGAAAGAATCGTTCCTCGGATAAAAGAAAGGGACTTGTACAACTGGAGATAAAGCACGATCGGAAGCGTAAGTGGATTAGTACAGGTGTTAAATTGTACAAAGACCAATGGAATGAAAAAAACTATGTTGTTAATTGTTTAGACTCAGATAAGCTAAATGAGAGATTAATGCTTTGTAAGGATAAGATAGAATCCTATTTTAATTCCCTTATGGAGCAGGAAACTGTTTTTTCATGGGAAGACTTTGATATCTTCTTAAAAAGAATGGACACTTCATCTACAGAGACGTTTATTGATTACATTGCTCGTAGAATAGAAGAACGAAATGATATCAAATTATCAACAAAGATAAATCATCGTAAACTCCTTACTTCTTTAGATGAGTTCGGTAAGATTCTTTATTTTTCAGATCTCACTAAAGGAAATGTTGCTGACTATTACAATTTTCTATTAGGTAAAGAAGTTTCAGTACAAGGGGTTACACAGAAATTGAGACAAACTACTGTTAGTAGTTATATGAAATTTCTAAAGGTCTATATTAATGATGCTATCCAGCATGAGAAAATTGATAAAAATCCTTGTGATGGTTTAAAAATAAAACGTGGTTCTGCAGAAGAAGGACGTTGGTTATCTATTGAGGAACTTAGTAAAATTGAAAATATAGAGAGTATTCCTCCTTCTCTTAAGGTCATTCGTGATTTGTTCTTAATACAGTGTTATACTGGGATGGCATATACAGATTTAATGGATTTCAGTCCTGAAAAGCTTACAGTAGTTGATGGTGTTACCGTTCTTTCTGGTAAACGTAAAAAAAGTGGAGAGACATATGTAACGGTCATCTATCCAGCTTTAGAAAAGTTGCTTGATAAATATAATTATCAAATTCCAAAACGTACAAATCAATCTTACAATCGAGCTTTGAAGATTCTTAGCATGGCTTGTGATATAGACAAACCTTTGGCTACTCATTGGGCAAGGCGCACCTGCGGTATGCTTATGCTAAATAAAGGCTACTCAATAGAAGTCGTTGCTAAAGTATTAGGTCATTCAGACATAAAAACAACACAGCATTGTTACGCAAAAATACTAGATAGAACTGTTATTGATTCTTTTAAAAAGATTGAAAACGTTTAGATTCTTTTAGGGTGTCCAATAGGTCACCCTATTTTATTTATAGACAAATAAGTAAAAATACTCAACAAAACTAACCTTTGATAAGCCTTCTGTTTTACTGAATTGTTAATTTAGAAAGATTTTCTTAGCCACTTTTATTTTTGTTAATTTTTTCTTTTCCTTTGAATAAGAAAGAATTAGCAATTATGTCACCAAAGAAGAATACTCATGAGACAATGTTTCCTAAGACTGTCATTCCAGAAGAATTACAGTCTAATAGCCTTGTTGATATTAATAGTCTTTCTTTTCCTTCTCCTAATCACAATGTAAGGAAAAAGCTTAAAGGTTCTGCTATCACTTCTCGTAATATTGATAACTTAGGTATCGGTTCTGTTAATCTTTATGAGGGCAAAACTGTATCTTACAGAGAGGTTAAAAAGGAGGTTGATCTATCTGACTTTTATGAAGCTACATCTGCTGAGTTTACAAAGCTTTCTTCTGACAAGTCCGTTTTTTCTTTCTGGGAAGGTCTTAAATCAGACAAAGACCTTAAATGGCACCATTCTCCTTTAAGTAATAGTGAATACTTAGTAAATCATTATACTGGTGATATCTATCGCTTCTCTGACCATTGGGGCAAAGTAGCTTCTTGTGAATGGAGTCTGAATGATGATTCAACAGAAGGTTGGAGTATTGGAGTAGCAAACATTCAATCTTTTAAATCTCTGCCTTTTAGTCGCAGTCTTGTTCTTAAAAGTTCTTTCGTTAATCAGCTTAATCAAGTAATAGCAAATTTACACGATATTATTGATTCAACAGATATAAAGAAAACTAATTCTGCTCTTAGAACACTTAATAAGAGATTAGATGATTTGAAATCACATAAGGCTTCACTAAAAGATTGGAAAGTTTATATAGAAAACGCTAATTTAATAAAATCTAAAGATATATCCGATATGGCTTATAAAAAAACTAACGCCCCTTCATCAGCATCATCCTCTTATTCAGATGCTGTTATTCAGCAATTTGCTGATATGATGATAAAGAGAATGGAGGACATGAAAGAGAGTAACTGGAAGAAAGGTTGGATGGATGGACGTGGTGATGCTGGTTTCCCACGCAATGCTCTTACTGGTAGACAGTATAATGGTATAAATCCATTTATGCTTATGTATGATACAATCAAACATGAGTATACAACTTCTATGTATTTGACTGCTCGTCAACTTTTTAGTATGAATGATTCTTTAAAAGATCCGTCTACTGGAAAAATTGCTTTAGAAAATCTTGATAAAGTTATGAAGATTAATAAAGGGGAAAAAGCTTTTCCTGTTTATTATATGATTCATAAATATAAAGATATGCAGGGAAAAGAATATTCAGATCAAGAGTATAATGACTTATCTGAGGAGCAGCGTAAAGATATTAAAGCATATTTTTATCCCAAGGTTCATCATTTGTTTAACATTGACCAAACAAATATGAAGGAAGTAAATCCTTCATTATATAATAGTTTTGTTGATAAATACACAAAACGTCCTTCTCTTCCAGATAGTGAGGGCATGTATATCAATGAAGAGATAGATAGTCTTCTTGCCCATTCAAAGCCTTCGGTTTGGAAAAGTGAGAAGGATAACTTATCTTGGTACTGCCCTATAGAGCAAACAGATAATATATCTTCCCCTCATTATAACCTATCTAAAGATTTTATTAAAGTTCCTCTTAAAAATCAGTACAAGACGAGTGACAGTAAGGAAGGTATCTTTGCAGATGGGCAGGCGTTTTATGCAACTTTACTGCATGAAATGGCTCATTCTACAGGTCCAAAAGGTCGTCTTAATCGTGATCTTAATAGCTCTTTCGGTGATAAAAAGTATGCAAAAGAGGAACTTGTTGCTGAATTGTCAGCAGCTTTGATTTCCAGTACAATGGGATTTGATAAGCGTATTAATGATAATAATGCTAAGTATGTTTCTTCTTGGCTTAAAGTTTTAAAGGAAGAGCCATCTTTCATTAAAACAGTTCTCTCTGATGTTGGTAAGGCATCAGATATGATTATCGAGAAGATTGACGAGCAGCGTGTTGACTTGAATCAAACACTTCTGAGAGGCAGTAATTTGAAAGGACAAGATAACGAACTTTCTAATTCATCAAGACCAGGAAAGACGGAAAATGAAATATCATTGAATGAGCTTATCGACTATCAGGTTGAGACGGACACTGGCAACAGGACAAAAGCAGATACGAATCACTATGATGATAAGCGTTTATATCTTCCTCTGTTGGTTGATGGGAAAACATCTCACTTAGCTGTGGAAACAGTAGTACCAGACGCTATTACCGCCCCTTCCTATCAACGAACTGTATATAATTTTGGTGATGAGGTAGAAACAAAGGTTGATAATGTCTGGCAGAAATGGGAGGATATTAGCAACGAATATAACCTATCTGCAGAAGATGCGGACAGATCCGTTGTTGACAGCGATGCCCCCTTATTGAAATTCCGAAGCGTGGACAGTGCTGTTAAATTTGCTGACTGGATAACTGCAAAATACGCTAAAACAGAACAAAAGTCAGAATCAACCGAGCTTATCTACAGTAATGGAAAGCAGCGATGGAACAGTTTTGATAGTTTGCTCAAAGCAGCCAAAGAACATCAAATCACAAGAAGTGAGTTTATGGCTATGTCAGCTATCAATACTGTCAAGGACTCACATCCCCATAATCTTACTCAAGCCGCTATTGAATATCTACAGCAGCAACGTAAGGGTTTTACACCCGAAGAACCAATAGTTCCAGGTAGTCCTTTATATGATGCAATAAAAATGTTGAAAGAGGGCAAGGTGTTTGCTGAATACAGAGGAAACAGAGAGGTTGATCTAAGCTCTTCTATCAAGGATGACGAAATGCTTTCAGCTGAAGAGATAGAGAAGTTAAAAGCCATGGCTTCAGATGTAAGTGATGGTAAAAGTAAATCAAGTAATATAGACAATAAGCCTCTAATAGAGAAGGTTCCCTATGGTGAGTTTTATTTACCTGAATGGTCAATTCCCTATCTCAAAGACGGCAATGAATACGGATTAACAGCAGAGCAGCTAAAGACTGTAAAAGATTTCGAGAAAGATTTTCCTTCTAAGTTATCAATTGAAATTACAGAGAGTTCAATTGAAGATAATCATAATACAGAGCTTGGTCCTGCAACTACTGTTGATAAGGCAAAAATTTATTATTTTGAGCAACATATTAGCGATCTTTTCCCTACGGACGAGTCTACTCGTGATAGACTTGACAAGGATTTGTCCGAAGACAATAAGAATCGCAAGACTCTTTCAGATCTTCAATCACAATACAGCAATATTAACGCCCAGTATCCAGCTGCTGTGAATGATGAAAGAACTCACCAGTTGTCAAAGCGTATAAGACAGGCGGAGCAGATTATCACAGCTTATAATGCCAATGTAGAAGCTGTATATGGTCAAGATTTTATGTTTTCTGAAGCAGCAAATAAAGTTATGATACCTCAATCCATCTATTCAGGCCAGCTAAAGCCTCTTTCTGTTGTTCAAGACCAAGAAGTCAACCAAGAGAAGAAAGTCTCTGTCCCGGAATCTCTCCAGGTCCCAGTATGGGAAGCCTATGAGAAAGAGAAAAGTCAGACAGGTGATTTCACCTATCAGGACACGGCAGAGGAGTATGGTAACATACTCTTAAAAGGAGTGGAAAATATTCTACCTCGCATAAAGGGAACTCTCACTATTAACCAATGGGGGTCTGATGTACTATCTGCAAAGATCGAGAATGACCCCCGAATATTCGATACTTATATCATCCCCGAACCTTTAAAAGCATGGTTGGAAGTCTCTCCTAAGGAAGAGTCGCACTCCAATATGCAAGGTAGCTCCACAGGCAAAAATGTCGACATAGTAGCAGCATACGCATTTTCAACAATTCTTTTACAAAAAGAGAATCAGGAAGTAGGCCTGTCATTTACCATAGACGGTAAGCAGTGGGACAACTATGACGAAGTCATGCAAGGCAATTCAGACCATGTTATCTCCGATGAAGCGTTTGCTGCAGCTTGGGCTTTAGAAAGCTCTATGGGTATTTCCAAGCATGATCTTTCCAAGAATGCTGTGGCTGTTCTTAAGGACCATATTGATACGACAGAATACTATGGGGAAGCCACCCTCAATGGGTCAAAGGGAGGCATAGAACTATTGCAATCCGGTAAAGTTTCTGCAGATTATAGCGTGAAAGGTCAACAAGTCACAGTAGAAGCGTCACCCAAGATCGATGAAGAGCTTCACACAGAACAAGAGAAGAAAGTCTCTGTCCCTGAATCTCTTAAAGGTATCACCAAAGGAGATATGCCTAAAGCAGATTTACAATCACAGTGGGGAAATATCAAAAAACAAATCAATACTATTGCTAAAGACGAAAGGCAAAGTGTAAATTATGATTTAACAAAAGATACTTCTCTGGCTCGTGATTACATAGCTAACAACTTTCAAGTTAGTAGGGAGACTTTTGATAAATTCTCTGACTCCGATAAAGAAAGGTTAGTTTCTCTGTATTCTAACTATTCATCTTCTCTCCTTACTACATTTACTGAACAACAGAAAGTTGAAAAAGAGATTTCGAATTTCATTTTATTAGGTGGTCTTCTTGATCCAGAAAACGCTCAGAAAGTTTTAGAAAAGGGATATAAAAAAATGAATTTGCTTCGTGAAACTCCTAATGTAAATTTAGCTGTTTTAAAAAGCTCTGTTCTTTCTCTTGCTAAAAATCAGCATAGAGAATCAAACTCAATTGCTTATGGACAATATGACATTCCGACATGGGCTGTAAAGCATCTCTCAGAAGGGAAAGACTCTTCCCTTTCTGAGGCTAAGTTATCTAAAATAGAATCTTTCAAATCACAACTTCCTCATAATTCATTTTTTGAATTTAACGACTCAAATGTTTCTTATTCTGAGAAACCAGCTTTTGGGTCATCAACAAATGTAATCAAGGCTCATGTCTACGTTTCTCGTGACCAGCACCAGGGAGAAAGTGTTTCGATTAATAAAAGTGTCAATGATAGTGAAGAATATATTATGGCAAGAAAACTCCCTCAACAGGACAGCAAAAAGAATGAAGAAGTATTCTATTCTTCTGTCGTTTCTATCAAATCAGGTGAAGATTTTCATCTATTCGACTCAATGCGAGAAAAAGGTCATCTTAACAAGATGCTTAAGGTAGCAGCAGAATATGATTCTGGTGATGATCTTTCCCTGGACACAACTCTTAAGTCTCCACTTCAAAATAGTGGTGATGAAGTTTTGCGTGAGAACAAGAATTATGCTGTTGTTTACAACCATTCTGCAGGAGGAGCTTATGAAATCTTCCGTAAGTCTCCTCAAAGTGAGATTTTGAATAGTATAGTACGTTATGGGCTTCCTTCAACAGCCTCAGAGGATGTAAAGAGCCTCAGTGGGCGTAAAGACTATTCAAGTGATCATGACTTATATGAAGCTACTCAACATGAAGATCATGATGCTCTTAAATTTGCAGCTGCTTCACGTGGGATGACTCCAAAGCAGATGGAGGAAAGCTTGGCAGCTGGAACAGAGGAAAAACTCCCAGATTCATCTGAACTAGATAAAAAGCGTGGTCTTGATGATAGAGAGAAGGAAATTTCGCTGAAAAATGAGGAATTATCTGGTGAAGTTTCTTCAAAGCTAGAGCTACAAGATAAGAATGTAGAAGCTCGACGTAAGGAAGAGAGTCAGCGAGAAGCTGAGAAAAAAGAAAAGGAAAAGCAGGAGTCACAGAAGAAAGATGATACTTCTGCTAAAATAATATCAGCTGCTTTCTTGCGTTCGTCATTACTATCAACTGCTCTTCTTTCAGCTAAAGATAATAACAGAGTATGGTTAAATGCAGATGCTAAGACAGCACCATCTTTCCATAATGCTAGTTGGGAAGTAACTCCTTATAACCAATTATTTATGTCGCTTAATAGTGATAAAAATGGTTATGCAACTAATGTCTATACAACCTTTAAACATGAAGATAGTCTTGCTGTAAAGAAAGGTTCTGAGTCTCTGCCATACAGTTGGACAGATTGGTCTATGTATAAATCAAAAGGTCCAGAGCCAAAATCAATAACATCCAACCAATACGAGAATTTATCTCCCGATGAAAAAGAGCATTTCATGAAAGCTCCTGTAAAGTATGACAGGAAGATTTTTAATATCGACCAGACCGTTTTAAAGGGGGTAAATCCAGAACAGTATAATGCTGTTTTAAAGGAGCATGATACACACTATAAGGAAATGCAAACTATTGCTTCCACTGATTCTGTCGATTTGGTTTCTGATCGTGTTTCTAAGATTAAAAAACAACACCCAGACCATTTAGTGTTATTTGCTCATAATGGTGTTTATAACGCTTTTGGAAAGGATGCAAAGACTATTCATCAACTAGCTAAAGATAGTGTTACATTAGATTCTATTAATAACTCAAAGTCTAATCGTAAAACGTCTATTGCATACCTCAAGCCTTCAGATTTAGATAAGGTGCTCAAAGCTGTAGTTTCTTCTGGTCAGAGAGTTGCTGTTGCAGACAATTTTGAAGTTTTGAATGCACCTAAGGAGGCAACTAAAATTTTATCAAAAGCAGAATCTGTACTTGATAATTACTCAAAGTCTACTGGCATTAACGTCCAGAAGTCTTTAACACAGCCAACCAGCTATGATAAGGAAACAGACACTATAATCCTTAATAACAAGAAGCCTGTCAATCCAGGAAGCGAGCTTAGAACAGCTGTTGAGAATAGCAATGCTATTTACTTTGCCATTTCACAGTCAGTAGCTAATAATAAACGTTTGGATATCTCAAATCAGTTTTCTATGCCCGAAAAGGACATAGAGTCTGTTAAGCAGCTTATTGCTACAGTGTCTGCAGGTGTACTTTCACTCAAACAAGCTCACCCTGCCGTTCTCTCTGACCAAGTAAGTAATGAAAGTGTTGAATCTTGGGTTCAGGACATTAAGAATGATCCTCATTTACTGTCCTCATTAGAACGCAATGTAAATAATACTGTTAACACAATTGAGAAGCTTGTCAAAGGTGAACAAGTTGACTATGCAGCCATAAATGGGAAATCGTCTTATAATAGGGCTGAATCATTCAATTTAGTATCAGAATTGAATGAAGTGGTTAATACATCCACTATGTCAGCAGCTGTTATTCGTAATAATGATGGTAAATCAGCTTCGGTAATCCTTTCAAAAGGAATAGAGTCTATCAGTAAAAATGGTGTTCTTAACAATGAAGCTTTTCGACAGGCACTACTGAAACAAGGTATTAAGGAAGTTAAGTTCTTCAATCCAGGTGGAACACTGGGCTTGAATAAGGGAGATTCTTATTTTGAAGACAAGAGTATCCAGATTGTTAACTTTGATGGTAAAGAGGTTGTCCCTCAACAGGAGCTGCATCTTAATGAGCAGTCTCAGAATGTGGAACATAATTTTGAAGATGTATCTGCTGTAAAAGACGATAATAATAGATGGCATCTTTATATAAAAGAAAAGGATCAACCTTACTTTATTATTCAGCCAGAAATGCGTGATATGAGTCGTCTTTTTGAAGCTTTCAAGAGTCAAGATCAGCAAGCAATATATGATACCAAAACTTCACTTGGAGAAAAATATACTAAACTTGTTCAACAACGTCCAGAACTAAAAGTAGATTTTCTCATGCCTAAAGTGCCTGCAGAGGATATTACCAGAATCGAAAGGGCAAATATTGCTCGTGATGCGCAAGATAAAAATAAATATTTAATCTTTGCCACGATTGATGGGAAGGGCTATCATCATGAGATTTCTCGTGAGGATTTTCGTCGAATGTGGAAAGTTGATAATATGCAAAGTTACAAGAGTGCTTTGGCTGCAAAAGTATTTTCAAATGTTTTACATGAGGGGCAGACCGTTTCAGAAGCCCCTTCTGTAGAGGAGAATCAACAAATTAAGGAAACTAACTCTGAGAAAGTTGATAGTCCGAAACAGTCAACTGAGAGTGAAGAAAGCTTATCCCCTCGTTTGGGTAGGTCTCACTAACGATTTAAGATAAAGCTATGGCAAGTTTTGATGAACAAGTAGAGTTTACACGTAAATACGCACAGTTGGCAATAGACCAACATATTAAATATGGTATCCCTGCCTCAGTTACTCTCGCACAAATGGCTGTTGAGAGTAGCTGGGACAAGTCTGGTTTGGCTGAGCGTGCGAATAATTGCTTTGGTGTAACTGCTGGAAATAGTTGGAAGGGTCCAACTGTTAAAGAATATGACGACAATCGTTGGAAGGATTTTCGAGTCTATAATAGTAAGGAAGATAGTATCGAGGATCATTCACGTGTATTGTTGGGAAGTAACTACATGAGGTATTGTGCTCACTTATCGAGTACAGACCACTTAGGATGGATAAAAGGTATCAAAGCTGCTGGTTATGCAACAGCTCCAGATTATGTTTCTTCAATTGAAAATGTTATTAAGTCAAATGGTTTTGAGAAACTTGACCAGATGGCTTTAGAACAAGCTGCTCAACAAGGAGTTCGAATTGGCTATATGCGTGGGAGACAGAATGAATATAAGAGTAGTTCTGTTTCCTCAAATATTAGCAAGGAGAAAAAATATATCCTTAGTTTTATGCCAGGTACATTTTCTCTTCCAATGAACACTAACAATATGATTGTTACATCAGAAAGAGGAGAAAGAAACTTAGGATTAAAGGGTGCTAGTCGTAACCACAAAGGTATTGATATAAAGGCAGACAATGCTCTATTATTTGCAACAGAGGATAACGGTCGTGTTATTCAAGCAGGTTTTTCTGGCAAAGGTGGCAATACTGTTTCTATTGAGTATGATCGACCTGATAACAGTAAAGTTGTTGTTACCTATATGCACCTCAGTAAAATTCAGGTGAAGCAGGGTGATATTGTTAATGGACACCAACAAATTGGTGTTTCTGGTGCAACTGGCAATGTTACAGGTCCTCATCTTCATTTTCAAACAGATTATATTGACAGTCAAGGTAATAAGAGAAATTTAGATTCAGCAGCATATTTAGCTGAAATTTCTCTTAGAACGAATATTCCTGTTCGAGCTATATCTGAGAAATCAAAAGTAGATTTAGTTGCTTCATATAAATCAGATATGGCTATCCTTCCATCATCTGCTCAATTATCTATAGCTGACAGAATTAACGAAAGAGGATATGATTCTGATGAAGAACGTCGCCGTCGTGAAAATCAACAAGAAGGCGGTATAGATTCAACAGGCGATCTTCTTGCTGACTTAATTGCTCCATTGCTAAAAAGTGCAATTTCTCTTGCTATTCAGCTTAGTTCTATGGATGAAGAAGAAGCTATATCTAAAGAAGAAGCTGACCGTCAAGCAGAGAAGGAAGTATCAGGTGATAATTCGATAAAGACCGTTGATGCTTACCATTCTGATAGAGAACTTGCTACGGTTGATGTAAATAAGTTAGCGCAATCATCCTCTGCTATATATGAAAGTGAGGTTGCAGCTGAACAGCAAAAGCAAAATCAACTCAAAATTGGCTAATTTGTAATTTATTTGTTTTATATTAAATATTTCTTTTATGATACAATGTAGTATTAATGCTTGTGGTGAAATATGTCAGCCGGCTTTAGAAAAAACTAGTAAGGAAGGAAAGAAATTTTTATCCTTCACTGTAAAAATACCAATTTCTGGGCGTAATGGTTCTATTTCTGACTTGTTCCTTTCTGTTTCTGTTGATGGTGATTACTCACAGATTGGGAAGTACTCATTAGGTAGAAAGGTTAGTTTCAAGGGAAAAATGATACCTCGAAAATATAAGGGTTTGGTTTATTATAATGTTCACAGTGAAGGTGATATTTTAACAGCTGATCCAGAGTGTTCTCCTTTCATTACAGGTACTATGGATTTCAAAGGCAAGATAGGTAAGAAGGTCCAGAATCTTACCGATAAGAAGGGACGTTCTTTCCAATCTTTCTCTGCTTTTTCTTCTAATAAAACAGGTCAGGAGACAGAGTATATCTGGATTCATTTTATGAATTTCCATTTAACGGAAAACAATAAAGTCTCTCCAGAGCAGTCTGTTGCTATCTCAGGTGATTTTCATTTCAATGTCTATAAAGATGTTATAAGTTTGGAATGTATAGTACAAGATATTTCCCAATGGGAGTGGAGTAAAGAAGGTTCTACAACAGACAAATAGTCTTATTTATTCAATATATTTCTAATAAACTATAAATGAGCTATGGCTGCACAGAATTTAAATCTCAATCGTGACTCTCTAAGGTCACGGTTGAGTTCTATCAAACCAGGACAAACATGGTTTGATGTGGATACTTCTCTTGATGATAAGCAAAAGAAAGTATTATTAAATTCCTTTATAGATAAGTTAAAAGGAATAAAGCGTTCAGAAATAACATCTTCTGAGAAAAACTATTATAATCCTCAAAGTGATGAAATGAATATGAAATCGCCTTCCGACTTACAAATTCAGATAGGTGAGATTCTTCATCAGCTTGTTCATCATCTTCGAAAGGAGAATATAATGAAAATAAACTCTTTAGAAGATTATTATAAAGAAGATCTTATTGCAGAAATAGCAGCTGCAGATTACTCTTCAAAAGAATCTTTGTCTAAAATTATTGATGAAAGGCTATCTTCTCGATTAGAATACTATCGTAGTAAGACCACATCTAATACTTATATGGATTCTGTTCTTAAAGAGGCTAGCAAATCTATTCTTAAATTATCTTCGTTCTTAAATAATGGTATAGAACAGGAGATTGATGATATTTCTTCGAAAGAAGACGAGCTTGACTTGCAAACAACGACACCAGGAAATATAGATGCTGATGGTGATGGTATTGTTGACTCACAAGAGAACTATCATGCTGAAAAGAAGCAAGGCGCAAGAGAAAAAGACCATATTTCTCATACTATCCATTATCGATCATTTAGATAAAAGAAGCCAGGAGCTTGACACGACTCCTGGCAGTTGTCATTATTTAATTATTGTGGGAATGAATTAAAAATGACTATTTTGATTTCAGAAACTAATATATCCTTTCTTCCTCTCTTCCGTCTACCTCCCAAAATATCTCAGCGGATGTAAGGTCATTAAAGTCTAACCCTTTCTCTTGGCAGAATTCGAGATATTCATTTTTCTTATATTCACTATGATGAAGATAATAATCTCGTTTTGTTATTTCTCCATCAATAAGCAGGTTAACCAACTCTGCTTCGTCATAATATCCTTCTAACTTCATAGTGTTTAACCTTTTCGTTATTCATAGAGTGTTATCTTCTCATCTGACTTTTTACAGCATTCTGTCCAGCTGTTCTCATCAGCTCCGACTGAATTTCCTCTGTATACTTGTCTTCTGGGACATAGGATATATGACCATTATGGTCTGATATCCAACACCCATAAAAGCCAAAATTATATTCAGGCATGTCGCTTATGTAAGCCTCTTCTTTCCAGGCTGCGGCATCCCCACTTACGATTCGAAGTCCATCTGTTTCGTTTAGATCTATTCCGACGGTTACAACATCTGGACTTGTATTTGATCGAATTTCGGCAAGTTGTCCGTTTATCACGTATTGTTTATTTGTCTCATCAATATGTCCTTTCTGGAAGAAAGAATCAATATTGTGCTGGATCAGTTCCACAGGAACTCTCATAACTTGATTTGTCATTGTATCAAGCTGAGCATAATAAAGATGCGTACCTTCTTCTCTCATAATGACTAATCCATTCATGAGTTTTTGTTGCTCTTCAACAGAAAATTCCTCTAAATCTGCAGATTCCCAATATGGTGCGAACCTTAATGAGACAGAACCATCTGTATTACGTACCAGGCTTATTCGTGCCTTTGTTTCTATAGTCTCACCAGCTTCGTTAGAAGTATTCAGTACCATAACAGGTGTGTATTGTCCTGTAGTCAAAAGCAGCATCACTTGTTCAGGCAAATCATCAATCATTTGCTGTGTGATGCCAAATTTTCCCAAAGCTTCAAATGGGATTTCGCTTTCATCGAATTTATCAACATATTCCATAAGCTTCAAATATTTCGTATTTGATGCAAAGTTAGTCTTATTTTCCTTTATCCAAAATTTTTATATCGTGTACTTTTAAAATTAACAATTCAGTAAGTTTTATCTTGGTCCTAAAAACTTATCAACATTCAAAGTAGAAACTATTATTCTTTGACTTCCCCTTTTATAACAGGTACAGTCATAGGCATACCACCTTT
>ERZ772955.1452-NODE-1452-length-14847-cov-14.430706_pt1 | contig 14847 bp, 14 predicted proteins | sample MGYA00511133_ERZ772955 | MGnify/ENA primary metagenome ERZ772955 (study PRJEB29015, sample SAMEA2737914) | human oral metagenome | biome: human oral; feature: human-associated habitat; material: dental | place: China | collected 2149 ... | reverse complement strand
ACCCCGGCCACGCTGAGCTGGTGGACGTGGCCGCGCAGGATCCGCGCGAGGCCGCAGCGAAGGCGGCTGGTCTCAACTACGTGCGCCTGGAGGGCCAGGTCGGCATCATTGGAAACGGCGCGGGCCTGGTCATGTCGACGCTGGACGTGGTCGCGATGGCCGGCGAGGAGTTCGGCGGAATGAAGCCCGCGAACTTCCTGGACATCGGCGGCGGCGCCTCGGCCGAGGTTATGGCCAAGGGCCTGGATATCATCCTCGGCGACGAGCAGGTTCGCTCCGTGTTCGTCAACGTTTTTGGCGGCATCACCGCGTGCGACCAGGTCGCCCGAGGTATCATCGGCGCGCTTGAGACGCTGGGCGATGCGGCCTCGAAGCCGCTCGTCGTGCGTCTCGACGGCAACAAGGTCGAGGAGGGCCGCGCGATCCTCGCCGAGGCCGCGCATCCGCTCGTCCACATGGAAGAAACGATGGACGGCGCGGCCCGGCGTGCGGCCGAGCTCGCAGCCCAGGAATCGTCGAAGTAACGACCCGAGAATTCCAGGAGAATCACCATGACTATCTTCGTCAACTCTGACACCCGGGTCATCGTCCAGGGCATGACCGGCGCCGAGGGTCGCAAGCACACTCAGCGCATGCTCAGCTCGGGCACGACCATCGTGGGCGGCACGAATCCGCGCAAGGCTGGCACGACCGTCACTTTCGATGTGCAGGGCTACGGCCCGGGCGCTGACAAGGTTACGGACGGCCAGGTTGAGATCCCCGTCTTCGGTACGGTCGCTGATGCTCGCGAGGCCACCGGCGCGAACGCCTCCGTTATCTTCGTGCCCCCGGCCTTCGCGAAGGGCGCCGCGCTCGAGGCTATCGAGGCGGGTATTGAGACGATCGTCCTCATCACCGAGGGCATCCCCGTCCAGGATTCGACCATCGTCGTTGAGCGTGCGCTCGAGGCGGGCGTGCGCCTGATCGGCCCGAACTGCCCTGGCATCATCTCGCCCGGACAGGCGAACCTGGGCATCACTCCGGCGGACATTACGGGTCCGGGCCGCCTCGGCCTCGTCTCCAAGTCGGGCACGTTGACCTACCAGCTCATGTACGAGCTGCGTGACTTCGGTTTCACGACGTGCTTGGGCATCGGTGGTGACCCGGTCGTGGGTACCACTCACATCGACGCGCTGGCGGCTTTTGAGGCGGATCCCGATACGGATCTCGTCATCATGATCGGCGAGATCGGCGGCGACGCCGAGGAGCGCGCGGCCGCGTGGATCCAGGAGAACATGACGAAGCCCGTCGTTGCCTACATCGCGGGATTCACCGCGCCTGAGGGTAAGACGATGGGCCACGCGGGCGCAATCGTGTCCGGTTCGTCGGGCACTGCTGCCGCGAAGGCGGAGGCGCTCGAGGCCGTGGGCGTGCGCGTGGGTCGCACTCCTTCGCAGACGGCGCAGATCGCTCGAGAGATTCTCTCGCACTAACGTCACAGCACGAATCGGCCCGGGGTCGGCGCGCAGCGTCGCGGCCCCGGGCCGATTCTGACACTATGGGCCTGTGAGCGAGCGCATCAGAGAAGTACCCAGCCCCCGGCGGACTACGACCACGTACGTGGCGGATCGGGCGACGATCCGTGTTGCCGTCCCGCAGGGGTGGGCGCGCGGAGTGATCGCGGGTGTTGAGGCAGCCTTCGCGGGCTGGGCGCTTATCACGGTGTGCACGATGATCGCCTACCTGACGTTGCGCTCGAATACGTGGATGAATGATACGACGCCGCGAGACGCGCTCGGCCTGGGTGGCGACCTGTGGGCGGCTGTCATTGGCGGCACGTCGGTGGTTGGGGGAGTGCATTACCGTGCGATCCCGACGCTGGCGGGCGTGCTGCTGATTGTCCTTGTGCGCCTCTTGCTGTGCAATACGGCTGGTTTCCCGCGCAGTGCGGCGCTGTTTGCTGTGCCCGGTTTTCTTTTGACGTCCTGGCTGCTTGCGGGTACCTCGGGCACTCATGCGCACTGGTGGACGGGCACGATCGGCGGAGTGCTGATTCCATTGATTGGCTCGGTGTGGTTTGTTGCGTCGGGGTATGCGCGGGATCATGAGGCTCCGACGATGCAGCATTGGATTTCGGGTGGCCTGAAGTTGGGGGGCCTGTCCGTAGCGGTGCTTGCGGGCGGGTCGCTCGTTGCCGCGATTGTTGCGCTTGTGGCTGGTTGGGGTCGGATGGCTGGGATCCAGGAGATCCTGGGGGCGGCTTCGGGCGCGGATACGGCGTTTATTGTCGGCGCCCAGCTGGCGTTTGCGCCGACGGTCATGGCTTGGGTGGCTTCGTGGTGGTCGGGTGCGGGTTTCCTGACGGCGACCGATTCGCTGCATTCTCCGGCCGTGGTGGGCACTGGCCCGATCCCGCCCATCCCGCTCCTGGGTGCTGTTCCGGAGACGGCTCCTGGTCTGTGGGTGGTTCTCGCGCCGATCGCGCTGGGGGTTGGTTTGGGCGTCGTCGCGGCGCGTTCGTTCCGTCGTGAGCACCTGCTGCACCAGAGCGCGCAGGGCGTTCTGGCCGCGGTGATCGTGGCGGCCGTGACGGCTCTGTGGATGTGGAGCGCGACGATGAGCCTGGGTTCCGTCCGCTTGGCCTTGATGGGCCCGCGCGTGGGGTGGGCGACGCTTGCCCTGGTGCTTGAGATTGTGTTGCCCGCGCTGATTATCGCGCTGGCGACCCATCCGACGACGCGTGCGCTCCTCGGCGAGGGTGCGGGCCGGGTCCGCAACGAGGGCGAGGCCTTGCGTCGCCGCGCTGCCGAGCGTGCGTCCCGTGTGGGGGCGGCCGCCTCGACGACGGACGAGGCCTGGGCTGAGGCCTCCGACTCCGCTGAGGACAGCGCCGGGGTCGAAGGTGCTTACGAGGCGTGGGCTGAGTCCTCCGATCCTGTGACGGAGGCAGGCGAAACGGCCGTCGACGAGGCCGTGGACGATGCGTCCGCGCAGGCTGAGGGTGACGCGGATGACCCCGGGGCGAAGGCGACGCGGCGCGAGGGCCTGAACTAGACTGGGAGGTGCCGCGACTGGCGAGGGTGGATGACCACCGGGGAGCGGCTGTATTTCCCGCGAGGCGTCGCCCGCCTGGGCGCCTGGGTTTGGTCTCAACCTGGAGGAACTATGTCCGTCTCCCTGGACAATCTGGAACCCATTGACGTGCGCCCCATCAAGCGGGCCTTGATTTCTGTGTATGACAAGACGGGCTTGGAGGATCTTGCTCGCGCGCTTGGCGAGGCCGGAGTGGAGATCGTCTCTACCGGCTCCACGGCTGCCCGCATTGCGGCGGCTGGCGTGGCCGTCACCCCGGTCGACGACGTGACCGGTTTCCCCGAGGTGCTCGAGGGGCGCGTGAAGACCCTGCACCCCTTCATTCACTCTGGCATTCTGGCCGATCAGCGGAAGGCTGCGCACCGCGAGCAGATTGCGCAGCTGGGGATCAAGGCGTTTGACCTGGTTGTGTGCAACCTGTATCCCTTCCAGGATACGGTCGCATCGGGTGCTTCTTTCGACGAGTGTGTCGAGCAGATCGACATCGGCGGCCCGTCCATGGTGCGCGCGGCGGCGAAGAATCACCCGTCGGTCGCGGTCGTGACCTCCCCGGAGCGTTACGCGGATGTGGCCGAGGCGGTGGCGGGGGAAGGCTTCACTCTCGAGCAGCGCCGAGTCCTGGCCGCCGAGGCCTTTGCCCACACGGCGACCTACGACCTGGCGATTGCTGGCTGGCTGGCCGACGAGCTGGATCTTGAGGATGTGCGCGAGACCCTCGACGAGGCCGCCGAGTCTCACCTGGATGCCTCTGACGCGGCGTTCTTGGAGTCCCTGGGCTACCAGACTGTGGAAGACTACGTGGTGGAGGTCCCCGAGGAGGAGGGGCAGGCCTCGGGCATGCCCGTGTTCGTCGCCGACGCGTTCGAGCGCGTGGAGTCGTTGCGCTATGGCGAGAACCCGCACCAGGGTGCGGCCGTGTACCGCGAGATCGACGAGTCCTTCGAGGACGAAGACGTTGACGACGAGGCCTTGGCCCCGGGCATCGCGAACGCGCGCCAGCTGCACGGCAAGGCCATGAGCTACAACAACTACACGGACGGCGACGCCGCCCTGCGCGCCGCCTACGACCATGAGCGTCCCTGCGTCGCGATCATCAAGCACGCGAACCCCTGCGGTATCGCGGTGGCCGATGACGTGGCCGAGGCGCACCGCCTCGCGCACGCATGCGACCCCGTGTCGGCATTCGGCGGCGTGATCGCCGTGAACCGCCCGGTGAGCGTCGAGCTGGCCCGTCAGATCGTCCCGATCTTCACCGAGGTCGTGCTGGCCCCCGATTACGAGGAGGGTGCGCTCGAGGTGCTGAGCGCGAAGAAGAACCTACGCGTCCTGCAGGTTGAGCCCCCGGCTCGCGGCTCGTACGAGTTCAAGCAGATCAGCGGCGGCCTGCTGGTCCAGGAGCGCGACGACATCGACGCGCCGGGCGATTCCCCGGAGAACTGGACGCTCGTGGCCGGCGTTCCCGCCGACGAGGCGACGTTGGCGGATCTGGAGTTCGCGTGGCGCACGGTGCGCGCGGTCCGTTCGAATGCGATCCTGCTGGTCAAGGATGGCGCCTCGGTGGGCGTTGGCATGGGCCAGGTGAACCGCGTGGACTCCTGCAAGCTGGCGGTCGAGCGTGCGAACACGCTGGGCTCGCGCTCGACGGGTGACGCGGCGGCGTCCACCGTGGATAGCGCGGGCGGCGCTCGCGCGTCCGAGGTTGTGGCCGAGGCTCCCGAGCAGCGTTCCATTGGTGCGGTCGCCGCGTCGGATGCGTTCTTCCCCTTCGCGGATGGACTGCAGGTGCTCATTGACGCGGGCGTGAAGGCTGTTGTTCAGCCCGGCGGCTCGGTGCGTGACCAGGAGTCGATTGACGCGGCGAATGCTGCGGGCATCACGATGTACCTGACGGGAACGCGCCACTTCGCGCACTGATCACACCCGCTCATGGGCCCCAGGGGGCGAGCGCCGGTGTGGTGCTCGCCCCCTGAGATTTGCCTCCGTGTGCTTGACAGGGGAGTGGCGGGCAGCATATTGTTCAATTGTTGAATGAAAGGCCGTTGGCCCTGTTGAAAGGTGTCGTATGACCACCCTGACCGCTTCCCCCGTCGCCGCGCGCGAGAACCGCGTTCTCGCCGACCGTCTCGGTGGCACGATCGTTCGTGAGATCGCCCTGATCGCCGCCGGAACGGTCGTCATGATCGTGCTGGCCCGTATTTCGGTCCCGCTGCCGTTCACGCCTGTGCCCGTCTCGCTCGGCACGCTGGGTGCCCTTTCGGTCGGTGCGGCCCTTGGCGCGCGCCGAGGCCTCGTTTCCGTCGCCGCGTACGCCCTCCTCGGCATCGCGGGCGCCCCGGTCTTCACCGGCACGAATGTCGGCTGGGCCTTCGCCTCCTTCGGCTACATCCTCGGCTACCTCCTCGTCGCTGCGATCGCGGGTCTGGCCGCCCAGCGCGGCGCCGACCGCCGTATCCTGACCATGGCGCCGACTGCTCTCGTGTCCCTCTTCTCCGTCTACATCCTGGGCCTGGCCTGGATGATTCCCTTCGCGCACATGACCCTTGAGCAGGGTCTGATGAAGGGCTTCGTGCCCTTCATCATCGGCGACCTGGTCAAGGCTGCCGTGGCCACCGGAGCCTTCCCGGTGCTGCGCTCCATCTTCCGCTGAGCCGCGCGCTCCAGCGTCACGCGAGTCGGCCTCGTCCCCACCCGGGGGCGGGGCCGTCGCCGTATCCGCGGACAAAAGCGCGGTGACATGCGCTATGGTGCGCGACGGCGCGGGGTGAGCGCGGGTAGCATGGGGAGGGTGAACGCTTCTGACATGCACCCCGTCCTCGTCGTCGACTTCGGCGCGCAGTATGCCCAGCTGATCGCCCGCCGCGTGCGTGAGGCTAACGTCTACTCCGAGATCGTCCCCCACACCATGAGCGTGGCGGACATGCTCGCCAAGGAGCCCGCCGCCATCATCCTGTCCGGCGGCCCGTCTTCCGTGTACGAGGAGGGTGCGCCCTCCGTCGATCCTGCGATTTTTGAGGCCGGCGTGCCCGTCCTGGGCATCTGCTACGGCTTCCAGACCATGGCCCACACCCTCGGCGGCACTGTGGGACGCACGGGCACCCGCGAGTACGGGCACACCGAGGCCACGGTTTCTGCGGGTTCTTGCCTGTTCGCCGGCACCCCCGACGACCAGATCGTGTGGATGAGCCACGGCGACGCCGTCCAGGGCGCGCCCGAGGGCTTCACCGTCACGGCTTCCACCTCCGAGACCCCCGTCGCGGCCTTCGAGTCGCGCGAGCGTCGCCTCTACGGCCTGCAGTGGCACCCCGAGGTGGGGCACTCCCAGTTCGGCCAGGATGCCCTGAAGAACTTCCTCTACGAGGGTGCTGGCCTGGAGCCCACGTGGACCGCCGGTTCCATCGTGGACGAGCAGGTTGCCAAGATTCGCGAGCAGGTCGGCGACGCGCAGGTCATCTGTGCGCTGTCCGGCGGCGTGGACTCCTCCGTGGCCGCGGCCCTCGTGCACAAGGCCGTCGGCGACCAGCTGACCTGCTTCTTCATCGATCACGGCCTGCTGCGCGCGGGCGAGCGTGAGCAGGTGGAGAACGACTACGCGCGCGGCATGGGTATTCGCGTCATCACGTGCGACGAGTCCGAGCGTTTCCTGTCCGCCCTGGCCGGCGTCACCGAGCCCGAGGCCAAGCGTAAGATCATCGGCCGCGAGTTCATTCGTTCCTTCGAGGCCGCACAGAATCAGGTCATCGAAGAGGTTGGCGCCGCCGGCGGCGAGGTCAAGTTCCTCGTCCAGGGCACCCTGTACCCCGACGTCGTCGAGTCCGGCGGCGGCGAGGGCGCGGCCAACATTAAGAGCCACCACAACGTGGGCGGCCTGCCCGAGGACATGACCTTCGAGCTGGTCGAGCCCCTGCGCACCCTCTTCAAGGACGAGGTGCGCGCGGTCGGCCGCGAGCTGGGCCTGCCCGACTACTTGGTGAACCGTCAGCCTTTCCCGGGCCCGGGCCTGGGCATCCGCATCATCGGCGAGGTCACGCGCGAGCGCCTCGACATCCTGCGCGCCGCTGACCTGATTGCCCGCGAGGAGCTCACGGCGGCCGGCCTGGATCAGGAGATCTGGCAGTGCCCGGTGGTTCTGCTCGCCGACGTTCGTTCCGTGGGGGTCCAGGGGGATGGCCGTACCTACGGCCACCCGATCGTGCTGCGCCCCGTGTCCTCCGAGGATGCGATGACGGCCGACTGGACGCGCCTGCCCTACGACGTCCTGGCCCGTATCTCCACGCGCATCACCAACTCGGTGCCCGAGGTCAACCGCGTCGTCCTGGACGTCACCTCCAAGCCCCCGGCCACCATCGAGTGGGAGTGACTCTTATCCAGAGTTGAGTGTGCAGACTGATAGCCCGGCCTCGTCCCTGTTGTGTGGGACGAGGCCGGTGTTTTGTTATCGGCGGAGCGCTGTGAGTGCCCGGCTGACTCGGTGCGCGTCGCGCGGAGATAGTCTTCCGATCCTGCCTGCGGTGCCAAGGTAGGTTGGCGGCAAGAGGGCTATTCGGTCTACTCGTACGAGAGATGGTTTCGAGAGTCCAGCCTCTTGCCAGTCGTTGAGGGGAGTGTCGAGTGGAAGTGAGAGTTTGTTCGAGGCGCTGGTGATCATCGTAGCCAGGAGCCCGTCCTGTGAACAGGCGAGAACGAGGACCGGGCGGAACTTATAGCCGTGGTCGTCGAAGTTAAAGCGCGCGTGCCAGATCTCCCAAGGCGCGGGCGCTCCCTCAGTCGCCGTCATCCCAGTCACTCGGGAGCTGTGCGACGCCGTTTGGGTCCATCGTGGGGCGATAGGCGTAGCGTTCGAGTCCGTCAAACGTGGGAGTCTCGGGGCGCATGTCGAAGGGGAGTCCGCCAACCTCAATCGACTTGGCGAGGAAGATGTTGATCGCATCCGACAGGCTAATTCCCCAGCGTGCGTAGACGGCTGCGGCGTCGGCCTTGATCTGTGCAGTCGTGCGGGTCTTCACCTCGGCGGTGCGGGTCATCGTCGGCATTGTTGTTCCTTCCGTTATCTGCATGATAGTCCCAAACTGGGCCCTGAACGGGCCTTACGTGGGATGGGGTGGGTGAGGTGTTGATCATTCTGGCCTCGTTCCTGATTTGTGGGACGAGGCCGTGGTTCGTTCGTCTTCGCGGTGTCGTAAGTGCTCGCGTGGAGTAGGGTTCGTCTTAGCGAAGCGGTAGCCCTGGATCAAGGAGGATGGCACGTGGATCTACTGAAATACATGCGTTCACAAAACGCCATGACTCAGGACGAATGGGAGCGTACCTTCGAGGAAGATGCCAGGGAGATCCTCGTTCTGCTTGCCGGTGGCCAGGGAGCGAGTAAGAGGAACGGATTCTGGGAGGTCGAGCACTACTTCATCGCGTATGTGGACTGCCAGACCGGCGCACTGCACGCGGGGGAGGGCCGTATCGTCTATCCCGTCAGCGATGAGGAGCACGATGCCGCAGGCATCCTCGACCGCTTCGGTCAAGAGACGATCTATCGCGTGAAGGCCCGTAAGAAGGCCCCTCAGGAAGTTCCCGAGGGTGTTGCCGCCTCCGTGCAGAACCAGTTCCTGATTGTGGAGGTCCTCGAAGAGCGCCCCCGTGCCTCGCGCTCGAAGAGGTTCTGGCCGAATACCGCAGACCGGTCGTGGTGGCCGATGAGGTGCTCGGAGAGCTCACCCTCGACAAGGACTATGACGTCTTCGAAGGCCATCTCCTGTGGCAGGGTGAGCAGATCGACGTGTCGCTTGAGGTCGATGCGGCAAGCGAGGACAGCTGGACCGCGGCCAGGCAAGCGATGAAGGCGATGCTGGCGGACCAGGATTGCTGGGACCGCGACATGCGAGCGAGCGCCGCGCGTGAGCTGACCGAGCTCGCGTCTGAGTGGCGCGAATCCGCCGACGAGGACGTCCCCGAGATCACCGAAGAGAGCTTCGCGTGGCGATTAGGTCTCACCAGTATCGCCATGGATCCGGACGCTTCATTTTCCGCCTACTTCGATGACGACGATATGTTCTTCGGCCACTGCGTCGTGGTGTGCGGATCCCTGACTGATGGGGTGGCCTCGGCGGAAATGGCGGGTTAGACGTCCTGAGAGCTGGCCGGAGCGGCGCTGTCCAGTCGACGCAGGAGTGCGTAGAGCCTGATCGAGGAGACCAGGTCGGCGACGGGGATGGCATGCCATCGCTTGTGCTGCTTCGCCGTTTCAGGGGAGATTAGTTGCTCGTTGCGCGCCCGAACGATTGCCGCGAACCCGTGGGATGAGGTGACGATCATGATGATGTAGCTCCCCAGGAGTAGGGGAGGGAGGAAGAGCACGTGAGGGGCGGGGCCGCCTGGAGCGAACAGATATTGTCCCAGGAAGAGAAGCAACAAGCACGTGATAAGGAAGAAGGGGAGGAAGCTAAGTTTGATGAAGAGTCCCCAGAACGCCAGTTCGCGGGGCTTGCGCCTGTTGCGCGAGATATTGGTGAAGACGACAGTCGCCACGGCGAAAACAAGCATCGCGGGGAACCAGACGTCGATCCGGAGCATCGGGTAGGGATGATAGAAAACTACGGTAAAAGGCCCGCCCGCATAGGCTGTTGCGACGAAGCAGAACGTGGTGACGAGGGATGCGACTCGAGACATGGGTTTTCTCCATCGGACTTCGTTGACTTGTGGCGAGTATAACCTTGCTGTCGCGGAATGAGGCCTACCCTGCCAAGCAAGGTAGGCCTCGTGATGTGCTCCTGGTGTCGCCACCGAAACAGTCGTGTGTTCGGCTCAGTGTGCGGTAGCGGGACTACTTCTGGCCCTCCACGTCGGGCACGTACGCGAGGAACCCAGCCAAGACCTCGTCGTTGTGCTCGAAGAACGGCTTCCCCTTGTCGAGGGAATCGATCTGGGCCATGTCCTCGTCGGTCAGCGCGAAATCGAACAGGTCGATGTTCTGAGCGATGTGCGACGGCGTCTTCGATCCCGGAATGACGATGTGTCCCTGCTGAATATGCCAGCGCAGCAGTACCTGGGCGGGGGACTTACTGTGCTCCTCGGCGAGGCCCTGGACGATGGGCTCGCTCATGATCGAGTCGTTGCCGCGCCCGCCGAGCGGGTACCACGCCTGCAGCGTGATGTTGTGATCCTTGAGGAGCGCCTTGAGTTCCATCTGCGGGAAGTAGGGGTGGCACTCGACCTGGTTGATCGTGGGGACAACCTCGCACTCGTCCAGGATGCGCTGCGTCTGGGCAACGTCGAAGTTCGACAGGCCGATTGCGCGGATCGTGCCTTCCTTATGCGCCTTCTCGAGGATGCGGTACCCTGCGACTGTGTCGCCGGCGGGCTGGTGCAGGATCATCAGGTCGATGTAGTCCGTGCCCAGACGCTCGAGCGTCTCCTCGACGGCGCTGGCACGTTCGAAGAACGACGGCCAGAGCTTCGTCTCGAGGAAGATCTCATCGCGCGCTTTCGAGGACGCGCGCATTCCGCGCCCGACGGCGCGCTCGTTCACGTAGACGTTCGCTGTGTCGATCAGCGTGTAGTCGTTGTCGAGTGCGTAGGTGACCGCCGACTGGGCATCATCGGGCTCGAGCAGGTAGGTGCCGAGGCCGACCTGGGGGATTGTGATGCCGTTGTTCAGGGTGATGTGGTCCATGTGAACTCCTTCGTTCTCATCAGAGGCGTGCGCTGGAACGGCAATGCGGTAGCCGAACTGCGCGGACTCCTCGGACTGTCAGCCTATAGTCATCCCGGGAAGGTATGCCTGGCGGCGGTCGCGTCTAGGCGTGTGACATGCGACGAGTTGGCGTCGGGAGTGGTGTGATCCCTAGTTTCCTCTGTTGACACAGGGCTGCGCCACCCTATACTGAACACTATTCATTATGGATTGTTACAGGTAGCAAGACATCAGGAACTCATGCGCAAGCAAGTGATCGACCCGGAGAAGCTGGTCAGCCAGGCCTACGCCATCGCCTCGCGCGACGGCATCTCCGCGCTCTCCGTGCGCAAGGTCGCCGCCGCGTGCGGCATCGCGGTCGGCTCGGTCTATGGCTACTTCCCGACCAAGGCGGACCTGACGGCCGCCGTGCTCACCCGCTTCTTCGAAGAGAACCTCTCCGGCGAGCTGTGCGCTGTGCGCCCCGGCGAACGCTTCACCTCCTATGTGAGGCGGTTTCGCGAGACCCTGTGCGCCGTGCGCTCCGACATGAGTGTCGATTGGTTCGCCGAGATGCGCCGCCTCCCCAGCGCAGAACAGGAAGCTCTCGAGGCCGTGCGTGCCCCCATGCTCGCCCACATCGAGTGCGGGCTCGCGCGTGTCCTCAACGCGGACGAGGCCGTGGTTCGCTCCCGGCTCGTCGGCCCCATGAGCGCTGAGGCCCTGTGTCGCTACGTGCTGCGCAGTATCTTTGCCTCTCTCATGGACGGCGGCGAGTGCGAGACGCTGTTCGCCCTCCTCGATGCCTCCCTGTACGACGACCCCGCAGACGAAAAGGACGCTAAGAAATGAGTCGATTCCGCATCAAGAAGCAGGCCCTGATCGCCGTCGCCGGCATCGTGTGGCTGATCGCCGGCCTGAACGTTGCGATCCTCGGTGTGCGCGCGGCCATTGACCTGCGCGGCCTCGCCGCAATTGTCCTCCTCGCACTCGCGGGCGGTGCCGTCGCTATCTTCTGCGCCTTCCATCCCATGTTCAGCAAGCTCGTTCAGAAGAACACCCAGCGCATCGCCGACCTGGAGGGGGAGCGCCACCACGTCGTCCGCTTCTTTGATCGCAAGAGCTACATGATGATGGCGATCATGATGTCGTTTGGTATCGGAATGCGCGCCGCGGGCGTCTTCCCCGACTGGTTTATCGCATTCTTCTACACGGGCCTCGGTCTCGCCCTGAGCCTTGCCGGTGCCAGCTACATCGCGCGCGGCGTGCGGGGGCGTGCCTGGGTGTTCCACGGGGTCGACTGAGCGTTTCGCGCACTCTCAACGCAGGTCTCGTCAATTGACGAGGCTTTCGTGCACCCGTGCGCGACAGTGTGAGTGATCATGCGGGGCCAGCGGGGACAACCTGCCGACAGTGAGCGTGAATCCCGGTGCTAGGGTTGTGTCGTTTCATAGTGTGCGTGAACTGGGAAGGCGCATGGATTTCTACACCCTCGACTACATCGTCTCCCACCAGAATGCCGATTCCACGCGGCGCGTCGTCGCAATCATTATCCTGCTCCTGGTTGCGCTTGTCTTCAGCGTCCTCTACCTGCGCGACAAGGCGCGAACCCGATGGCGGGATGCCGGGGTCGGCCTCCTCGTGCTTTCCCTCGTGCTGTTGGGTATTCAGACTGAGCAGTACCTCCAGGTGAGCAACCAACTGTCCCAGTCCCAGCGTCTCGTGCACTTCGTGGAGGGCCTCGCCACGGACCACGGGGGTGTCAACCAGCGAGGTTCTGGTGAACTCGACGTCCCTGCAAGACGGGATGATCGTGCGTTTCGAGGAGGAGGACTACCTCGTTCACCTCAACGATGACAACAATTCCTACGCGCTCGAGCGCACGCAGATCATCAATCACGCCGTCTACGTGAACGGGGAGCACTGACATGGACTTCTACACGCTGACCGCGATCAAGTTCGCGCTGGGTATCCTCATGATGATCTTCCAGATCAACATCCTGGGAAAGCGCGACTTCTCGGTGAACACTCCGCTCAACCAGGTGCAGAACTACGTGCTGGGCGGCATCATCGGCGGCGTCATCTACAACTCGTCGATTTCCGTCCTGCAGTTCCTGCTCATCATCCTGATGTGGTCGCTCGTCGTCATCGTGACGAAGATTCTTATTGACACCAGCAGGACCTTCAAGAGCCTCACCGCCTCCCAGCCCGAGCTGATTGTCCGCGACGGCAAGGTGGACATCGCCCGTTGCGCGAAGGTCGGCTTGACCGCCCAGGGACTCAGTCGAAGCCTGCGCGAGCAGGGGATTACCAGCCTCGAGGATGTTGAGGCTGCGGTCATGGAGACGAACGGTTCCCTGACGATCCGGGAGCGCAACTCCGAGCATAAGCGTGCACTCCTGCCGCTCGTCAGCGATGGGCACCTCGTGCCCGACGGCCTGACCCTGGCCGGTAAGGACAAGGCGTGGGTGAAGGAGCAGCTGAAGGAGCAGGGGTACTCCTCGGTCAAGCAGATCTTCCTCGCCGAGCTGGTCGATGGAAGCCTCGAAGTCGTCCCCTTCGCCACCTCGGCCAAAGCCGCCAAGCGCGGGGCGCCGCAGCCAACAGACCCGAAGGCGCTCGATGGGGCGACGGATCGCTGAGACTCAGCGGCGTCCCCGCGTCAACGAGTCCTACACTGCAACATGAGCGCGGAGTGCGGGAACGTACAGAGGGGATGGTTCGCATGCCCGCAGGAGACTGTGACGGCATAGACGCGTACGAGGCGACACGGGCCTGGCGGGCGCTGGCGGGCTTGTGCCTCGGAACGTTCGTGTGCTTCACCAACACGACCGCGTTCAACATCGCCCTCCCCGCGATCTCGGTGTCGCTGGGCGCCGGCCAGGTCGAGCAGCAGTGGATGGTGTCGGCCTACAACCTGGTCTTCGGCGCGTTCATGCTTCTCGCGGGTTCCCTGGGCGACAGGTGGGGCGCCAAGAGGACGCTCCTGGTCGGCGCCAGCTCCTTCGCGGCCGCCGCTGCTGCGGGTATCCTCGCGACGAGTTCCGTGACCACTATCGTCGCGCGAGGAGTCATGGGCTTCGGCGCGGGCTTCTCCATCACGATGACTCTCGCCCTCATCACGCGCCTCTTCGAATCCGACAGGCAAGTCCTCGCCCTCACGATGAATGCCGTCGCCATGACCCTCGGCGCCCCCTTCGGCCTGGTGCTCGGCGGCGTGCTCGTCAACTTCGCCGACTGGAGAGCCATCTTCGTCTTCGACCTCGCGGCGTTCCTCATCGTCCTCCTCCTCGATGTCCTCCTCCTGCCGGAGGATCGGAGCCAGTCCCGTGGAACCACCCGCGCCCGTGCCCGGCTGCCCCTCCTGTCCGCGCTCCTCGCCCTCGCGGGACTCGCCCTGGTCTCGGCGGGACTCATCAACGCGCAGATTTCCGCCACTTCACCGGACTCGTGGGGCCTGATGGTGGCTGGTGCTGTGGTGATCGCGGTGTTCGTCCGCCGTGACACCCGGTCGTCGAACCCGCTGGCCGAACTCGGTCTGCTGCGCATCCCCTCCTTTGCCGCCGCCTCGTTGTCCCTGCTCGCACTCAACGTCGCGATTTCGGGCATCATGTTCGTGCTGCCCGCCTACGTGGAGACGGCGCTGGGGAACAACGCGCTGGTGGGGGCGCTCATGCTCATGCCCATGGTGGGCGCCGCCATGGTGGGGGCCGCCGTTACCAGGAGAGTCGCGGAGCAGCTGGGCAAAAGGCGCGCCTGCGTGGCGAGCCTCGTCCTCATTGCTCTTGGTCTGGCGGTTATGGGGGTCTCGACGGCGGTCGTGGGATATCCACTCATGGTCGTGGGGCAGTGCGCCTGCGGGCTGGGCATGGCGATGGGACTGCCCGTCATGCAGGGATGGGGAATGGAACGCGTTCTCCAGCAGCAACGAGGCGGTGGATCCGCCCTGATCTCCACCTTCCAACAGCTCGGCTGCCTCATCGGAATCGGTGCCATCGGATCGCTTGTCGGCTCAACCTACGCAGCGTCGTGCCGGGGAACCGCCGCCGAGGGCTTCCGCTCCGTAGCGCTCGCCTTCGAGGCTGCCGACGCGCAAGGGGCGCCGCAGGCGGAGG
>ERZ772955.1445-NODE-1445-length-14910-cov-6.161292_pt1 | contig 14910 bp, 12 predicted proteins | sample MGYA00511133_ERZ772955 | MGnify/ENA primary metagenome ERZ772955 (study PRJEB29015, sample SAMEA2737914) | human oral metagenome | biome: human oral; feature: human-associated habitat; material: dental | place: China | collected 2149 ... | reverse complement strand
TAAAGAACGATTCGATTTTAGGGAATCGTTTTCTCAATTCTTCCCTATTCCTGTCTATCCAACGTCTAAACATAATAATTTCCTCGTATTCGTGAACCATAAACACGAAGGGAAGAAGCATCATTATTAAGTTTATTCTTGCCATAACCTCTCTTGTTGTTTATTTCAAATTACTATTCCTTTTAACAGTATATTTGTTGTGTTATTCCTATCCATATTTTTATTTTTTAATTAAATGTTAATTATGATTCTTAACTTATTTATGTGTTAATTACTATTATTTTAAAAGTGTGGTTAATGCACTTTTATCCGTACTTTCTAAAAATAGTATTATAAGACATTTTAGAGTCTTTCATAGAATCATTTATGTTCTAAGAACACTTGATTTAGGACAAAGTTAATAATTAATATTTATATTACTTACACGTAAATAAATATTTTTCGCACGGTAAAACAATAGGTTTTGTGATACGTTGATAAAGAAGATGTTACACGATAGATATACTTTGAAAAATTCTTTATACTATTTCTACTTCTGTAAAGCAAGGTGTATGGGAGGAGTTTGTGCCGATTAGTTTAGCAGTAGGTATTATTATTTAGTTTTAATTATAGTGTAAAATAAACTATATTATAGGTTTAACCGCTCAATAATGGCACTTGGAGCTATGCTGTGCATACATTCGAAGTTGCCACGGTGGCACGGTTTGTTACCGAATACAGAACAAGGGCGACATTCCAGTTCGGTGTTTTGTATGGCATCTTCCTCTTTTTGGTTCCAGCCGAGGAAGCCACAGTAAGGGTGAGTAGCCCCCCAAATGCTTACAACGCGTGTGCCGACAAGTGAAGCAAGGTGCATATTGGCACTGTCCATCGAAATCATTGTGTCTAAATGGCTCATTAAGACGAACTCTTCGTTCAGTCCGTGCAGCACTTCTGAAGCACAAGTGCAGCCTTTATACTTTGCAGCCCACGTGTTGAGTATCTGTTTTTCTTCCTTTCCACCGCCAAAAAAGAATATTCGGAGATTGCTGTATTCAGTGGAAAGCACCTTTACCACCTCTTCCATCTTCTCTTTTGGATACATCTTTCCGCTGTGGGCAGCAAAGGGAGCAACGCCTATCCAGCGTTCGCCGTCAGGCTTTTCGCCTATTATATCAGGGAGCTGCGACAGCTGATTGCCACCGTTTGCGAATAAAGAAGAAAAGGAAAGATTTACAGGATAGCCCAATTTGCTTAAAACTTCTGCGTAGTTCTGGAACGATGTGGGCTGTTGTTCCATTACTTTATGTGTTTTTCGGCAGAGCTTACGCTTTCCGTTCTTGTGCTTATCGATGTGCACTGTCTTGTATCCGCAAAGGGTAAAGCGTGTTCGTATGTATTTCGAGCGCAGCACATCGTGGAAATCGGCAATGGCTGTAGGCTGTTTTGCCTTCAGTCTGCCGTATAGTTGGTTCAGTCCCTTAATGCCCTTGTATTCGTTTTTCAAGTCGGCTGCAATGAAATCCACATTCTTTGGCATGTGGCTGAAGAACGCTTTGGCAAACGGACGGGAAAGAACGCTGATGCGAAGGTCGGGATATTGATGGGCAAGAGAGAAGACCACAGGAACTGTCATGGCAACGTCGCCCATGGCAGAAAAGCGCATGATGATGATGTGGTCGGTCTTCACCTCTTACTTTTTGTAGAGTACGGGGTTGGTGGCAGGGTCGTTGTACATCTTCATCTGATGGTAGACCTTCATGTATTTGCGTCCTGCCTGAATGTCGTCGAGCAGCTGGTCGATAGCTGTTCCAAGGTCTGCTTGCTGTTCGAGCAGCACATTCAGCTTGTTCTGGCACTTTTGAATGTGTTCTGCTGATGCATCTGTGCGCTCAGCTTGCTCCTTCATGTGATAGATTTTCAGTGCCAAGATAGACAAGCGGTCTACTGCCCATGCTGGACTTTCAGTATTGATGGTAGCCCCTTCCTGCACTTTTACGTCAGAATAAAGCTGTCGGAAATACGAATCAATCTGTTCAACGAGGTCTGTTCGGTCTTGGTTGGAACGGTCGATGCGGCGCTTTAAACTCATTCCATCTTCTGGAGCAATGTGCGGATCGCGGATAAGGTCCTCAAAATGCCACTGGACCGTGTCAATCCAGCACTTCAAATACAATCTGTTTTCAATAGAATCTCTTTCGTATGGATTATTAATAGGTGTGTCTACATTATCCGTGATGTGGTAATCGCGGATAGCTTGACTAAAAATCTCATTACAATGTTCCGTAAATGACATATTTTCTGCTCTTTTAATTTTTCTGCAAATATAGTTCAAATAAATCATATACACAAAATAAAAGCAAGGCATTTTTATCTAAAGAAGCCTCTCTGCTATAATAATATATATCAGATGAATGTGCTGAAGGCTTGCAAACGATGTGCCGGAGCCGTAGAAGTAATGTGCTAATCATCTGTTATAATGTCTTGATTTAGCGCAATATAATACAAAAAGTACTGTTTTTATTGCACAAATACATATATTCTGTGCATAGATAAGTGCTTTTTTAAGCAAAAAATTTGCGTGTATGAAAAAATTATCTTTCCTTTGCAACCGAATTTTAGAATTTAGAAAGTTAGTATTAAACATTTTAAAACTTAACAATTATGTCAGAAATTGAATCAAAGGTAAAGGCAATTATCGTAGATAAGCTCGGTGTAGACGAGGCAGAAGTAAAGCCAGAAGCAAGTTTCACAAACGATCTTGGCGCTGATTCTTTGGATACAGTAGAGCTTATTATGGAGTTTGAGAAAGAATTTGGTATCTCTATTCCAGACGATAAGGCAGAAAAAATCGCTACTGTAGGCGATGCCATTGCTTATATCCAAGAGAACGCAAAGTAAGAAGATATATAAATGATGGTTGGGAGCTTCGGCTTCCAACTGATTTTTAGTCTTTAACATTTACTTATTTCTTACTTGGGTTTCGTCCATTCAGGCTCTAAGACAAGAAAAAGGAGTTAAGGAGTTAAGCCAATCGTTTTACTTACGTTTCATAAGTGTATAGTAGAACCTTTTGCTTAACTCCTTAATTTTTTTCTGAAAGAAACCTAAGAGCGTCTCGTAATCACGATGACAGAATTTAAACTAATAAATTAATGGAATTAAAAAGAGTAGTAGTAACAGGGCTGGGTGCAGTTACTCCGTTGGGAAATAATCCTGAAGAAACGTGGAAAGCAATGCTTGAAGGTAAGAGTGGTGCAGCTCCTATTACTTATTTCGATACAACTAATTTTAAAGCAAAGTTCGCTTGCGAGGTGAAAAACCTTAATGTGAACGATTATATCGACCGTAAAGAAGCGCGCAAGCTCGACCGCTACACACAGTTGGCACTCATCAGTGCCATTCAAGGTGTGGAAGATTGCGGCATTGACTTGGAGAAAGCCGATAAAAACCGTATCGGTGTGGTTTACGGAGTTGGTATTGGCGGTATTAAAACCTTTGAAGAAGAAATTGGTTATTATGCACTTCATAAGGAAGACGGACCCAAATTCAATCCTTTCTTCATACCAAAGATGATTGCCGACATTGCTTCTGGTCACATTAGTATTCGTTTCGGCTTCCACGGTCCTAACTTTACAACAACATCAGCTTGTGCATCGTCTACCAATGCTATCAGTCAGGCATTCAATTTAATTCGCTTGGGCAAGGCTGATATGATTGTCAGTGGCGGCGCAGAGGCTGCCATTACCGAAGCAGGGGTAGGCGGTTTCACTGCAATGCACGCACTTTCAACTCGCAACGATGACTCGGAACACGCTTCGCGTCCATTTTCAGCAAGCCGAGACGGCTTCGTTATGGGTGAAGGAGCAGGTTGCCTGATACTTGAAGAGTTAGAACACGCAAAGGCTCGTGGCGCTAAGATATACGCAGAGCTGGTTGGTGAGGGTGAATCTGCCGATGCTTACCACATCACAGCGTCTCATCCGGAAGGCTTGGGTGCACATTTGGTAATGCAAGCAGCACTCGACGATGCCGGTTTGAAGCCTGAAGACATCGACTATATCAATGTCCATGGCACATCAACTCCTGTCGGCGACGTCTCAGAAGCAAAGGCTATTGTCCAGCTTTTTGGCGATGCAGCCTACAAACTCAATATTTCGTCTACCAAGAGTATGACTGGACACTTGCTTGGAGCTGCCGGTGCAGTTGAGGCAATGGCTTGTGTGCTTTCCATTCAAAACGATATTGTTCCTCCAACCATCAATCATGAGGAAGACGATAAGGACGAAGAAATTGATTACAAACTGAATTTTACATTCAATAAGGCTCAGAAACGCGAAGTACGTGCTGCACTTAGCAATACATTCGGCTTTGGTGGCCACAATGCTTGCGTGATTTTCAAGAAGTATGCTGAATAAAATGATAGACAGAATAAAGCTCCCTTTCCGCAAGGAAAAGGAGCTTTATTTGTCTTTGTATCATATAATAGGTGTGCTTCCGCATAACCTTTCCCTCTATAAGACGGCACTTTTACATAAAAGTGTGGCACGAAGGAACGATAAAGGCAAACCTGTTAACAACGAACGCTTAGAGTTTTTGGGTGATGCAATACTCGATGCTATCGTTGGAGACATTGTTTTCGAACACTTCCCAGGCAAGCGTGAAGGCTTCTTAACCAATACCCGGTCTAAGATAGTGCAGCGCGAAACCCTCAATAAGTTGGCAAACGACTTAGGAATAACACGTTTAATCTTGTCGAGCGGACACTCGCAGTCGCACAATAGCTACCTTGGGGGCAATGCGTTCGAGGCTTTGGTAGGTGCGTTATACCTTGACCACGGCTACACGGCTTGTATGAAGTTTATGAAAAAGCAGATATTAGGAGAGCTTATCAATATTGATAAGGTAGCCTATAAAGAAGTAAACTTTAAGTCGAAACTCATAGAATGGGCACAGAAACACAAGGTTTGCCTTGAGTTTAAGCCGCTTTCTTTCGGTAAAGACAAGGAGGGCAGTCCTATCTTTTGCTTCCAAGTGGTGTTAGAAGACATTGCTTGTGGCGAGGGAAATGGCTATTCGAAAAAAGAAAGTCAGCAAGAAGCGGCTAAAATAACACTCCAACATATCCGAAAAGACACGAAGTTTGCCTATAGAATATTCGAAGCCAAACGAAAGCGCATTGCTTTAGAGCAGCCAGAGGGTGGCAATGTTATTGAGACAACAGAAGATAATGTATCTATTTTGCCGTTAGAAGATGACGAGAACGATGCTTCTGCCATAATAGAAAGCGAGGAACATGTCTCTAACACAGAAGACAACGAGAAAGAAAGCATTATTGCCGAAGCCGAAGCGAAGGCGTTCGGATAATGCAACAATGGCTATATTAAGCTATGCAAAATAGCTTACAATTTAGGATAGGAACACAAAATAGTGCTTTTAAAGATTATAATGTCAGAATAAAGCAGTATTTTTGCACCAAAAGAAAATAAACGTTTATTTAGAATATGGCATTAAAATGTGGTATAGTAGGTTTGCCAAACGTGGGCAAATCTACACTTTTCAACTGTCTGAGCAGTGCCAAGGCACAGGCAGCCAACTTCCCTTTCTGTACAATAGAACCCAACTTGGGGGTTATTACCGTGCCCGACGAGCGTCTGAACAAGCTCGCCGAAATCGTTCACCCAGGGCGAATCGTCCCTGCTACCTGCGAGATAGTAGACATTGCAGGTCTTGTTAAGGGTGCAAGCAAAGGCGAAGGATTAGGCAACAAGTTCCTCGGCAACATTCGCGAATGCGATGCTATCATTCACGTAATACGCTGTTTCGAAGACGATAACATTGTTCGTGAAGGCGGTTCGGCAGTAAATCCGATTGAAGACAAGGAGATTATAGATACCGAACTCCAACTGAAAGACCTTGAAACCATAGAGTCTCAGCTCGTAAAACAGCAGAAAGTGGCTGCCGCAGACAATAAAGATGCCAAGACAATGGTAGCTGTTCTCGAGGCTTACAAAACGGTTCTGGAGCAAGGAAAGAACGCCCGTAGCGTGCAATTCGATACGAAAGAAGAGCAACAGGCGGCTCACGACTTGTTTCTTCTCACCACAAAGCCCGTGCTTTACGTCTGCAACGTGGACGAAAACAGTGCAAAGAACGGCAACGAATACAGCAAGCAAGTAGAGAAAATTGCCGCTGAAGAAGGTGCAGAAGCGATGATTATCGCTGCCAAGACCGAAGAAGACATAGCATCGTTAGATAGTTACGAAGACAAAAAACTCTTCCTTGACGAACTTGGACTGGGGGAAAGCGGTGTAAACCGACTCATAAAGAAAGCTTATCAACTACTTAATCTCCAGACATTCATTACTGCCGGAGAAATGGAAGTAAAGGCATGGACATTCCATAAGGGTTGGAAAGCTCCGCAATGTGCCGGCGTTATCCACACCGACTTTGAGAAAGGATTCATTCGTGCAGAGGTTATCAAGTACGAAGACTATTTGAAATACGGTTCCGAAGCTGCCGTCCGCGAAGCTGGAAAGCTTGGTGTTGAAGGCAAAGAATATGTTGTCCAAGATGGCGACATTATGCACTTCCGCTTCAATGTATAGTTTATGGAGAAATAAAACATGCTGAATAATTTGCTTTATATAGCCTGGCAACCCAACGAATACCTTGTGCGTTTCGGCTCAATGGGCATTCGTTGGTACGGAATGTGCTGGCTTGTGGGCTTTGCTGTTGCATATTTCCTTATGCGATGGCTCTTCAAACGCCACAAAATACCAGTAGAAAAGTTCGAACCAATGTTCATGTACGTCTTCCTTGGTGCATTTATTGGAGCACGTCTGGGGCATTGTTTCTTCTACGAACCAGAAGATTTCTTCGACTCTTGGCAACATTTTGTCGAGATATTTCTCCCTATAAAGTTCCTTGCCGGCGGCGGTTGGAAGTTTGTAGGCTATCAGGGTTTGGCTTCGCATGGTGGGGTTGTGGGGCTGCTTATAGCCCTTTACCTCTACATTAAGCGTACTAAGTTGAATGCGTGGGTGGTGTTAGACTTTATGGGTATATGCTCTACCATTACGTCGGTGTTCATTCGCTTGGGCAATCTGATGAATTCGGAGATTATCGGAAAGGTAACCGATGTGCCTTGGGCGTTTGTTTTCTACGATGTTGATACCTATCCGCGCCACCCCGGACAGCTCTACGAGGCGATTGCCTACTTTATTTTCTTCTGGGTTATCTTCCTTATTTATAGGAAATATCCCAAGAAAGTGGGTACAGGACTTTACTTCGGCTTATGCCTTGCGCTTATTTTCACTTTCCGTTTCTTCATCGAATACACAAAGGAAGTGCAAGTAGACTTCGAGGCTGGCTTGCCAATCGATATGGGACAGATACTCAGCATACCGTTTATAGCACTTGGTATATGGTCGGTTATGCGGTCGAGAGGAAAAGAATACAATGCGTAAAATATGCAATAATATAAAAGGTAGGAAGTTTTTCCTGCCTTTTTTTATTCCCTTCTTACCTCATTTTATGTGAATAATCTTTATAATGTGAAATAAAATGTGTAAGTTTGCAAATGAGTAGAAGCGTCCATCAGGAAATTGATGGTTCGACAAAGCTCAAATTTTTGTTGGTAAATAACAAGCGTTTGCTGTTTATTCTATAAACGTTCTGGAAACTTGGCCGTAGAAAGAACAATCACAAGAATAAGTTGTAAACGTCTGCGCAATATGGCGTGGGCGTGCGGCTTATCTGTGATTGTAGGTTCGGCCAAGTACCTCAGAACGTGGATAAGTTTACGTCCACGTTCGTTGTATTTGGTCGTTCCTCGTTTTTAATTGAGTATTCGGTATTCGTGCAAAGTAACTTTTACTATGGCGAATAAAACTTTAACCTTAGCCAAAAAGGCTAAGAACGATGAGTTCTACACGCAACTTGGCGATATAGAACGAGAAATGAAACACTACAAACAACATTTTAAGGGAAAGACAGTGCTGTGCAACTGCGACGACCCACGTGTGAGCAACTTCTTTAAGTATTTTGCTCTGAACTTTGAACTATTGGGCTTGAAAAGGCTTATCGCTACTTGCTACAAGAGTAAAGAAATCAATATCTTCTCGCAAAACAATTCGGAACAAGCCGTTTATATCGTTTACGAAGGCGATAAAAACGACAACCATATCGTTGATAATAAAGAAATAGAGGTTAAACCATTAAAAGGAGATGGCGATTTTCGTAGCAAAGAATGTATAGAATTATTGAAACAAGCCGACATAGTTGTTACTAATCCTCCTTTTTCTTTGTTCCGTGAATATGTGGCGCAGCTAATGGAATATGGAAAGAAATTTGTTATCATTGGCAATCAAAATGCAATTACCTACAAAGAGATATTTCCATATCTTAGAAACAATGAAATTTGGATAGGCTACGGTTTTGGTGATATGGGATTTAAAGTGCCCGATTATTTTGAGCCGAGGGCGACAAGGTTTTGGATTGACGGTACTGGGCAGAAATGGAGAAGCTTTGGAAACATTTGCTGGTTTACTAATTTGGATATTCAAAAACGCCATGAGGATTTAATATTATACAAGCGTTATAATCCAGAAGAATATCCAAAGTACGACAATTACGATGCTATTAATGTAAATAAGGTAAAGGAAATACCGATGGACTATGATGGAGTAATGGGTGTTCCTATCACGTTTATGGACAAATATAATCCTAAACAATTTGAAATTATAGGGCAAATGGCAAATACTAATATAGATGAATATAATTTTGGCTATCCTTTTGTAAGAAAAGAAAGAAAATATGCAAGGATACTTATTAGACATACCAATATTTTCAAACACAAATAAAGAAATTAAGTGCTTGAGGAACTTGTAGCGTGAATCATCACGCTCTACAAGAGAAAACTCAATCTAAAAAGGACTAAGAACAATGAAAATAGAATTAAAACCAATCAAACTGAAAGACCTTTTTCAAGGATATAAAGACGATGCCGAAGAGGGTGTAGTGGCTTATGGCGGACTTCTTGATGTTCGTCCGAAATATCAACGTGAGTTTGTTTATAAAGACGAACAGCGTGATGCTGTAATTGACACGGTGCGGAAAGGCTTTCCTCTCAATGTAATGTATTGGGTGAAAAAAGACGATGGTGGCTTCGAGGTGTTGGACGGGCAGCAGCGCACGCTTAGTATTTGCCAATATCTTAGCAACGATTTCTCTATAAAAGAAGAGTATTTCCACACCCTGACAGACGACCAACAAGCGCAAATACTGAATTACGAACTAATGGTTTACTTCTGTGAAGGCACCGACAGCGAGAAGTTGGAATGGTTTAAAACCATCAATATAGCTGGAGAAAAGCTCTACGACCAAGAATTGCGCAATGCTGTATATACGGGCGAATGGCTCACCGATGCAAAACGCCACTTCTCGAAGACAGGTTGTCCTGCTATGGGATTGGGCGATAAGTATGTGAAAGGTGTAGCAATACGCCAAGAGATTTTACAACTTGTATTGTGTTGGATTAACGATGGGGCGAAAGGAACAGCAGATGAGAAGATACGACAATATATGGCAGACCATCAACACGATGCCAATGCCAACGAATTGTGGCTCTATTTCGTGCAAGTTATAAACTGGGTGCAGACCATTTTCCCAACTTACCGACGTGAAATGAAAGGAGTGCCGTGGGGAATACTTTACAACGAGTTTGGACAACAGCCGTTAGACACAAAGAAACTTGAAGATGAAGTTGCGAAACTTATGGCAGACGATGAAGTGCAGAACAAGAAAGGCATTTACGAATATGTGCTTACACGAAACGAAAAGTATTTGAATATTCGCACTTTCGAGCAGCGTATAAGTCGTGCGGTATATGAAAAGCAGCGAGGAATTTGCCCTATTTGTGGAGAACATTTCGATATTGAAGATATGGAAGCTGACCATATTATACCTTGGCACAAAGGTGGAAAGACGGAAAAAGACAATTGTCAGATGCTTTGTATGAAGTGTAATCGCACTAAATCGGGGAAATAGTTTTTTAGATGTAAAGGAGTTGTTATAGCAGAAAATAGCCCTTGTTTTGTAAAGATAATTCTCTTAAAAAATGATAACTGCGCTTTGGCATTGCGAAAGCGGCTCTTTTGCACGGTAAAAGCGTAGGTTTTGCAGCGCAAAAGAGCCGCTTTTGGAATGCAAAACAATAGGTTTTGCAAAGTGTGATAAAGAGATAGTTAGACGATAGATATTGTTTTGAAAAATATTTACACCTTATTTGCTGTTCGGAAGTACAATTCGCTTGATTTCGTTGAGCTTGTTCAATGCTTCAACGGGTGTAAGGTTGTTGATGTCCAAGCCTATGATTTCGTCGCGTATCTGCGTCAGTACAGGGTCGTCGAGTTGGAAGAACGAAAGCTGAACCCCTTCCCTACTCTGCTCAAGCTTCTCTGCCGACGGCTTTCCTACACTGCCTACCTGCGCATTGTCGGCTTCCAATTCTTTTAAGACGACGTTCGCACGCTTCACAATCGACTTTGGCATACCTGCAATGTCGGCTACGTGAATACCGAAAGAGTGCTCGCTGCCGCCTCGTTCCAACTTTCTCACGAAGATAATCTTGCCGTCCACCTCTTTCACAGATACGTTGAAGTTCTTTATTCGGCGGAAGTTCTTTGCCATTTCGTTCAGTTCGTGGTAGTGCGTGGCAAAGAGTGTACGTGCCGCAGCACGCGGTTGTTCGTGCAGATACTCTACGATAGCCCACGCTATGCTGATACCGTCGTAGGTGCTTGTGCCACGTCCCAGCTCGTCGAAGAGTACCAACGAGCGTGGCGTAACATTGTTCAGAATGTTCGATGCCTCAGTCATTTCCACCATAAAAGTAGATTCTCCGAGCGAAATATTGTCGGAAGCACCCACTCGTGTGAAAACTTTATCGACCAAACCGATTCTCGCACCCTCTGCCGGGACGAAACTACCTATCTGCGCCAATAGTACTATGAGAGCGGTTTGGCGCAGCAGAGCCGATTTACCAGCCATATTCGGACCAGTTATCATCATAATCTGCTGTTGCTCGTTGTCGAGATATACATCGTTTGGTATGTATTGTTCGCCAAGTGGCAGTTGGGTTTCTATTACGGGGTGGCGGCCTTTCTTTATGTCAATCACCATACTGTCGTCTACGACGGGGCGCACATACTTGTTTTCTTCGGCAATGTTTGCGAATGCCAACAGGCAGTCGAGGCGTGCCACAAGGTTGGCGTTGATTTGTATTTGAGGGATAAACTCCTGCATATCTTGCACCAATTCGTTGAAAAGACGCGCTTCGAGAGCGAGTATTTTCTCGTCGGCACCAAGTATTTTGGCTTCGTATTCCTTCAGCTCTGGGGTGATGTAGCGTTCTGCCTGCGCAAGGGTCTGCTTGCGAATCCAGTCGGCAGGCACCTTGTCTTTAAATGTATTGCGCACCTCAAGATAGTATCCGAAAACGTTGTTGAAGCCTATCTTCAGCGAACTGATGCCTGTTTGAGCCGCTTCTTTCTCCTGAATGTCGAGCAAAACCTGCTTTCCGTTGTCGCGAATGGAGCGCAATTCGTCCAATTCGGCGTTGAAACCGTGTGCAATCACGTCGCCTTTGGCAACCAAGTGTGGAGGGTCGGGCTTTATTTCCTGCTCTATTCGGTCGCGAATAGACTCGCATAGGTTCAGCTGTTCCCCTACCCGCTTCAAGGCTTCGTTGTTCGCATAGAGGCAAGCAGTCTTTATTGGCAGTATCGCACGTAAGGCGGTCTTCAGCTGAACCACCTCGCGCGGCGACACTCTGCCTGCTGCCACCTTTGAAATGATGCGTTCCAAATCGCCCATACGGTGGAGTTGGTCGTTCAGGCATTGGCGGAAATCGGGCTCGCGGAAGTAGTATTCCACTATGTCCAACCGCTCGTTAATGGGCTTTACGTCCTTCAATGGAAACACAAGCCAGCGATGCAGCATTCTGCCACCCATTGGTGTGATGGTTCTGTCTACTACGTTGAGCAGCGACGAACCGTCCTCCTGCATGGGCGCAACAAGTTCCAAGGAACGAATGGTGAAGCGGTCGAGGCGTACATACTTCTCTTCTTCGATGCGAGCGAGCGAGGTTATGTGGTTGATGTTTGTGTGCTGGGTCAGTTCCAAGTATTGCATGATAGCTCCAGCAGCTATCACTCCGTTGTTCAGATGGTCTACACCGAAACCCTTTAGGTTCTTTGTTCCGAAGTGTTTCAGCAGTTTCTGGCGTGCAGAAAGGTCGGTAAACACCCAGTCTTCCATTTCATACACACACAGGCGTGTACCGAAATGGCGTTCAAAGTCAGACTTTCGGGCGCGGTCGTACAGCACTTCCTTTGGCGAAAAGTTGCCAATGAGCTTTTCAACATAGTCGAACGTGCCCTCACCGGTGAGAAATTCACCTGTCGAAATGTCGAGAAAGCTCACACCGCAAGAACCTTTGCCGAAGTGAACGGCAGCCAAGAAGTTGTTTTCCTTATAGTTCAGCACGTTGTCGCCCATAGCAACGCCTGGCGTAACAAGTTCCGTTATGCCTCGTTTCACCATTTTGTCTTCGGCAGACAAGCCTCGTTTGCCCTTCAAAGCTTCGCGCTTCTTCTTCGGGTCTTCGAGTTGGTCGCATATTGCTACCCGTTTTCCGGCACGAATAAGCTTTGGCAAGAAGGTGTCGAGTGCGTGATGAGGAAATCCAGCCATCTCATCTCCAGCTGCTGCACCATTGTTTCGGCGTGTCAGCGTTATGCCGAGTATCTTAGAAGCTTCTATGGCATCGTCGCAATACGTTTCGTAGAAGTCGCCACACCTAAAGAGCATTAACGCATCAGGGTGCTTCTCTTTCATCGAAAAGAATTGTCGCATCATCGGAGTGAGCCCTTTGTTGTCTTTTGCCATATTGCTTTTATCTTTCTTGCCAATTACTATATAAATTCGTGAAATGCAAAAATACGAATTTCCAGCATACTGTCCAAACGATAATCAATTTATTTGGGCTTTGTCTGATGGTCTGTTTTTGAAAATAAACATTATATTTTGAAACCGATTCCGAGCCTTACATCGTAGGTCGTTGTGTGGCAATTGGGGTGATAGCAGTAATGGAAATTGCGGAAAACAAAGAGCGAAGAAGCTGCCATAAACCAATGTTTCGACAACGAAATTTCTATTTTGGGCTGCAAAAGAAAGGTTACAACCCTGCCACGGTCACCCATAACGCTGTAATCGACATATTCCTTAGTTTCATCTTCGTCCTCGTAGCCGTGCCAAGAGGCAAGGTATTTCATATCGGAGAGTAAGTGGAAGCGGACAAAAGAACCGTAATCGATGCCCGAATAGTTTTTAATGCTGTAACCACTGCCTACACTGTAATCGCGATTGTAGCGGTTGTCGTGATAATCAGATAGGGCACCACCCAACAAAATACCATTGAAGTATAGCTCGGAAAAGCATTTAAATCGTCCTGACTCATAGTACCACGCTACACCAATGCCCATACTTGCGGCTTCAGACACCTTGTAAGGCACAGCGTCCTTGATAGAATCGGTGGAGTAGAAGTCGAAATTCTGATACAATCCTATGGTTGCCGTACTGTTATTAGTTCGCAGCAATGTCCATTGGCGCAGCTGTCCGATGATGTTTGCATTGCTGACGGGCGATAGTTTCATACCGAGGCTAACCCCTAAGTCTACTCTGAAAAAGTCGTAAGGACGTTTGTTGGAAGCATTGACGGGCGAACCATAGGAGAAACTAATATTGAAAACAGGTCGATAATCAGGCTTTACCCCTGCAGTATGACTGTTAAGCATTTGCATACTGCCAAGAACTGAAAAGTGGAGTGGGGTATTGTCGGTTGTTTCTAAAGTGCTGCGAGTGTTGGTTGTGCGGAAAGCGGTGCCCGTTACTATTCGTGTTAAACCTCGGGAAGGGTTTACCACCATACCGATTATTTCGCGAACGACACGCTCACAGCCACGTTTGCGGTTGTCGAAAATGCGGTCTGAAATTCTATGTAGTACTTCGCCCATAGCCAATCCACCTGCCGATGTTGCCAAAAAGTCGTTGATGGAAGGACGTTCCATTTCTCCACTGATTTCCCACATCAGGCTTCCACCAACGACGTAGGGTATCGCCTCAACGTAGGATAAGCCGTTGCTACGTGTTGCATTGTAATAGATTGAACCGTGGTAGGGGTGCGAAAACAAGTTGGTTCTGAAGATGTCGCTGTCCCAATACCATTTTGCAGGCGACAAATTCCTACCAATTGTTTTCCACGTAACCTTTGAAAAGGGGGCGTCGAGTATGTATCTGTCGAAAGCAAGAATAGCAAGATTAGCACCCACTACGTGCGTTGCGGTGCGCCAAGGATATTTCCGAACTGCTGTTTCTTCGGGAATAGAGTCTTGCTGCTGTGTTATCTCTATTTTTATTGAGTCCTTATAATTGTCAAGTAATATATTGCTGCTGATTGAGTCTATTTGAGCGACAAACAGATTAGCCAGCAATAGTATATTTGCAAGTAGCATCTATGTTGTCTTTATTGTCGCAAAGATAGCCAATATTATGAAAATAAAGTAAGGAGACAGATAGATTTTAACTACAATTATGAATATAAGAATGCTTTATTGTTTTTTTATGGTCAGTTAATATTTACTGAATATTAATATATAGTTTTGCTTTTCCAGATAGAAGGAACCTTTTAGTTTCCTGTTCTGATACCCTCTCACTCTTCATTTTATAGACGGAAAGAAGACGATAAATGTGTAAGAGTTTTTTGCAGACGCAGCTTTTGTGTAACTTGTTAGTTATCAATGCATTGTAAAACCTATTGTTTTACGTTCCAAAAGTGGCTGTTTTACACGGTAAAAGCGTAGGTTTTGC
>ERZ772955.1440-NODE-1440-length-14945-cov-3.207723_pt1 | contig 14945 bp, 15 predicted proteins | sample MGYA00511133_ERZ772955 | MGnify/ENA primary metagenome ERZ772955 (study PRJEB29015, sample SAMEA2737914) | human oral metagenome | biome: human oral; feature: human-associated habitat; material: dental | place: China | collected 2149 ... | reverse complement strand
TATGATTTTTGGGTTCCGGAGGGCATACAGTATTTTCTCCGCTGATCACCTTAGGCATATGACGATCTCCAACTTATTCTCGAAGCGGACGATCATAAAATGCAGCAGAAACAAGGTGGCAACAAACAGAGAGGCTTTGCATATCTCATTGTTTTATAGCCCCATTTGCGATTATCCGCAGCGGACTTCTTTCGTTTGGTGGGAGCAAACAATGGTTTGGTGGGAGCAAACGATAGTTTGGCGGGAGCAAACAACACAACAAAGCACAGAAGAAACAGAAAAATGCGCCAACAGACAACAAGAACGAGGCGAGGCGCATGCACTAACGCCTCATCGTCAATAAAAGCGGAGGAGGAAGCAAGAAAAAACAAGCCAGCGGCCATCGACAGTCTCACTTTAGCTGCCACTGCTAAACGCGAAAAGCGGGCCGACCGAAAAAACGGTCGCGCCCGCTTGTAGAAGGCGGAAACTTTCTAAGTGTTCCGAAAAACAGAATGCGTCGTTCAGGCGTGCACGTAAGTGCCGATCGGCTCCCCGTCGATCACTTTGCGCAAGTTGCCCGGTTGGTCCATATTGAAAACATAGATGGGGAAGTCGTTTTCCTTGCACATCGCGATGGCAGTTATATCCATCACGCGCAAACCTCTGCTGAGCACTTCATCATACGTGATTTTCTCAAATTTTTCTGCACTTGGGTCTTTCTCCGGATCAGCCGTATAGACGCCATCTACGCGCGTCCCCTTCAGCATTACGTCGGCTTCTATTTCTATTCCGCGCAAAGACGAGCCCGTATCAGTGGTAAAATACGGATTGCCCGTCCCCGCCGACATAATCACGACCTCGCCGCGTTCCAAAGCCTCGCAAGCTTTCCATTTACTATAAAATTCGCCGATCGGCTCCATACGAATGGCGGTCAGAACGCGGGCTTTAACGCCGATAGCACCAAGTGCGCTACTCAAAGCCAAACTATTGATCACCGTAGCGCACATTCCCATTTGATCACCTTTGACCCGATCAAAACCTTTGCCCGCTCCGCTGAGTCCGCGAAAGATGTTGCCGCCCCCGATCACGATACCGATCTGCACACCGAGGTCGCGAATCTCCTTGATCTGCGCCGCATATTCGTTTAATCTTTGTACGTCAATGCCGTAACCTTGTTCGCCCATCAAGCTTTCGCCGCTCAGTTTGAGCAAAATGCGTTTGAATTTTGTCATATCTTGGTTGTATTGTTTTTTTATGATCATCATCGGCTGAAATCCGTCGGTTGTCCACTACTATTGCGAGGGTCTTTTACCAACTTGCATCCGAATCGTTTGCAGGCAAAGTTAAGCAAAATGTTTGGCCTGACTTCAAAAGTAAGCCGCAAGACTTAACCACTCCTACCGGCCTCCTGCTGCATCGGCGGCAAGATGCGCTTGAAATAGAAAGCTTGCACCAGACCGCGCACCAAGAAATAGCCGGCAAAAGCGACCCACAAGCCATCGTTACCCCACAAGTTGACAAGGAAGAATTGGAGAAAGAAAAAGAACGCGACGCCCGAGAAAACCGAAAGCAGCATCCCGCGCGTAGCCGTCGTACCAATGAAGAGGCCATCCAAGAGAAAACCAGCCGTGCCTACGATGGGGATAAGACAGACGTAGACCACATAGCGCCGAGCAGCCTCAATCGTAGCCGCATCGTTGGTCAAGAGGCGGATCAATGCGTCGCCACCAATGATATAAGCCACCGAGAAGCATAAGGCCAAGCCTGCGCACCAGCGGATCAAGGCCCGCGTGAGGCGAAGAAAGGCGGCGCGATCGCCCATTCCGTAATAGCGGCCGCTAAGTGCCTCTCCGGCATAGGCGAAACCATCCATCACGTAGGAAAGCAGCGTATTAAACTGCAAGAGTAAAGCGTTGGCCGAAAGAATGACAACGCCGAGCCCCGAACCGATAGACGTAAAAGCCACCTGCACAGCCACGATGCACAGCGTGCGGAAGAAGATGTCTGTATTAACCGAAAAGAAGCGAGCGAGAACGCCTCCTTGCCAGAGCCGACGCAAGTCGACTTGCCGCCAATCTGCGCGATAGCGACGCCACCAAAAGCCGGCGAAAAGCAGCAAACCGACATACTGGGCCACAAGTGTACCCACGGCAACACCGGCCACCTTCCAATGCAAAAAAAGTACGAGAGAGGCACTCAAAAGTATGTTGCAGACGTTTTGTACAATAGCCACGAGCATCGGCACTTTAGCGTCTTGCATGCCCAAAAACCACCCCGTAAAACTATAAAGGCCAAGCACAGCGGGCGCACCCCATATCAAGATGTGGAAATATAAACGCGCTTGCACGGCAACTTCGCCGGAGGCTTTCATCATCAAGAGTCCGAAATCGGCCAAGGGCAGTTGGGCGGCAATCAGTAAGGCCGATACGGCGCCGGCAACGAGCAACGAACGCGCCAACACGCGGAGGGCCTCCGCTTTATCGCCCCGCCCATAGGCTTGAGAAGTGAAGCCGCCCGTACCCATACGCAAGAAGTTGAAGAGCCAATAAAGCATATTGAAAATCATACTCCCAATGGCAATGGCGCCGATATAGACGGTCGAACCCAAATGGCCGGAGATGCCCATATCAACCATTCCCAACAAAGGAACGGTAATATTGGAGATGATACTCGGTATGGCGATGCGAAGAATTTGACGATTCATCGTAAAAAACGGCTTCAGAACGATGGCAAAGTTAGGCTTTTTCAAGTGCTAAGAAGGTGAAAGCGGCCGCAAATCTGCCGAAAGCGCACAAACAAGCGCCGGGAATCACCTGCAACCGACCACACATTATATATATAGGTATGGAATCTTCATAAAACGAATCGCACTTCCTTGAAAGCATACTTTCGTAAGCGGCCGGCTTCATCTTCCAACTGCAAAGTGCCATCGGGCAATACGCCAATCAGACGGGCACGGAATGTGCCTTGTGCATCGGCGTAAGGAAACAGGCCTTCGCGTCGATATAAACGTTGGTGATATTGCCAATCAATACTTTGGCGTGCGCCGGATCGAAGGGCGGCATAGGCTGATGAGAAGCGCTGTAAAAATTGGTGGAGAAAGGCGGTCAAATCCGTATCATGACCGAGGATTTGATAGAGAGAAACGGGATTGGGTGCGTCGCTAAAAAACTGTTGCTGATTGATGTTGATGCCGGGTCCAATACGGGTGCAGGCAATCTCAGCCCCGCGCAAATCATGTTCTAACAACATGCCGCAGATTTTGCGATCATTCCAATAAATATCATTGGGCCATTTGATCGAAATTCCATCCGTATAAAGATCTAAAGCCTCCGCGATGGCTAAAGCCGTAACTTCAGACAAGCGAAATTGTTCATCGGCTTTCAAAAACGTAGGGTAAACACGCAAACCTAAGGTCAAATTCTTGCCCGATTCAGACTCCCAATGCGTCCCGCGCTGTCCGCGACCGGCCGTTTGCGTCTCCGCCACCACCACATAAAGATCATCGGTGGTGACGTCGTCAGGAAGACGCTGCAAATAAGCCATCGTCGAATCGACAGACGTCAAAAACTCCAGTTGCATTGTTGTTTGCGTTTAATACTTTGGGGAGAATAAGCATCAATATAGTGCGTAACCTGAAAGGGCGCCTCTCGCCCGACGACCGTTATAATGTCGAAGCGACAAGCAGCATCCAAATGGTGCAAATGCATATAATCGTGGGCTGCACGAACGAGGTGCTTTTTCTTCGCCCGATCAACGGCTTCCAAAGCCGTATATTCGGCTTCATAACTGCGTGTTTTGACTTCCACAAATACAATCTCACCGTAATAATCTGCAATGATGTCAACCTCTAAATGCCCCGTGCGCCAGTTGCGCTCCAAGAGACGATACTCGAGTTGGGACAAATAATGCGCCGCCACCTCTTCGCCGAGTGCGCCGAGTTGATTATGAAGTGCCATTTAGCGTCTGCGTTGAAAAAAGTCCTTCATTAAGTTCGCACATTCTTCGGCTAAAACGCCCTTTGTCACCTCCGTACGCGGATGCAATGCGTCGGGGGCGAACACAGAAAAGCCACGCTTGGGATCGGATGCGCCATAGACAATCCTACTCAGCTGCGCCCAAGCCAATGCTCCGGCACACATAACGCAGGGTTCGATCGTGACGTAAAGTGTGCAATCGGTCAGGTATTTTCCGCCTAACGCGTTGGCTGCAGCTGTGATCGCCTGCATTTCTGCGTGAGCCGTAACATCGGTAAGCCGCTCCGTAAGGTTGTGGGCACGGGCAATAATGTGGTCGCGACAAACGATAACTGCGCCAACAGGCACCTCACCCTCTTCGAAAGCTTGCTTGGCTTCGATCAGGGCCTTTTGCATATATTCTTGATCGGTCATTAGTTGCCTATTTCTTTTTGATACGTAATTTTACAGGAATACGCTGTTTTTGAAGATGCGAAGGTAACATATTCTTAGATTTTCTTTGTATCTTCGCCGTCAGAAATTAAATCTATTAAATATGAGTATCACACAAAATCTGATTGAACGGGCGCGTGCCAATAAGCAACGTATCGTACTTCCGGAAGCTTTAGAAGAACGCACACTGACCGCTGCCGATAAAGTCTTGGCCGATGGCTTTGCCGAAATCATTCTGATTGGCAACCCTGACGCGATTCACACGCTGGCAGCCAAACTGAACCTACAGCATATCGACAAGGCGGAGATCGTAGATCCGGAAAACAATCCTAAAATGGAGGAATACGCTCAACTATTGTTTGAACTGAGAAAGAAAAAGGGAATGTCTATCGAAATGGCGCGCGACTTGGTGAAAGATCCGCTTTATTTAGGATGCTTGATTATCAAAAGCGATGATGCCGATGGTCAGATCTCAGGCGCACTCAGCACGACGGGCGAAACGCTGCGACCGGCTTTGCAGATTATTAAATGTGCGCCGGGCGTTTCTGTCGTGAGCGGTGCAATGCTCTTGTTGACCCAAGCCGAAGAATACGGACAGGACGGCATTATTGTAATGGGCGACGTAGCTGTTACGCCGATGCCGGATGCCGAGCAGTTGGCACAAATCGCTTATTGTACGGCTCAAACGGCTAAAAGCGTAGCCGGAATTGATGAACCACGTGTGGCGATGCTCAGTTTCTCTACGAAAGGCAGCGCGAAGCACGAAGTCGTGGATAAAGTTGTTGAGGCTACACGCATCGCAAAAGAAATGTATCCCAACCTTCAAGTGGATGGCGAACTGCAAGCTGATGCAGCACTCGTGCCGTCTGTCGGTACGAAGAAAGCGCCGGGCAGCAATATTGCCGGCAAAGCGAATGTTTTGATCGCGCCCAATTTGGAAGTGGGAAATATTGGCTACAAACTCGTGCAACGTTTAGGTAAGGCTGAAGCACTTGGCCCCATCTTGCAGGGTATCGCGCGTCCGGTCAACGATCTTTCGCGTGGATGTAGTGTAGAAGATATTTATAAAATGGTAGCCATAACAGCGAATCAAGCTATTGCTGCCAAAGCAGAAAAATAAGTAATATGAAAATTCTTGTAGTCAATTGTGGTAGTTCATCCATCAAATACAAATTGTATGAGATGGAAAATCATAGCGTTATTGCTGCCGGTGGTATAGAAAAGGTTGGCATTGAAGGCTCTTTTCTTAAATTGACACTCCCCGATGGCACGAAGCGGGTCATTGAACATGAATGCCCGACGCATTCTGAAGGCATTCGCTTGATGTTTAAAACGCTGCTCGATCCCGAAATCGGTGCCATCAAGAGTTTAGATGAGATTAGCGCAGCCGGCCATCGCATTGTCGCAGGCGGTATCTTCACGAAGAGCCAAATCGTCACAGACGAAATGATTGAGCAATGGAAGCCTTTTATGGAATTGGCGCCACTTCACAGCGAAGCACACTTGAAAGGCTATTTGGCCGTTAAGGAGCAGTTGCCAGATCTACCGCAAGTCTTTGTTTTTGATACGGCTTTCCACCAAACTATGCCGCCTAAGGCGTATATGTATGCGCTTCCTTACCGCTATTACTCAGAGATGCGTATTCGCCGCTACGGCGCTCACGGCACAAGTCACCGCTACGTAACACAGCGTGCGGGCGAATTCTTGAACATGAAACCTGAGGAGCATCGCTTCATCACTTGTCATATCGGCAACGGCGCGTCTATCTCTGCCGTAGATCACGGAAAATGCGTAGACACATCTATGGGCTTAACGCCGCTTGAAGGTCTCATGATGGGTACGCGTACCGGCGACATCGATGCGTCTGCCATTCTCTATATTATGGAGCGTGAACATCAGACGTTAGAAGAGGCTGTCAATCTTCTCAACAAAGAGAGCGGCGTCTTGGGCATTACAGAGATGTCCAGCGATATGCGTATCATTGATGACGCGGCGATGGCAGGAAATGAGCGTGCGCAATTGGCGCTTGATATGTACGATTATCGTATCAAGAAATACATTGGCGCTTATGCTGCAGCGATGAATGGCGTAGACGCTATTATCTTCACGGCCGGTGTGGGCGAACACCAATGGGATGTGCGCGAAGAAGCTTGCAAGAACATGGAATATCTCGGCGTAAAACTCGATTTTGAAAAGAATCGGAAAAACTTTGGCGAGGAGGAAATCATCTCTACGCCTGACAGCAAAGTTATCGTAGCCGTTATCCCGACTGATGAAGAATTGTTGATCGCTAAGGATACCGAAGAATTGGTAGCAAAATGTTAATCTACAGTTAGTCCTATTGAAATTTACTCGCCCTCGGCCTTTTGGTACGAGGGCGAGTTGCATGTATTTAAGATCAAAGATGCCATAATACGTGGGTTCGGTATAAGAACGCGACTGAAAACGCTATAGGAGTAGAATTGTTTTCATAACTCTACACGAAATCTCTTTCAGATAGAGGGACTTATTTGAGTAAAACGGATCTTTTTAATCGAAAATAGGAAGTATGAATCAGGGGATTGCTTTTCTGCTTGGCGGACTACTGTTGTTCGTTTGGATGGGCATATTATGGGCTTTTAAGGAGCTTTGTTTAGAAAAGATAAAGAGTGGAGTTCTGAAATATTCACTGGGAATGATGTTTACCTATGTGATGTTGTTCCTGATTTATGTGGCTTCGGAACATTATTTACCTCTAAAAACTCTTTTACTCAACTGGTATATTGGGGGCGTTCCTGGCGGAATCATCTTGATTCTTGTTCCTGCCTTTTATTCTATCTTCCTTATAGGGAAAGGCTACGTCAATGAAGGAGGCAAGAAAGCTCCCTTTAGGTGGAAATTAAAGATGATGACGTCTGTTTTCTTAAATGGTTTCCTGGCACTATTCGGCCTGATGTTCTTTTCTTTCCTACAGCGGAACGGCACTTTTTCGGAGTTAGTGGCACTTATCCAAGAGACTGCACAGTCAATCAACTGGGGCTGGATGCTTGCTTTCGTGGCTTGGTGTGGATTCATCGTGCTGATTGTGTGGATCGACCATAAGAAGCACTCCTCAAAGTCTAAGCATAAAGAGTAAATATGGGATAGTTAAAATTAGCACCAGTTCGGTATAAATCAATGTAAATTCCTTCACGGACAGGCTCTCCGGAAAGCTTCTTGCAGACAGAATATATGCCAAACTCATATATTACGCGAGTTTTGGTTAAGAAAATCCCTTTAAATGTTAGAACTATTTGTATACTAAACTCATCCTAAACTCACGCCTATAATGCACCATATAGTTTCAATAAATAAATAGTTGTCGCGTGCCATTGAAGCTATTGCCGGTGCATTGCAATGTCAAAGCTAATCTTATTTTACCGTAGTCTTTACGATTTGCTGTGCACGTTCCAGTGCTAAATTGATATGGCTACAAATATTCTCACGACCCAAGAGTTCGTCGAATTTGGCTTTCAACAATACGTTTTCTACATTCGGGAGGACACCCGACAGTACAATTGGTATGCCTTGTTTACGCGATTGTTCGCACATTACAGCAAGATTATGAAGTCCCGTAGAATCAATGAACGGCACTTTACGCATACGAATAATGCGGACTTTCGACTTATCACCCATAGTAGACATAAGTTCCTCGAAACGGTTGCCAAGTCCAAAGAAATAAGGACCATAGATTTCGTACACTTCTACACCATCGGGAATGGTAAGATACTTCTTATCCAACAGCACATCGGTATCATCGTTCAAATTAATCTTATCGGTGATAAGACGCACGTCTGTTATTTCCGCTACACGACGCATCAGTAGCAAACAAGCAATAAGTAAGCCTACTTGGATAGCAACCGTAAGGTCGAATACCACCGTAAGGAAGAAGGTTACAAGCAAAATAACAATATCCGACTTAGGTGTTTTAAGCAAAGCTGCAAAAGTTCTCCAACCACTCATATTGTAAGCCACTACAACCAATACACCCGCCAAACACGACATTGGTATATATTGCGCCAAAGGCATCATAAACAAGAAGATTAGTAAAAGCACGATAGCGTGAACAACACCTGCAAGAGGCGATTTGCCGCCGTTGTTTATATTGGTCATTGTACGTGCAATAGCACCCGTAGCAGGTATTCCGCCAAACAATGGTACAAGCATATTGGCAAGTCCCTGACCTGTCAGTTCAGAATTAGAATCGTGTCGTTCGCCCGTTACACCATCAGCAACAGTGGCAGAGAGCAACGACTCGATAGCTCCAAGCAAGGCAATTGTGAGCGCAGGAGCTACCAAACCTTTCATAATTTCAAAGTTGATAGTTGGCAAAGACAGTTCGGGCAATTTATTGCTAATAGTAAAGCGGTCGCCAATGGTTTCTATAGAGTTCACCTCACAATATTGCTGTAATACCCAAGCTACCAAAGTCATGACAACAATTGCAACTAACGAACCCGGAATTTTCTTTGAAAAACGCTTTGTGTTCGTAATAATAACTATGCTTAAAAGCCCAACAGCAGTGCTCCACCAATTGATGGAACTTAACGATTGACCGTATGTTACCCATTTGCTCAAGAAGTCTGAAGGCATATTGGTTACTGTCAAACCAAATAAATCTTTCACTTGAGTTGTGAAAATGGTGAGAGCAATGCCAGCTGTAAAACCTACTACAATAGGATAAGGAATATATTTTATGATGGTTCCCAACTTCAGAAAACCAAGTAAAATAAGAAATAGACCAGCCATAATGGTGGCTACCATAAGTCCATCGAAGCCATAGTCTTGAATAATGCCATAAACAATAACGATGAAAGCACCAGTAGGACCACCGATTTGCACTTTACTGCCACCAAAAACAGAAATAATGAATCCCGCAATTACGGCTGTTATAATACCTTTTTCCGGAGAAACGCCCGAAGCAATTGCAAAAGCAATGGCTAAAGGCAAGGCCACAATACCGACAATGACGCCGGCCATCACATCAGCGCTCAAATTCTCTTTGTTATATCCGCGCAAAGATGTCCAAAATACGGGAGCGTATCCAAATAGCTTCATCTCTCTTAAACTTATTTAGAATTAACTTGTTACTGCAAAGTTAGCAAAAAAACGACCACATAGCAAAGTTAGCGTTGGACTGTCGTCAATACAAGCTAATTCTGCGTTCTAGACCACACGATAAGGGTGTATGTGCCACGTCACCTCATCTAATTGCAAGCTGTTTAAAGCGAAAGAGAGGCAAATATAGATGTCTCGCAAACGCACGGTAAAGCGCGCCGTTGAGCTGTATTCTGTGCGTAATTTAAAAGACATTTATACGTGCATCAAGCACACTTCCAATAGATGAAAAACTTTATCCTCAAGATGCATTGAGGCTTTCTTCCGTTTTTTCTTTATTTTTGTAACCTAATGACCCACGTAAAGTAAGCATTTTAAGCATTGTTGTTTGATTATACTTGGCATAGATGGTCTGTACACCACTTACCATAATTGACAGTAAGGTGTCAAAATCGTCAGGACAATAGTAGAAGCATAAATCCGGATTTATGGCAAAGGGACGACGCGCACAGACTTGCGATTTAAAACTTGGTTCGAACACTTATGACATTATGGAAAGAAAAAGAGTAATTATACTTGGTGCCAGCAGCGGCATCGGCCATGAAGTAGCACGGCTTTTTATCGAACAAGGATGGACAGTAGGCGTGGCAGCCCGCCGCTTAGACAAGTTGTCCGATTTAAAGGATAATGCTCCGGAACGCGTCTTCACGGCACGGATTGACGTGACGGATGAAGATGCCGAAGTAGCGCTTTTCCAACTCATAAAACGTATGGGCGGACTTGACCTGTATTTCCATTCAAGCGGAATAGGGTGGAAAAATCCTACGCTGGAGGCAGAGAAAGAAATCAAGACGATGGAAACCAATGCCACCGGCTTTACAAGAATGGTAGGCGCTGCCTATCGTTATTTTGCTGCTAAGGGTGGAGGGCATATCGTCTGCATCACATCCATTGCAGGCACAAAGGGACTTGGCTCTGCCCCAGCTTATAGTGCAACGAAAGCTATGCAGAACACCTATTTGCAAGCATTGGAACAGTTGGCAGCCAAGAAACGACACAACATTAACTTCACAGACATCCGTCCGGGCTTTGTTGACACCCCTCTACTCACAGATAGCGAACACTTTCCTATGCTGATGACCACCGAGCAAGTGGCTCGGAGTATTATGAAAGCCATCAGGCATCGCCGCCACGTATGCATCATTGACACTCGCTGGCGCATCTTGACCTTCTTCTGGCGACTCATTCCCAATTGGCTTTGGCGACGGATGAAACTGTCATAAGACCCACCCCAACGTTTCTAACGGAATGCAGGGAATAAGTCCTTGTAGCTGAATAAAAGGCATAAGTAAGAAAAATGAATTGTGTTGCCCGACAAATCACTTTAAATATAGAACTTGTATATGAAAAAGATCCTTGTTTTTTTGATCTCTCTACTTATTTCGACATTGGCTTTATTTGTTGTAAACTACCTTATCATAACGCCTCTTATTATAGGCGATAAATGTAATAATGATCTTGGTCAAAATGAATTGACAAAATTCGATGAATTATTTTTTGAAATATCATCTAATACAGGATACCATCCGGAACCAACTACTTTTAATTTTATTCTTACAGCTATTATAGGGTGCATAATAGGGAGTATCGTATATAAAATACTAACTCGTTAAAAGAATCTCTTGTCGACAGATGCGAGAAATGAACAATCGCACATAGTAAAAGTACAAAGTTTAAAACCTACTCTTCAACCTAAGTGCCTTATCTTTATTTCTCTTCATTTTCTAGGGCTTTGTACGAAATGGCATAAGCTTCAGGATTATCTGATGAGTTAGGTTTCCCATTTTTATCGAGTATGGTTATCTTCGCTCCCCCCATACTGGCGGCAATAAAGGAAAGTGGCGATTTAAAAATACGAGAGATAGTTTTACTCGCCTCTTCTACAGAACACTTCTTTTCTCCTTCGTAACGATACGCAAATATGGGGGCATTCATTTTTTCAAAACCAATAGCCTCCCAAATATATTGCGACTCATTGTCTTGTACTTTTAATATCAAACCAGGTAAGCCTCCAAACTTATAAGGCCCGAAAGGTAGAGGTATTTCCATGGAAAACCATGCCGTATACTCTCTACCGGCAAAGGGAGCGATAGCCTTAGAACAAGCATAGCCAAGGATTGTATCTACTTCCTCTGTGAAAGTCCAGTCAAGTTGTGGCACATCTTGTTGATACAGTAGAACACCTGTTTGCATAGGCATACGATATTTAATTTCTGCCTTTCTGTTATTATTTCCAAGTGTTAACTCTATGGGCCATGGATTTCCTTGCACATTAGAGAGTGCCGTAGCTCCACGCCTTGACTCTTCTGTACAAAGAGAATCAAAGTGAAAAATAATGTCACTGAAGTCTTTCACATAATTCCGACCAATATATACATTGCGAACGTCGTCTAAATAAGCCTTGTCGGATGGATGATTTTTATACTTTAGGCTATAGATCACTCTGTATCTAGCCGTATCAATAACTGTACCTTTCCGAAGATCTTGAGAGATGGGTACGATAATTTGTGCCTGTGCTGTAAGTGAAACAAACAGACAACCAAGAATAAGAAGTCTCTTCATAACTTATACTGATTTTATATTAATCTAAATCTGACTTTTAACAAAACACACAAAGGCCGAATATCATATACAGACTTTGTCGCTGTAAGTGCTGAAAGATTTGAATATGAGTAGGTCTTACGATTGAATATATTATCGCACGACAATATAAAGCTAAATCGCTTAATAGCATATTTTGCTTCTGCATTGAGTAGGAGGAAAGATTTATCACAACTATTCATTTTGTTATAATAATGATTGAGAGAAGTTGAGAAAATAATATCACCGGGTAGCGTAAAATTCAAAGAGGCACTATTATTTATTGAACACCACCAAGGTTGGCGTTTGAGCCCTTTTTGCTTTGTACGAGCCCAATAATAGTCGCCTATATACGAAAAGGAAAGCCATTTGAAGGGTGAAAGACTGATATCTACACTTGTCGATATTGCATCGCCGGTATAACGAAGGACCGAATGCTGTACTAATAATGGATTATCATAATGAGAATAAGACAACGAAGAGCCTATTTTGAGTCGTTTCCAGTCAAAGCCTTGGCTACCATGGATTTTCGTTGTGAATGAATGAGCGTTCTCTTTAGTATATTGACTGATGATACGCTCGGCAATACCATCATAATAAGCGCCATAGAGCACCTCCGGCCTTTGTCGATATAATGAAAAATCGATGCCGGCAAAACTCATCGAAAGGATATTTTTGAACGAATAGCCAAATGTGTAAGATTGATTTAAACCTTCGAATAAACCCGTTACACTATATGCCGAAAGTTGGCGATAGGAGGTTAGAATATTATTAGCGTATAGATTTTCAATAACAGGTGTTGAGTATGTAATAGCTGATTTTAACCTTAATTCGTGACTGCTATTAATACGATAAGTAACATTTAGATTTGGTTCTAGTCGCAATCGTGCTTTATTTGTTGTTTGGCCTGTCGTAAAATCAGTTAGTCGAAAACTCTTAAATCTGATAGGAAAATATACTGAAGCATATAGTTTACCAACATTATATGTAGCCTCTGCTCCAATTCCGGCATTGAAGAGATTAAAAGTTAGATCGTTATGAAAACTTGCAAGCGAACTATTCAGCGAATTGTGCTGAAAATCTACCATCGCAGAAGGATGAAAATTCACATTACCAATTCTCCAAGCAGAAAGCAAACTAAAGGTATTATCTGTTGAGAAGTTGTGAACATCAACTTGCTGATGTAATGTATTATCGGCAATACTATGAGGAAACAGATTTGGGTAAACAGAAAGATAATGAGGTCGCTTTTCAAGATTAACAAAGGAAAGCACTTCATAACCCCAATGTGCAGCGTTACGATTGGTAAAATGTAACTTATTTAAAAGACGATAAGCATCTATCCCTCCAAGTTGTTCTATAACTTTATTACCGGCTAAAATTTTATTATTGGCTTTGATTTTCCCCCAATCAAATTTCAGTTGCTCTTTCAAATAACGATGTTCACTATTGCTTAGATAGGAGATATCTCCATAAGCCTTTTGTTCTTTAGCGACTCCCATCATAGCTTCCTCTACCACATTCTGTGAACCATCAGGCAGAATGTTGCTTGTACTCGACAGGCTGCGCCTCTCGTCTTTGTCGTGGAGATATGCCACATTAAGGCCTAATTCACCCGACTTACCAACCCGATAGACATTGTTGAAAGTTGTATTATGAGAGTGGTTGAAATAGTAAAAGCGCTTATCTATGCCGGGGGCTGATGGCATGGTAATGAGAGAAATTGCACTTGTGCGAGAAAAGTCATTGTCGAGGGAATAAAGTTCTTGAGATAAATCTTCACCGGTGTTATTTCCTTTATAAGTGGCAAGAAACTGGCTGTTGCGCTTAAAATAAGTAGCAATAGCACCATTATTCCACAGAGGATTATTGCCGTAACCACCTCCAAGGATCGTAATTAAATTGAATACGCCCTTTACGCCTTCTTTTAGGCGAATATTGATAGAAGCTTGTTCTTCGGGACGCAGCCCTTTTAATGCCTTTATGTCTTGATGACTTTCCAATACCTGCACTGTTCCTACATTCTTGGGATCAATATTATTCGCAGCTATATTATAATGCCCCCTCATCAAGTCGAGTCCTTCAATATAGAAGTTCTTGATGGGTTTACCCTGATAAGATATTTGTCCATTCTTTGCGACAGTAATGCCTGGCATCTTCTTCAGCACGTCAGCAATAGACTGATCTGATGACGAAAGAAAAGAACCCACATTATAATTGATCGTATCCCCTCGTGAATACACTTTCTTAGCTCTTACAGTAACCTCTCGCAACTCTCTTCCCTTTACATCTGCCACAATATTATATTCTCCTGATTGATTAGGAATCTTCATGGTAATAGGCTTCATCTCTATTCTTGAAACACGCAGCAAGAGACTATCGCTATTACAGCGAACGGTCATTTGATACTTCCCTTGCTCATCGGTATATGCTGAAGCAAGTATTTTGTTGGGTGATTGTGGATTCGCAACCACAACACTGGAAAAATCCATGACCTCACCGGATATATTCTTAACACTTCCCCAAAGTTTAGTTTGTATGGCTTGCCCATATAACACACAAGGCATCAAAAAGAAAAACAATGCCCCCAAATATCTAAGGCCTATTTTTATCCATACAATAGGTATATCAAGCAAGTTAGTTGAAGTGATCTTTCCAGAAACTTGCTTGGAATTCTCTTTTAATATGAGTTCATTTCTAAGATTTAATCCGTCAGTGGTCTTATGATCCATTTTCCTTTTCTGGTTACAATAAAATGAACAATCTGTGCATTTCGCTACAAAAGTAATAGATCACATCATATACACAAAAAAAACCTGCAACACATTCAATCAAATT
>ERZ772955.1433-NODE-1433-length-15008-cov-10.471678_pt1 | contig 15008 bp, 13 predicted proteins | sample MGYA00511133_ERZ772955 | MGnify/ENA primary metagenome ERZ772955 (study PRJEB29015, sample SAMEA2737914) | human oral metagenome | biome: human oral; feature: human-associated habitat; material: dental | place: China | collected 2149 ... | reverse complement strand
GCTGCAGCCCCATGCGGATCAGCATATTGAAAATGCGGTCTGCGTGGGGCTTTTCAGTCAGCACATCCAATAATTCGACGAAGCTGTCCTCCAAGGGGAGTGCATGAAGTGCACGTATAACATATGGAGCAAGCTCTTGTGAAATACGGCGGCTGTCCACATCAGCAGCAACATGGCGCAGAATATCCACGGTCGCCTCGATGAGGCGTTCACGTCCTCCACGATGCTCCAGATACTCCACGAGCAGTGCACCGATATCTTCTCGTTCGATAACCTCCATGATATTCTTTTTACTCAGCAGATCATCAGCAGAGAACTGAACCAGTGACTCCATGATACGCGTGCGATTACGCCGAAGTATGTCCGTCCGATGCGATATTCCGAGCGGACGCCCGAAGATTGCCTTGACCGCAAACCAGTCTGCAAGGCCGCCGATGGTCGCCGCCAAGAATCCGTGATGAATCGTTGAAACGAAGAGAGAACTCCCCTGTCCTGCTGTCCCAACAGCACCAAGTACACTGATGGCAAGTGCTAGATTGGCCTGATTTTCCTTTCGCAAACCGATCGCCTCACAGTGTCTTCACAAGTTTTTTCAGGTATGACCGAAAATCTGCACCGAGATCCGCGCGACGCAGGGAAAACTCAACCGTCGCCTGCAAGAATCCGAGTTTATCCCCCAGATCGTAACGCTTGCCCTCAAAGTCATAGGCATAGACCGCCTCACGCTGTGCGAGAACCTTGAGTGCATCTGTAAGCTGGATCTCGCCGCCCTTGCCCGGCTTTGTCTCGCGGAGAATGGAGAAAATCGCGGGACTGATGATATAGCGTCCGAGCACAGCCATCCGACTAGGTGCTTCCTCAATGGCGGGTTTTTCCACCATATCAAAGACGCGCATGAGGCGCGGATTCTCAAGTGTCTCTCCCGCAACAATGCCATACGAGGACACCTGTTCATCCGCCACCATCTGACAGCCGAGGACAGATCCGCCGCGCGCCTCATAGACATCGATCAGCTGCCCCAGTGCCGACCGCTCCGGATGATGAACGACATCATCGCCAAGGAGAACTGCAAAGGGCTCGTCACCGACGAAGCTGCGTGCGCAAAAAATGGCATCGCCCAATCCACGCATATACTTTTGACGGACATAGTGGACGTTTACATCCGTAGTTTCCCGCACCACATCGAGAAGTTCCGTCTTTCCTTTTCGCTCTAGTTCATGCTCAAGCGCAGGAGCCGAGTCAAAGTGATCCTCGATGGCACGCTTGCCGTGTCCGCTAATGATAAGGATGTCCTCAATACCGCTCTCCAACGCCTCTTCTACAATATACTGGATGGTCGGCTTATCCACAATCGGAAGCATTTCCTTTGGTGTCGCCTTCGTTGCGGGAAGAAATCGTGTTCCGTATCCTGCTGCAGGAATGACAGCCTTTCGTATGCGCTTCTCTTTCATCTTTATGTACACTCCATCCATTATGTAAATAGAGCGCGAGGATTTGATAACCTCGCGCTTTTCTTGCGCAAATTTCTCCTCAGCGTTCCAATATTTCAAGGATTGCGCTGCCAATCTCTGAGGTCTTAGCACTTCCGCCAAGATCAGGGGTCAGTGTCCTGCGTTCCACGAGCAAGGTCTCAATCGCCGCGAGCACACGATCCGCCCATTCCTGTTCTCCAAGGAAGTCGAGCATCTGACTGATTGACCAGATCGACGCCAGTGGGTTGGCAATCCCCTGTCCCGCAATATCGGGAGCACTTCCGTGAATGGGCTCAAACATCGACGGATACTTCCGCTCGGGATTGAGGTTTGCGCCTGCGGCAAGCCCCATTCCGCCCGCAATCGCCGCACCGAGGTCAGTCAGAATATCGCCGAACAGATTGCTTGTCACAACAATCTCAAACCGCTTCGGGTCTTTGACAAAGAACATACTTGCCGCATCGACGAGGAGGCTGTGGGTCTCCACGTCCGGGTAGTCCCTACCAATCTCCGCAAAAATCTCATCCCAAAATACCATGGAGTAACGCAGAGCATTTCCTTTGGAAATCGACGTGAGTGAACGTTTCTCCCTGCGGGCAAGCTCATACGCATAACGGATGACGCGTTCACAGCCATGCCGCGAAAAAACACCTGTCTGCAGAGCCATCTCACGATCTGTCCCCGCATAGAGATGCGCACCGACATTCGCATACTCGCCCTCGCTGTTCTCACGGACGACAATCATATTGATATCGTCCGTTGATACATCTGCGAGAGGGCACGGAGCCCCCTTGAGGAGCCGCACGGGACGCAGATTGATGTACTCATCGAAGCCTCGGCGAATTTGCAGCAGCAGGCCGCCAAGAGAAACATGATCGGGAACACCGGGATATCCGACCGCACCGAGATAAACGGCGTCGAAATTCTTCAGCGTATCCAGCCCATCCGCCGGCATCATTTCACCCGTTTTCAGGTAGTATTCACAGCCCCACGGAAAATCCTCGAAGGAGACTGAAAAACTGCCGTCCATCTTTGCAATACCATCAAATACTTTTTTTCCCTCGGCAATAACCTCTGGACCGATGCCATCTCCTGCGATCACAGCAATATTAAAATGTTTCATTGTTCTTCCCCCGTATCCTATGCGCAGTAATCAGAATGCATCCGCAATCGTCTTGATGAGAAGTGCCTCCTGCTGACGCGGAAGCCCGCTCTGATGAAGCGCACGCCCAAACCCGATCAGGAAGTCAATCTTTTGAAGTCGTGTCAGCGTCGTATTCTCGCGAAGCACCTTCGTAATCGCACGCATTCCCGCGACACTTGGGTCGCGCTGCAGCTGTACCTCCATCGCAAGCTGTCCTGCGAGGATATGACGGCGCACCTCATCCGAAACACCGGCAAGATCCTCCCCATTGTTCCGCACGACCTGACGTGGGGTTATCTCCGGAACACCTACGGGACGAACAGAGTGTTCAACAGATGGGGGCACATCTTTGACAGGAGCAGCAATGGGATGCTGTTCCACTGTACTCCCGAGCGCACCAAAACGATCCGGCTGCTTGGGCGGTGCACCGTTTTCGGCAGGAGGTGTCAGAGAAAACTGCTCATGCGGCATCTGCTGATAGCGCGGGCGCATGGGCCGCTGTTCGCGTCCGAGAGATACATCTGCAGAGGGGGCTGTCGGAGCTGATACGGCGGACATTGCCTGTTCGGTCTGCAGAGGAGCTGCAGGCGGCGTATGCACGTTCTCTCCCGTGGATGGCTGCTGCGGAGGGCTCTGTACCGGCACAGGGGGATTCGGAGCAGTCTCCTTCACCGGCATATCCGACATCGTCTCAGTTGACGTATCCAGTGCCTCTGCAGGAGCTGCCTTTCTTGGGATGGGCGGCGGAGCGGGGCGATTCATATTCACATCCCCGACCAGTTCCTGCACGGGACGTCCCTCTTTCGCCGCCTGCTTCTCCTCACGACGGATATCCTCTGCCGTAATAATGACAGGCTTTGCCTTCTGTGTGGCAAGCGTAAACGAGGGATCGTTATTGCGCGCGGCAATCCGTGTATCAACACTCTCCCAACGGAGTCGTGCGGGCTGTGTCGGCTGCGTACGTGGAGCGGGTGCAGTGGTACTCACACGCTCTTTCTTTTGCGCAGATATGGATGCCTCATAGCGATCCGGTGCAGCATCTTCCTCCACCGCAGGCTTATTGGCAGGATCTGTCACCAGACGGTTCGCATGAAAGAGTTCCTGTGAATCCACCGTTCCCGGCGTAGCAGCAAAAGCCGTCCCCGAGGAAAGCGTCACAAGTACCGCGGCAGTAAGCATTGTTTTCTTTGATGACATCTTCATTGATATTTCTCCTTTGGTTTTCCCTCGTTATGAAAACAACCGCTCACTGCAATGTGTGCAGAGTACGTCCTCCTGCCAGAAAAGTATCGACAGAAGAAGCACGAAGCTCCGGATTGTCAATGAGTTCGAGACCATAGCGCGCACCATTTTCCCCACGGAAGAAGAGCACGGCCATCTGGTTGCTCGCCGTTGCCGTAGCATCCGGCGTACCATCAGCATCCTCATCAATCTCAACCTCTTTGGCCGTCATGGCAAAGATCGCCTTGTTGCTATCGGTCAGGTTCATCAGCATGATCCCCTCATAGCCGTTGCTGCCCATAATCTTCTGCAGCAGCGTTGCCGCCTCCTCAGGGCTCACCGTATTGAGATTTGGCAGAGCCTCCTCTGGGAAGGCGTTCGCAAGAACGACCCATGCATATTTGATATGATACTCCTCATTATCAAAGATCAGGATCTCGCCCTCACGATTCTCAAAGAGAGCACTTGCCGGAATGACGCCGACAGGCTTCTTTGGACACATAATCCGATAACCATATGCCGCACTTTCATACGCATAGGAAAGTTCAGGGGTCGCAGCATTCACTGCGGCGACTTCCTGCCCCGTCTGTTCCTCCGCAAATGCATACGGTATCCCCGTTAAAAATGCAGCAGCAGCGATCACTGCAGCTATTTTTTGATATCTCTTCATCATCAAGAGCTCCTCAGCACATCCCTTATCATAGCAAGGGCTGTATCCACAGCCGCCCGCTTGTTCTCAAGTCTTGTTCCATGAAAACAATTCTTCTGAACGACCGTATTGCTGCGATCGGAAACGGCAATATAGACCAATCCGACCGGCTTCTCCGCCGATCCTCCGTCAGGTCCTGCAATTCCTGTAATACCGACGCCAATATCTGTCTGCATGAGCTGGCGTACCCCCTCTGCCATCCCCCGTGCCGTCTCCTCTGAAACCGCGCCATATGCAGCAATGGTATCCTCCGCAACATGAAGGATGCGGGATTTCACGTCGTTGGAGTAAGATACGACACTGCCCATCACATAGGCAGAACTGCCGGGAACGTCCGTCAGCGTACTCGTGAGGAGACCGCCTGTGCAGGACTCCGCACAGGAAATCGTCCTCCCGGCTTCCCCCAGTTCCCTTCCCACACGCACGGGCAGTGGTTCATGTACGGTGTTCATCAATGCACCCTCTCACCCACAATATCATAGGTAAAGCCCTGCAGGAGACGAACGCGGACAATATCGCCGACACGGCTCTCCGTATCCCCCTCAATGTAGATCTGACCGTCTACCTCGGGGGCTTCCCGATAGGAGCGTCCAACTGCAATCGCCTGCTGCTCCGCATCGCGGCCTTCGATCAGAACATCCAGCTCACGACCTTCCAGTCCGATATTGATCTCCTCGGAGATCTTGCTCTGTAGGCTCATCAGATCGTGATAGCGCTCCTGCATGACCTCCTCTGCAACCTTCTGCTTCATCGTAGCCGCAGGGGTATCCTCCTCCTCAGAGTAGGTAAAGATCCCTACTTTGTCAAAACGCTGCTGCTCCACAAAGGAACGGAGCGTCTGATAGTGCGTGTCCGTCTCCCCGGGAAAACCAACAATGAAGGTCGAACGGATCGCCACGCCGGGAATACGCTCACGCAGTTTTTGAATCAGTTTTTCCACACCTTCCCGTGTATCGGGGCGGTTCATCGAACGCAGAACTGCATTATGTGCATGCTGAAGCGGGAGGTCGACGTATTTGACGACCTTTGGCTCATTTGCAAATACATCAATGAGCTCATCCGTAAAGTATTTCGGGTAGCTGTAGAGAACGCGAATCCATGAGAGCTTTTCAATCTTCGCCAGTTCCCGCAGAAGTGTGGGAAGCATTGGCTTTTTGTATCGATCCAGCCCATAGTTCGCACTGTCCTGTGCAATCAGGACGATCTCGCGTACACCACTCTCTGTAAGTGCCCGCGCCTCGGTCACAATATCCTCCATCGAACGGCTGCGGAAGCTGCCGCGAATCAGAGGAATGGCACAGAAGGCACAGCGATGATCACACCCCTCGGCAATCTTGATGTATGCAGTGTAGTTCGGGGTCGTGCGCAGGCGCGGGGTCTTAGCATCATAGATGGTCTCATCCTTGCCCGCGATCAAGAGACGACGGCCTTTCAGGGTCTCCTGAATGACCTCCATGATACGGCTCCACGCCCCCGTACCAATAATGGCATTTGCCTCGGGAATCTCGTCAAGGAGCTGCTGCCCGTAACGCTGACCGAGACAGCCCGCCACGATGAGACTGCGGCAGCGTCCCGTCTCCTTGTAATCCGCCATGCCAAGTACGGTTGTAATGGACTCTTCCTTTGCGGATTGGATAAATGCGCACGTGTTGACGATCAGGATATCCGCCTCCGCAGGCTCATTGGTGATCTCAATGCCATGCTCCCGCATAATGCCGAGCATGACCTCCGTATCAACGAGATTCTTCGCACAACCGAGACTGATAAAACCCGCTTTCACTGATAAACTCTCCTCCGGCTTTCGTTATTCTTCGTAGAACCGTACTTCTTTGATCCAGCGATCCAGAAGGATCTCCTTTTCCTCCTTGCTAAAATACGGCCGATTTCTAAAAATGTTGATATTCTTCCCTGCAAACATCTGATAGGACAGTGTCATCGGATTCGTGGTCAGCAGGTAAAAGCGATGCTGTGCGAGTGCCAGCTGCGCCTCATCCGTCAGCAGCCAGTCCGCAAACCCCTCGGCAGCGTGCGCATCGCGCTCCGATGCACGAAAGGCAATGCCCATGCCGTAGATGACAACGGACGTACCATCCACGGGATAGAGAATGCGTATGGGATAGTCATCGTGCACATAACGCAGCGTCTCACTGAGCACCGCAACGGAGAGGTCGACCTCCCCCATACCTGCCTGCCGTACAGGGGTATGCAGATATTTGGAGTACTGCATGATCTTCGGCTGTATTTTGCGCCAGATCTCAAAGGCACGTTGATCGCCATACTCGGCGATCATGCTGTAGAGCAAATTCGATGAGGCATCTGCCGCCATAAAATCCGTTGTTCCGATACGAATGTCACGCTGCTGTGCAAGCTGCTGCCACGAATTCGGCAAATCGAGATGTGTGCGCAGATAGTCCTGATTTACAACAAAAACAACGGGATCATACCATACTCCCGTCCAGTAGCGATTCGGATGGCGAAACACATCGGAAACCTGATCGCTCTTCTCCGAAATATAGGGAACGAGATAACCCGAGGCAGCGGCACGATCCAACGTCTCTCGATCCGTCAGAACAAGAGCGGCCTTTCCGGCACTCTCCTCCGTTGCCTGCTCATGCAAACGGCGGAGGAGTTGCTCGGACGACAACTGAACAAAGCTGACACGGATATTGTATTCTTTTTCGTATTCCTCGGAGAGTACCGCAGCGACCTCCGCGGGGAGCGAGGTGTATGCAACAACTTCCTGCATGGGGTGGCGCTGCACACTGCGCGAACCAGATGATGCGAGATAGGCGGAACCTGCGACGATTATGCTCACGAGAAGAGCTGTCACTACAATGAACAGCGTATACCGCTTCATAAATAATCCTCTTTTATACCACTAGACTTCTTACATTATAAACAAAGTCGGCGGTTGATACAAGTAATTTCATCACCACATAGCATAAACCTAGGAATGCCAAGACGAGCATCGCTTCGATCTGTCCGTGCTGATAGGCGTTTAAGTGTTTTGAATGTACAGTGTTTTGTGGCAGAATGAGCGTAGAACATACAGAATCTCCTGGTGGTGTTTGAGCAAAAACATTTTACCAAATTGATTCTATATGTTCTACTTTTTATGTGTCCGATTTCATTTTACAATGAACTATTAAATTTAGGAATGCACATCTGTACATCCACCATGTTTTCCTAGATGATAATCCCAATCATATGAAATCAAATCAAAAATCTCATCTTTCCGCAACATGAAATGAATTCATCCGATATTCAGACGAATGTGCTAATGGATCCTGATAGTTCAATATCGCGTCCGCATTGCCATGCATCGAGAGATAGTCCTCGCTACCGAAAGCATTCGGCAGTGTCATCCCCTCCATGTGCATATTCGTATCATAGATATCAACACCGCCCAGAACGTTGGGAATTGTCATCTGGTGCAGGTTCGTGCCGTGGTAGATATCCTCACCGCCATGAGCATTCGGATGAGTGGACCGCACCGTTTTACCATTCACAATTACGTCGTAACCACCGTCAGCATTCGGAGTCTGCATAACCATATTGCCGTTTTTTGCAGTCAATGTCCGGGGATGGTAGTGGTCAACCACTGAGCCGTTGTGGAAAATATCCGTACCGCCGTCACCCGAAGGAATACCACTATAGTAACCTTCACCAAAAGCAGAATCAAAATTCGTAAACATGGTGCCCATTATGAATCCCTCCTGTATTTCGTTATCAGACTGCTCAACGTTTTCAACTGTTCATCAATATTTCCAATTTCGCGCTTTTTCCCGCTTTTCTCCTCTTCTTTCGCCTTCAATTCTGCTCCAATACGCTGTTGAACGTCATTCAGGACGTTTTCATAAACATATTCGGCGTTCGAGATGACGTTTTCGCTTTGCCTTCGAATATGTTGATGTATTTCATCCTTAAGTCTGACTATCCCCATATCAATTTGTGTGGCAATTTCTGGAATGACCTCGTCTTTTGCTTGTGCCAACCGCGATTCAAGCATGGATTTCTGCAAAAAAGGAAATGCTGCCATACTGATAAAAGGAAGCAAAACTGGCGTTCCTATCAGTAACATCAATCCCGCACCACCGGCTGCCATAGCACCAGCCTTTATGTTAGTATCGGAAATATCTTCCACAGACACGTCGATATGTACTGCACCTGCTTTGAGTTCTCCGCCCGTTGTTTCCACTTGAATGCTTCGATTGAAATGGTACGTCATTCCCCGTGAAATCTCCTTATCCATTGCTCTCAACAGCTGGTCAACATGGGGAGAATAGCTTGCGACCCAGTTTTCCATTTCACGTTGAACCATTCGTGAAATGCGACTTTCCACATACTCTTTGAAGTCCGATCCCTTATAGAAATTCACATTATCCGTAACAGATTCCGTCAAGCGACACTGAAAAAACGCTAAGGATTTATCTGCCATGGCAATGATATTTTGCATCTCCCGTTCAACAAATGCGGCAATATTTTTCTTTCGTACTCCTTCATTTTTTAGAAGTGTTTGCAGTTTGGCTTGTGTTTGCTTCAGCACATCAATATCAGATAAGCGCAAACTACGCTCATTTTCAAGGAAATTTACAAGACTTTCGGCAATTCGTACCAGTTGTATGATATAGGATTGGATCTTTCGATTCTCAACCTGACCCGAGAAAATAACATTCTTCATTTTCTCAACAACAATATTAATGCCAGAGTTTTCTTTCAGTTCTTTATCGTTATTTTCGATGCCTTCCATAGCTGTACGGGCCGAAAGAGGAAAGAGATGGATTTCCTTCAGTTCGGCATCTTCTGTATCCATCTTAAAGGCTTCACGAAGGCGTCGCTCAAGATTGCCGATTACGTCACCATCCTCCTCCTCGTCAACATCATCATATTTATTGGCTAGAAATAGTATGTGATCGACACCCAAAGGCAAGAGATGCTGGTCAATGAAATCCTTTTCCGTTTTCTTCAGTGGTGAATTTGCATCCAATAGAAATAGAATCGCATTTGCCTTCGGTAAGAAGCGATGGGTTACTTCGCAACGTTGTTCGTTAATATCTGACACTCCAGGAGTATCAACGATGACAACATTTTGTTGGAGAATGTCTGCAGGGTATCCTATTTTGATGTATTTCACCTGCTCAGCAAGAGCTTGAGGATTTCGTGCAGAAAATTTCTTCAGGAACTGCTCACTCACTTCGCCATGCTCCTCAGTTCCATCACGCATCACGACACTAAGCATCGGAGTTTCCGAATACATGATGGCGTTTATCGTTGCAGTTTCAGGCAACACATCTGTGGGGAGAATCCTCTCTCCCAGCAAAGCGTTCACCAAGGTAGATTTTCCACGCTTAAACTCACCTAAAACAACAATGGTGAAAAAATCATCTTGAATATCCGAGGTCAATTCGTTTAACGCATCTGCTTTTCCACTCTGATGAACACATTCCATATCACTCAATTTTTTTATATCAGCCAGAACATCCTGCTTTCGTGCGTTTATCATACCATCACCTCATCAAGTTCCCGATTGAGTCTCTCAACTACAGCTTTCTTTTCAATCAACTTTGCCATGATTTTAGCGGCATCCCCTTCAGAGGCTTCTTTCATTTGTACAATAGAGGAAAGTCTTTGCTCCATGTCATCCAATCTTGCATCGATTGCATTTTGCAGTTCTCGGCAGACGAAAGACACATGCTCTTTGTATTCCGATACAACGCTGCGATTAAAGGAATCGTACTTGCTATCGAAATTAATACGCAGCTGCTTCCGCATAGCTTTTCTGCGGTCAGAGTTTTCTTGGCTGGTTACCGCTAAACCGAGTGCCGCGATCCCCAACACAATCCAACCAAACCCAAACGCACATGCTACCGCACCTGCCGCCACATCGCCACCGGTGATCCCCTCAGCAGATGAAAGTTCAACGCCGGATGTTATATTCGACGAGAAATCGAATTGTGATAGCAATTTGATATTTACATTACCTTGTAAATCCAAGTCCTCCCAGATGGTCTTTACATCCGCCAAAGCTTTGTTCCACTCCGTATGAATCCAATTGTTCTGCAATTGGGTAGCATTTTCAATGAATGTCTTCTCGATTGGAGTTATAGTGACATCAATTTGATGCTTTATCTTTTCGGGCGAGTCATCCAGATTACATTCATTAAATACATCTGTTGTTGCTTGACGCATTGTCGTGAATGCCTTACAGCTTGTGTTGACGAGTTCTGTTTCCTTAGCTAGCAACCGAGTTTCCATCGATTGCACGATGCGCTGGGATTCCGATTTTGCTTTCCTCACTGTAGGCTGCAGTTGGGCAAGTTGAGTCTTAAGCTCATCCGTTGCATGGTCAGCTGCATCATATTGCGCTTGAATCTGGCTACTTATTGCCTTTAAGTACCCCTTCGCTCTTAAAATATACTTCTTAAGTTTGACACGACCACGCTCATCATCAAGAAATTTCCCCATCATTTCTTCAAAAGCCGCGAAACCTGTCTGTTCGATGGAATTCGGCATAAATTTTGCCGCGCTCATCGGCAGTTTCTCGCCATTTTCTTTACGTCTCCATGTAAGTGCCTGTTTGCTGGATACCAAAAACACTTTCAGCCCATGGGGCATCACGACTGCTAAATTATCAGATACATATTTGACAACGCGTTCCTGTTCATCCACAGTCTTGCACTGATCTTTTCCATTGATGACGATAAAAATATCGTTGACTTGATTACCGATAATCTGCTCTCGCAAAAATTCCATCTCTGATTTAGTCAGAGCCTGGGTCGCCATTAAGACAAGAATTGCGGCATCTGCCTTTTTCAGATAGTTATATGTAATATCAACACGTCCTGTATTAAGATCATTCGTTCCAGGAGTATCAACCACTTCCACATTATTTCTGCATAACGACAAGGGGTGGCGAATTTCTACAAAATCAATATCATCAAGTTTCTCTTGGTACTTGACCAAGGATTTCAGCTTGTCCTTCAATCTATCAAGACTCAGGACACCTTCTCCAGAGTATGCTTTTATGTCGAGAAATTCATCCTCAGAAATCGTCTTGGATTCCCCTGATTTGTAATGAACGATGTATTCTGAAGTTTCACCGTAAACAATCTTGCTAATAACGGCAGTCGTTGGCGATTTGCTGACGGGCAGCATACGTCGACCAAGCAAGGCATTAACGAAAGTGCTTTTCCCACGGGAAAATTCACCAACGACAACGAGGTTGAAGCGCTCATCGTTGAGCCTGTAAAAATCAGCCTTTACGGCTTCTTCCTTGCTCTTCAAATAAAAGTCTGAGAGTACGACTCTTATAGAACTCAGTATAGATTGCAAACGGTCACGCTTTGTAATGTAATTTGTCAATTCAAACATAGATTATACCTCAAAAGCAATCAAACAATTTTTGCCAATAAGGAGAACATACAACTTACCTGTACTCCAAATATGCCTTCAAGGCATACCCATGCTTTCCGCCATATTCCACTTCATAAAACTCATTTCCAGCATCTCCAAGGCATGTGACATACGCTCCCAACGGGATACGCGCCAAGAAACCAGCGGAGGTAGACGGACTACTGCGCAGGGTAATCCATTCTTCACAATTTACGACCTGTGCCCATCGCCTCTCTGTTTTTCTTGCAGACGGCTTATCACCGGACAGGTAGCTGCTCAATCCATACCCAACTAATCCATCGTAGTTAATCTTAGAAAAACCATTATCAGCAGTTTCGATAAAACCAACCGCTTTACCAAACGGAATCTGTGTTATTTCGGATGCAGAAGTAGATGGCTCACTTCTAAGGGTTATAGATTTTTGACAATTTACAACATAATATGTTGCAACTACATTTGTATTTGACATTGATGCCGATGGCTTTGAGGGTGTCGCTGAGGGGGATGTATCGTCGTTTTTCTTCACTGTATTTCCGTTTACGACAGGATTCTCTTGAGTTCGGTCATTCCCCGTTACAGTTATCTGCGTTTCCGTTTTATCGATAGATGCCACCACATTCTGAGAATTCTTCCCGTTAGATCCGTTCATAAATATGGCAAATGCACCAATCACTACAGCCAAACATACTCCAGAAATCGCAAACACACGATACATCCTAATCTTCGAATTGACATCGCTGCTCTCGTGTATATCCGCTTGTGTTTCCATTTTTATCGTCTCTGACTTTTCTTCATCAACTTTCGTCTTTTCGGCAATCCGTTCATCCTCTACTTTTTTTCTCTCTATTTCCGCTAAAAGCGATACGGCCAAAGGGTAGTCGGCCTTGACAGCTTTGTTCAGCCAGTACACAGCCTTATCCTGTGCATTGTCCTTCACATAATGTGTTGCTAGCACGTACTGTGCAAAGGAGTTATTTTTGACGGCTGCCTTTTCGTACGCAGACACGGCCTGCGATTCTTTCTGCATCAGCACAAGTCCAAACTCATGCAAAATTCCAAGTAAAGTAAGTGCAGATGCATTGTTTGTCGATTCTTCACAGAGGTTTTTCAATGGTTGTGCTACAAAAGCGAGAGCATCCTCCACCCGTGACAAAACAGCACGATTTTCCACATATTTGTCATAGTCCACGTCCTTGTTGGGAGCATTCTCGTCCTCCGCTGCCTGTACCTTTTTCATAATGCCGTACAACCATTCGTTAAGCTCATCAATCAACGAATTGACTTTGTATGCATCACGGTTAGGCAGAATAACCTCTCTTACAACATCATCAAAGGCAGCAATATTGCTAGCCGCCAGAAGGTCTTCATTTCCTTCGGTTTTTCCTTGAACTGCATACTCGGCCGAAATACCTATAATTTCCTGTGCCTTATCTTTCAACTTCTCACGAACATTTTTCAGGAAACTCTCCGAATCATCTTCCTCTTCATCGAGCAAATCCATCTTATTCACAATGACGATGGGTTTCAGACGAGGAGTCAGTTTATCAATTCCATTATATTCCGTATCTGTTGCGGCCTTCTCAGCCGAAATCATCCACAGCACCGTATCGGCCTGTTCTACAAAGTGCTTTGTAGCCTCTGCGTGAGCGTCTTTCAGCGCATTCAGGCCAGGGCTGTCGATTATCGTCATATCCCGCAGCACTGGAATCGGTATGGCACGCTCAACATAGTCTATCTTCTCATGCTGGGCGTTTGACTCATCGTCTGCTTCGGAGGTTAGTCGATTGAACTCATCTGGATCATATTCATGCTTACTGCCATCACGATAATAAACCATGACCTTTTCCACATCGCCATAGCACAGCTTCGTTATAACCGCAGTTGTCGGCAAGGCATCTACCACCGTAATCCGCTTTCCAACCAATGCGTTAATAAATGTACTCTTGCCTGTGGAAAATTCACCCATAACCATGATAAGTAACGGCTGCTTGATATGTTCAATATACGAGTCAAGCTTTGATGCCTCATCAAGGAACATCTTCGCTGCAATGAGTTCCTTTTTCGCTTGGCGGATGTTTTTTATAATCTGCGGTACGGAGAACGACGCCATTCAATTTCCTCCTAAAAAAAAATACGCCTTCTTTAATATATTAACGGATTTCTACATAAACTTTTCAAATCCTGCTTTCTGATAGAAACGTCCAACCAATTTCACCTACATCCCCGCACGCACACTCACTTCCGTCTCATCCTGATATACATTTCTCTGTTTTTCATATCAACACATAAACGCAACTTTTATGATACATACCGCTTTTCTTGTTGCGTTATTGCATAGGCGCGGATTTTACCCCTACACCGCCCTATCTCGTTCCCGCTGCGCTCACGGATTGGATAGCGAACCTTGACGCGCAAATGGCGGCGGCGATATCTGATTCAGACAGGGTACTCGCCCTTTGCCGTCAACACATCGCCTTTGAACACATTCACCCTTTCCCCGATGGAAACGGGCGTGTAGGGCGTGTCCTCATGGTATATAGCTGCTTCCTCGCCGATCTAACGCCTATTGTTATCCCCGTCGAGCGGCGCAAGGAGTATATCAACTACCTCAACACAGGAGACTTGAACGGATTCGCCGCCTTTGCCGCCGAGCTGCAGTCAGAGGAACGCGAACGCATGGCAGCATTCTCATAAAATAAAAATCGCCAGCCATGCTGCACACATGACAGGCACCCGAGGGGCAAATATCTTGCCGCATAACAAAAAGCGCAGGAATTTGCTTTCCTACGCTTTCAGGTCTAACTTTTGGGGGTCAGGTCAAAACAAAGGCATCTTTCTGTATCTCTTTATTTGCCGACAATCGTCTTCGTCTGTGCTACGATCTCGTCTGCGGTAAGCCCGAACTGCTTAAGCAGTGCCGCTGCAGGTCCGGAGTGACCGAACTCGTCCCGTACACCGATGCGGTGAACGGGAACAGGTGCATGCTCCGCAACAACGCCTGCAACCGCCTCACCGAGCCCGCCGAGAATATTGTGCTCCTCGACGGTCACAATTCTGCCACATTCCTTCG
>ERZ772955.1430-NODE-1430-length-15038-cov-23.962825_pt1 | contig 15038 bp, 9 predicted proteins | sample MGYA00511133_ERZ772955 | MGnify/ENA primary metagenome ERZ772955 (study PRJEB29015, sample SAMEA2737914) | human oral metagenome | biome: human oral; feature: human-associated habitat; material: dental | place: China | collected 2149 ... | reverse complement strand
CCAGGGACCTCCAGATTATGAGTCTGTTGCTCTAACCAACTGAGCTACAAGTCCGGGATTATATTAATTCGGGTGCAAAGGTAATCAATAAAATGGAAACAAGGGAAAGGAAGGTAAGGAATTTTAAGGTTTTAACACATTTTGAGCGGGACAGGAGGGCTTTTACGCCGATTTGGAGTACCTTTGCAGCATACTTCCCAGCCGACCGGAGACAGCAACGGCATCCTATGACGCTTCATCCGGACGGGCCTGCAGAAGCGGACTACCAGGTATGTCCGGATCAAGGGCGTATATGATATGCCTCCGGCACGGATGGACATAACGGATGAACTGACAGGAACAGACGGGAACAGACGGGAACAGAAAACAGATTTACAGACAACCGGAATTGAACATCATATACATCAAAGAGGGTGAGAAGCCGGAGCTGCCGGCATTGGCGGCTACCATCGGATTCTTCGACGGGGTACACCGGGGACACCGGTTCCTGATCGGACGTGTCGTCGACGAGGCACGGCGATCGGGAATGGCATCGGCCGTAATCACCTTCGACCGCCATCCACGACAGGTATTGCAGGCAGACTACCAGCCGGAGCTGCTGACGACGCTCGACAGGAAACTGCAGCTGCTTTCGGAAACACAGGTCGGCAACACCCTCGTACTGCATTTCGACAGGTCGCTGGCCGCTCTCCCTGCCCGCCGGTTCATGGACGAGGTGCTCCGCCGGCAGCTGAACGTGCGGAAGCTCCTGATCGGCTACGACAACCGCTTCGGACACGACCGTGCAGAGGACTTCGACGACTACGTGCGCTATGGACAGGCACTGGGTATCGGGGTCGTCCGTGCCGATGCCTTCCTCCCGGGGGGAGAGAAGGTCAGTTCGTCGGTCATCAGAGACCGCATACGCCGGGGCGACATCGCATCAGCCAACCGCCTGCTGGGCTATGCCTATACGATAGAGAGCACCATCGTACGCGGTTACGGGAACGGGCACCGGCTGGGATTTCCTACCGCTAACCTCGACATGGCAGCCTGCCGCCAGCTCATCCCGGCAGCAGGTGTCTATGCCGTGGCCGTACGGCAGAAGGATTCCTCAGAGTGGAGGCGGGGTATGATGAACATCGGTACACGTCCCACATTCAACGGCAAGGCGATGTCGATGGAGGTGAACATCTTCCGCTTCGACGGCGACCTCTACGACAAGCCGCTGGCTGTCAGCTTCATTGCCAAAATTCGAGACGAGCGGAGGTTCGGGTCGCTGGAAGCCCTGATACACCAGCTGGAACAGGACCGGGAAGCTATCAACCACCTGTTCGATGCCGGACAGTTCCGGCAGCAGCAGAAGGAAGCCCGACTGTAGGCAGCCTACAGAAGAACAAAGTGATCATCATTAAGGAAAACAGAGAGAAATATGAAGCATAAAGACACGTGGACAAACGTCCTGTACATCATCCTGTTCGTCGCAGTCTTCGTACTGCTGCAGTTCCTGTCACGGTTCCTGTCGGCAGGATGTATTGCCATTGTCCGGGGCATACCGTTCCGTACCTCCATGAACGAGGGCAGCAGCGGAACGGCCGTTGCCGTCACCACTGTCATCAGCAGCCTGCTCACCTTCGCCCTCTTCACCCGTGCCGGCTGGGCACCGGTGTCGCGCACCTACCTCAGGTCGCGCCCCTGGGGTGTCCTTTTCTGGGCATTCCTGCTGGCGGCAGGCTCGATACTCCCGATGGAGTTCGTGGCAGAGAAAATCAATCTGACCCTCCCCTCGCAGACACAGCAGCTGTTCGAAAGCATCATGAGAACCTCCTGGGGCTATCTCGCCCTGGGCATCATGGCTCCGATAGCCGAGGAGGTCGTGTTCCGCGGAGCAGTGCTGCGCACGCTGCTGGACATCTTTAGCAGCAGAGCCCACTGGGCAGCCATCGTGTTCTCCGCCCTCGTCTTCGGCGCCATCCACCTGAACCTGGCGCAGGGCACGCACGCCTTTCTGGTCGGTCTGCTGCTGGGCTGGATGTATTACCGCACAGGCAGCATTCTCCCGGGAGTCCTGTTCCACTGGGTCAACAACACCGTAGCCTACCTGATGTTCAACTTCATGCCGCAGATGAATGACGGAAAACTCATCGACCTCTTCCATGGCAGCGAGCGGATGATGTACGGCGGACTGTTCTTCTCACTCTGCATCCTCGCACCCTCCATCCTACAGCTGGGGAAGCGAATGGGGAAAGTAAAAAGGTAAAAAAGTAAAAAGGTAAAAAGGACAGGCAGGAAAAGCCAGTCTCCTCGACACACGTGATTTACGTCTTTTACAAAAACCTCCGGAATCGCTGTCTGCAATACGATGCAATGGATTCTGTCATGCCGAGGAAGTCATCCACCTTGTTATGATGCGGCGATGGTACGGCCGGCATGGAACATTGAGACAAGCGACCGCCGTTCTATGACGGGGCAGGAGAAAATCCCCTACAATACAATGCCCCGGTTTCCAGAAGACACAACATCCCGGTTTCCCAAAGGCAAACATCTCGAAAACGATAAAAAACGCACATGAATAATACACTGATAGACAACTCATCAGCACAGCTCTCAATGCTTCAGGCATTGAGGGACTGTCTGGCTTCTGAAGGCATTCTCACTGTCAGGATCGCAACAGGATACTGGGACATTCCGGGACTTGCTCTGCTGGCAGACGACATCAGATCCTTCCTGCGGAAAGAAGGGACAAAGCTGCTGCTGCTAATCGGGAAAGACCCGTACGTGTATGCGTCTCAGGTCAGGAATCCCAAGTACAGGGACATGGATTACCCTGGTGACTTCATCCGTACAGACCTGTGCGAACTTGAGCCGAAGGCAGAATTCGAGAATGCGGTGCGGCTTCTTCTGGAGTATTGCACCGAAGACGACGGTTCCAAAATACAGATTCGCATATTCCGAAAGAACAAAGACAATGCCACACAGTTCCTTCATTCCAAATGCTATATCTTCGATGGCCGCGATGCCGGTAAAGGATACGGCCTGATCGGCAGTTCCAACTTTACAGGAAAAGGACTGCAAGGCAACGCAGAGTTGAATTATCTGGAGACAGATGTGGTCCGGGTGTTGTCAGAGGCGCCCATTCCCAATCATAAGACCCACGTGCAGTGGTTCGATGAAAAGTGGAATATGTCAGAGCCATGGAACAAGGAGTTCCTGGAACAGGTGTTGAAGCGGGCACCCATCACCCGAAAAGTCATGGAAGAACCTTTTACCCCATACGAGCTGTATATCAAGCTGCTCCGAATCAAATTCGGAGAAGTGGTTGACAAGTCGCTCGGCCAACAGATTCAGTCCTACCTGCCCGCCGGCATCCACAGGCTGGAATACCAGATAGAAGCAGTCAAGCGGTGCATCGGCATCATGCACGAACACGGCGGCTTCATGCTGGCCGATGTCGTGGGTCTCGGCAAGACCATCATCGGAATCCTGATCATAAAGCGTTTTCTCTCTGTTCCTGAAGATGACGGCCGGGAGCGCAAGGTGCTGGTCATCACCCCACCGGCCATTCAGTCTGGATGGAAGAAAACCATCATGATGTTCGACAAGGATGCTGAAGAAAAGATTGCACCCTACATTGACTTCGTCACCACAGGACGCATCGGGAATCTTGCAGAAGGAGCGGACTTGGAAGATGATGACAGCGGCGATACCGGAGAGTTCGGCGAAACGCTGCAAGACAAAAACTACGGGCTTATCGTCATTGACGAGAGCCATAAATTCCGCAACAGTGCCACGCTGATGTACCAGTCGCTTGACGGACTGATACAGAAGATCGGTGCCGATACGGGGACATATCCATACATCGGACTGCTTTCTGCCACACCGCAGAACAACCGCCCCAACGATCTGAAGAACCAGATCTATCTTTTCGAACGCAACCATAATGACAGCACACTGAAGAAGGCTGAAGGCGGTAACATTGAAAAATTCTTTGCCGACGTAAACAGAGAATACGACCTGCTTATCCGCAAGCCAGAAGCAGATGCTACCACAGGCGATCTCATTTATGACATCCCATCAGGCGAACGCCGCAGACGGCTCGACGAGGTCTCCAGGAAACTCCGCGACTGCATTCTGAGCGACATCCTTGAGCGCAGGACAAGAACCGATGTCGAGACGTATTATGAAGAAGACATAAAAGCGCAAGGCCTGGTATTCCCGAAGATTGTCGGACCGAACAACCTTGAATACATCATGGACGAGGAACTGGCAACGCTTTTCTCTGACACCATGACCATCATCGCCCCGACCGAGAAGGAAAAGCTGCAGACTGATGAATGGCTGAGATATTTCCGTTACCGTGCCATCGAGTACTTTGCCGACCCTGCCAACGAAAAGAAACACACCGGACGAGGCAATCGCAGCGTAGGCGATGTGGCAAAGCAGCTCGCCACCATCATGCAGATCCTGCTCGTAAAGCGGCTGGAAAGTTCGTTTACAGCTTTCACGCAGTCCCTGCTCAACCTCCGCCGCTATACGGAGAATATGATCAGGATGTGGGAGAATGACACCATCTTCGTCTGTCCGCAAATCGATGTCAATAAAGAACTCGATTTTGAAACAAAGAACAAGGAGCAAGAAAAGAAAAATAAACGAAAGAAGGGCAAGGTGCAGAAGAAGAAACTTACTTTCAATGACTGCGTGGAAGACATCAGGAAGAAAATAACCCGGCTCACGGAGCAGGGGCGGAATGAGAGAGGACAGAATGCCGAATACAGGCGGAAAGACTTCAAGGAGGAATACTTTGCCCAGCTGAAGGAAGACCACCGGCTCATCTCAAACCTGTATGACCGCTGGGCAAGAAACTCCCAAGACCCCAAGTTTGATGCGTTCAAGGAGAAGATAAAACCCGAGCTGTTCAACCCGCAGACGAACACATCCGGCAAACTGGTCATTTTCTCCGAGGCCATCGACACCGTCCGGTCTCTGGCGAGAGCCGTCAAGGCCAAAGGCTACAAGACACTTGTCGTCACCGCCGCCAACCGCGACGAGATGGAGCACACGATAGAAGAGAACTTCGATGCCAATTACGAAGGAAAATGGAAGGACGACTATGATGTGATCATCACGACCGAGGTGCTGGCAGAGGGAGTGAACCTGCACCGGGCCAATGTCATCCTGAACTATGACACCCCGTGGAACTCGACCCGCCTGATGCAGCGCATAGGACGTGTGAACCGTATCGGCAGCAAAGAGCCGTTTGTCTACGTCTACAACTTCATGCCGAGTGCGGAAGGTGATGCCCAGATACAGCTTGTTCGCAAGGCACACACGAAACTGCAGTCGTTCCACCTATTGTTCGGAGGGGACAGCAAGATTTTCTCGGAGGAGGAAGACATTGTGCATTACGACAACCTTGCCAAGGCTGTAGACGGAGAAGAGTCGCCTCTGCAGAAATATGTGTATGAACTGAAACAATACAAGAACACCCACCCTGAACGCTATGCCCAGATCGAACAGGCGGAGGACGGCTGGCAGATCGCCCAGGCAGATTGCGGGACAGCCTACTTTGTCGTAAAAGCCCCCCGGTCCGCAAGACTTGCCGTGAGAATACGTCAGGCGGAGGACGGCCGCCATAATGCCGAAATCATTTCCCTGTTGGATCTGCTTGAAGAGATGCGGACAGAGGAAGATGCCAGACGTGTGCCCCTGCCGGAGAACTGGCAGCAGCTGGCATCGGAAGCCATCAGGACTTACAATCAGTACTTCGTGCGTATCAGCAGGCCAAGGACGGGAGACAAACGCACACAGGCTCTTGAGGTCATCGTGAAGCTGTATAACAGCAGTCCGGTCTCTGCGAAATCCAAGGCTCTCCTGAAGAATGCAAGGAAACTTGCAGACAAAGGCAGTGCCGACATCATCAGGAAGATGCTTGCCATCGGAAAGGAGCTGCGAGAAAAGGATTCACGCCTGTTTGCCATCGGGCAGCAGGACATCGACGAAATACTGGAACGGGAGATCGGCAGGCTCGTCGCCAACGTAGAGAGCAGACAGGGTGAGGCTACAATCGTTTTAGGAACAATCAAGTAAACAGGCAGGATGGACAAGAATTTATTACAGACGTATTTAAGCGACCGGTACCAGGGCAGCAGGTCGTTCCTCGAGAACATCATCTTCCCGATCTTCGGAGAAGACAGTTTTGAAGATGGCCATGAAACAGAGTTCCTGAATCAGAAGGACGAATACAGGAAAACATCCGAGACACTTGGCATACGCAGCGTCAGGCAGGTAGGAAAGATAGAAGTAGGTGTCGAACCCCTCTATATCTTCGACGTGACGGTCAGCGACAGGGTCAGGATGGAACGCAACAGGGTAGGCATCCAGCGGCTCGTCCGCTCCATCATGGGGACTTACTCCTGCGCCTTTATGCTGTTCCACTACGAAAATGACGTACGGTGGGACTGGCGTTTCACCTTCTGCCATATCAGCGGAGACAGGAAAACGGCTACTGACAGCAAACGCTATACGTTCCTGCTGGGTCCTGAACAGTCATGCCACACAGCAGGACAGAATTTCATGAAACTTTATGAGAAACATGGCCCTATAGAGGTAAAAGACATTGAGGAAGCCTTTAATGTCGAGGCACTGTCCAACGAGTTCTTTGATAAATACAAGTCGAAATATGACAGCTTCGTTGAATACATTACGGGAAAACGTTATGTGAAAAAGGGTGGAAAGTATGTGGAGGCCCAGACGCACGCCCCCCACCCGACCTTATATCCTGCCTTCGGCGGCAATGACAAGCTGGTACGCGACTATGTAAAGAAACTCCTGGGACGTATCGTATTCCTGCACTTCCTACAGAAGAAAGGCTGGCTCGGTGTGCCGGCTGGGAAAGACTGGGGAGACGGCGACCGCAGCTTCATGCTCCATCTTTTCGAGAATGCCTCGGAAGAGCAGAAAGACAATTTCCTGGATGAGGTGCTGGAGGGAGTGTTCGCTGACGGTTTAGACTGTGACCGTTCCGACAGGAACGACCTGTACGATACCAAGGTGGAAGGCTTCCGGAACTGCAGAATTCCGTATCTGAACGGCGGTCTTTTCGAATGCGACCCACTTGACGAAAAGACGGTAAAGTTTCCTGCCAAATACTTTGACAGTCTGCTCACTATGCTTTCGCAATACAATTTCACCATCGATGAGAACGACCCTGATGATGCCGAAGTAGGAATCGACCCCGAAATGCTCGGACGCATTTTCGAGAACCTGCTGGAAGACAACAAGGACAAGGGTGCGTTCTATACACCGAAGGAAATCGTACAGTACATGTGCCGAGAAAGTCTCATCGCCTACCTGCAGACCGGTCAGACAGAAGAAGACAGGGAACGCATCCGCCGGTTCGTCACCACACACGACGGCGAACAGCTGGACGGATTGAAAGGAGTCCTCGACCGAAAACTCCGTGACGTGAAGATATGCGATCCGGCCATCGGATCCGGAGCCTTCCCCATGGGACTGCTGCGCGAACTGTTCCTCTGCCGGGCAGCCATCGAGCCGGACGTAGCGGAGAATGCGGCCGACATCAAACGGCACATTATTCAGAACAATATCTATGGCGTAGATATCGAAAGGGGGGCGGTGGATATTGCCCGGCTGCGCTTCTGGCTTTCGCTGATCGTCGACGAGAAGTCGCCCGAGGCACTGCCTAACCTTGACTTCAAAATCATGCAGGGGAACTCCCTGCTGGAACAATACAAGGGGGTAGATCTTTCCGCTGTGACCGGAAGAAAGGAAGAGACCGAAAAGACTGTAACCTTCTTCGGAAATCTGGTAGACGATTCCCGCAGACAGCTTTGCGAGAAACTTGACGAGTATTATGCCTGCCCGGAACATACCCAAAAAGTTGAACTGAGAAGGCAAATTGCTGAAATCGTAAAGCAAGAACTCGTCGAACAGGGTATCACCGTCGATTTCGGAGACATTGACCTCGCTGCCAACAGCCAGTTCTTCTTGTGGCACACATGGTTCCACGACGTATTCTCCCGACCCTCAAAAGAGGGCTTCGACATTGTCATTGGCAATCCGCCGTATATAAGCATCCAGGGAATGCCTATGGATATGCGCCGGTTGTACAAAAGCAACTTTTCCTTTTTCTTCCACAGATATGATATTTTTGGCTGCTTCATTGAGCATGGCCTGAAGATATTGGCAAATGCTGGCATTCTGACTTTCATTCAACCTAGTGTTTTCTTGAACAGTAAATCATTCGCATTATGTCGCAAATATTTGGTGGAGCACTGTTCTATCTTACGACTGGACGTGCTTCAGGATGGCGTGTTTAAAGCGATTGTTCCGACAATGATAATGTCTGTCTCAAACAAGCGTCCCGATAAGCAGATTGTCAGCTGTGCAGATGGAATCAAACAAAGTAGAAAAGATATTGCGCAAACAAGATTTGCCACGACGGAGGCGAACGTTTTCAATGTAAATCTCGATGAATTTGCTTCCGGGTTTATTGATAAAACACAGACCAGCTGTGTCTTTCTTGGAGACATTGCACGTATCTCTAACGGAATCAATACAGGGAATCTGTCTGCGTATATCCATGATGAACCGCATAAGAAAAGAGTCCCTGTTGTGAAAGGTGCATCAATAGCTAAATGGAAATACTCCTTCCAAAATAAATATCTTGATAAGTCCTTTGATGAATTTGTCAGTTGCGGTGATATTGAAACATTATCACACGAAAAATTGATGATGAAAAGGATAGGCGTATATCCGACGGTCTGTTATGACAATAGTGGAATGGCTTGCTTACATACTATCCATACAATACGTATTACAGACAAAAGATTCTCCCCCAAATACGTAATGGCACTACTCAACACGAAACTAATCGGATACATTTTCAGACTGCGCGTACCTTTAAAAGGGAAAGTCTTTCCCGAGTTCAGAGTTTTTGATCTGAACAAGCAAATTCCGATAAAAATCGCATCTCGCAAAGAACAAGCTGAGATAGTCAAATATGTCAACGAGATTCTTGCCCATGAAGATGAAATTACAATGTTGGAGGAGAAAATAAACCAATATGTATATTCACTCTATGGTCTTACAGAAAATGAAGTCGAGATGGTGGAGGAGACGTACCGAAGGTAAAATATATGTTCCTAATATAGAACAGCCATATCGAAATGTTTTCCCGATATGGCTGGTTTCATACGATGCGTTTCTACGCATAAAGTATAGCTTCGAAGACAGGCTTATGGTACGCACTCCTCTACTATTCTGATTTCATCATCCGTTAGACCATACAAATCATATACAAGCTTATTCAATCTGAATTCAAGATTGCCGACATTCACCATCGGATTCTTCTTCTTTTCAGCCAGAATCTCGTCAACAGTACCTATTATCTCCTGTTGTGACACAGGACTGCAATCCTTAACAGGCAATTCGTAGTAATGGAAAATCTTAGCCTTTGTGAATGCTCCTCGAGTTTTCTCAAATGTCAGCTTATACATTAAGAACTGGAATAACCGTGAATTAAGCAACCCTAATAAGTATTTAAGGGAGAATGCCTTATCCCTTAAAATAGCATTGTATAAAGATGACATAATGTAGAAATTATTGTCATCGTATGTGGCTGTTATCACAGAACCTGCTTCTCGGATAAGAATCTTTGGCTGTTCAAAAATTTCTTTGTTCCTTGGGCAGGCAAGATGCTTCCCATATTGCAAATACAAATGTGGGTCTGTAATTGAGAATCTGTTTATGTCTTTTCCTCTTAGAATCGGTTGATAGTTCCCATCGATGCCGACAGCATCTGTTATATACTGTTTGTCATTGCCCGATTTGATAGCCTGACGAATATCAAGAACATCAAACAATCTCACACTCCCTGCACGCAATTTCCTTATCAGGTCATCATTGCCATAAGAACGGATTGAAAATGAGTGTTGCGGTTGAATGGAAAAATATGAAGATGGAATTGTAATGTTTATATCATCCAACTTACTTGATGTGCTTACTCTTATTTTACAGTTCTCAGAAGGTCTCCTGCAGAATGCAAAAATCATTGAGTGAACGACAGCCGTATCAAAAACTTTATCGGAAAGGTCATTTATTTCATATATTTTGTTTCTCAGCAGGACTTTTCTGACTTCTTCCTCAAAATAGTTATCCAATAAAGTGTTCGGAATAATCATGTAGGAATACCCATTCTCTTTCAATAATCTTATTGATAAAAGGAGAAAAAGAGAATAGGTGTCTATTTTGAATTGCGTCTCTGGATAAAGCAACCTATAAATCTTTTTCTCTGTATTTGTCAAGGAAGCCCCATACGGCGGATTGCCAATGACAATGTCGAAGCCCTCTTTTGAGGGTCACAGATTCTGTCCACTTCTATTCAGCAGAAAATCAAAAATGTTCAGAATGAGTATACCGTCATCATTGCGGAAAGTGGGCTGCATGCCTCCTACGATGACGACTTTCAGAAAACTGTCTTTAATCTGTTCGAGCGATCGTAGTTCTTGTTTCGTTTTTTCTTCAGATGGCAAAGCGTAAGCCGACTGGATGTAGATTCTGTCCTGCCCTCTGTTGCATACGAAGTCCACTTCAAGCTGCTTGCGTTCACTTTTTCCATTTGCGTTTTTCGTATTTTGGGTAACCTGCCCTACATCCACAGAATAGCCACGCATCCGCAACTCATTGTATATAAGATTCTCCATCAAGTGTGTGTGTTCTGTCTGGCGGAAATTCAATCGGACATTGCGTAATCCCAAGTCTTCAAAGTAGTATTTTGCCGGAGTATCAATGTATTTACGCCCCTTGATGTCGTAGCGAACGGCACGCTCCATCAGGAAAGCGTCCTGCATATAGTCCAGATAAGTCTTGACAGTATCTCTGGTGATGGTACTCCGCTTTGCAGAATGGAAGGTGTTCGCTATTTTCTGTGGATTGGTAAGGCTTCCGATGCTACTTGCCATGACATCAATGAGTTCTTCCAGATCATCATCGTTTCGTATGCCGTACCTTTCTTTGATGTCGATAAGGTAGGTGTTGGAGAAAAGCTGTTGCAGATAGCCCTTCTTCTGTTGCTCCGTGGGCATCGTTACCGTTTGGGGCAATCCTCCCAAAAGCATATATTCATTGAGGTGTGTTTCCAAGAAAGGGGCATCTGGCTTCACCGACATATATTCGCTGAAACTCAATGGGTGGATGCGTAACTCATCGCCCCTGCCACGGAAGGTCGTCACAACATCTTTTGACAGGAAGCGTGCATTACTGCCCGTGACATACACATCTAATTGCGGATTTTTCAGCAGCGTGTTCAGCACCTCCTCAAAACGGTCAAGCAACTGTATCTCGTCTATGAGTATAAAGTATTCCTTCGTATCTGTTACCCTTTGGCTAATGTAATCCAACAAGGGTAAAGGGCTTCTATAACGCTCATTATAAATGTTCTCCAAATCCAACTTGATGATTTGGGTATCATCTATCCCTTGTTCTTTAAGATACTGGCAGAAAAGTGTAAAGAGCAGATACGATTTGCCACTCCGACGCAATCCAGTAATGATCTTTACCATTCCATTGTGGCGTCGGTCAATTAACCTTTGCAGATATATTGGTCGTTCTATATTCATTCCTATTAGTTATTTGTGCGTAAAGACGCATTCTTTGCGACTGCAAAGATATGGCTATTTTCTCACAACATCAAGATTTTATTCGTTTTTTTTGCGTAAATACGCATTGACCAATAAAATAGGAAGAATGCATTATATGTATAGTTTGGAAACTATCTGATTGACTTTCTGTTGCTCCGTTTCACTGTCTTGCCCGCCATGTATCTTTTCCATGATGACTCTGACGAGCCGAGCTATCTCCTTTTGCTGCTTGGAAGTCGCAATAGGGATAGGCAGATTGCGTATGTGCTCGGGGTAGATGTGATAATCGCCGCCTCGTTGGTCAGCCAACAATTGACCAGCCATTGAGGAATTGAGGACACCCAGCAAATAAAGCAAGTCCACTTCACCTGACAACGCTTCCATCTCTGCACGAGTGTGTTTGCAGAATTTCTTGATACTTGAAGATATGCTCTTGTTGTTAACACCCTTCAGATCCTTCCAAAGAATAGCACAATAGATAGAATGATTATGTAGGAAATGTTCTTCTACATCTATTGTCACGTTTATAGTTCCTAAACAGTTCATAATAAGTTTTGGACGGTCATACAATTCACGAAAGGTAGGGCGCCGCAACTTATCAGGGCATCTTTCTGTGTTCCATTCAAGGTAGCGGATACGCTTTACTTGGTACATGTCAATATCTTTGGCTTCAATATATTTTCGACAATGTATATCATCGTAAATATCGCATATCAAATCCTCTTTCTTAAATACTCCTTTAGCTTTCTTTTCATCTGCATTAACAACCATTCCTACACTGATATAGCAGAAGTCACCCAACACATTCATGTTGGCAAAACGATTTCCATTCCTTCTTTCTTCTGTCAAGTTCCAGACATATTTATTTTCGTCCTGCTTTAATGTTTCTGGAGACTTACGTAACACTTTACGGAATGTCTTGTCTCCAAATAATTGAGTTATGCGAAGTTCACCTTTTGGTGATGAGTTCTGAATGAACGGTATACAGTTGCTCACAGTTGCGTTCTCAAAAATCTTTGTACCACTCAAATCTGCAATTTCCAATAGGCAATATTCTTCCACAATCATCTTACGGAGTTTCTTACCATACTTCTGGTTTGTCAAAGGATATGGCACTATCATCGAAAAAACACCATTGGGAGAGAGAAGCTGCAATCCAAGTTCCATAAAGGGAACATATAAATCCCATTTCTCATTGAGCGATTTATACTTTTTGCATGCCACAATGCGCTGCCTCTGTTCATTCAATTCAGGTGATGCAATCTGTGTCGGTGCGCTGATGTATGGAGGGTTGCCAATAGTAATGTCGAATCCACCCTCTTTTGAGGGTCAATGATAGACTCCATGCTCCTTCCATCCTCCCTGCCGGCAATTTACAGGCAGGTGGAGACCTGCATAAACGAGGTAACGGTAGAAAGTCGTCTTTGACACTTTCAGTCTCCGGGCAATAAGCGTCTTTTCCGTTCCCTTGGCCAGTTCTTTCACGATATAGTCATGCCGGCCGGCGCATCTGGGATTAAGTCTGCAGCGGAAGCCACGGGGATGTCCGAGTGTCACCCCCTCCGCCTTCTTTCTTGCCAGAGCCTCCTTCGTCCGCTGGCTGATGAGGTTCCGTTCTATCTCCGCCGACAGTCCGAAGGCGAAGGCGAGCACCTTGCTCTGGATGTCATCCCCGAGGCGGTAGTTGTCCTTGATGGTCCACACGCGGCACTCCCTGGTCATGCAGATGTTCAGGATTTCCATGATCATGAAAAGGCTGCGCCCCAGACGCGAAAGCTCGCTGCAGATGATGATGTCGTCCTTTCCGACTTTTTTCAGCAGCCTGCCAAGCTGGCGTTTCGTATAGTTCTTCGTCCCGCTGATGGTCTCTTCTATCCAGTCATTCACCTTCAGGCCCTGTTCCTCGCAGAACCGGGTAATCTCGAAGCGTTGGTTTTCCACCGTCTGCTTGTCGCTGCTCACTCTGATGTAACCGTAAATCATATATAAATTGAATTTAAAACCACTTTGTATAAGAAACGGACCGGGACCATAAAATTGTGGGACGTCAGTCTTCTTCCCCACGCCATCCGCTTTCTGAATGATTCCGGGAAGTCCTCCCCGGCAGGTCTTCTCCGCACGTCTCTGCACGTCGGTTCACAACACGCTGTATCACAAAAGGTTACAGACTGCATCGAGAAGAGGCCTTTCTGAGGTGCAACCAAGGCCTTTCTGAGGTGCAACCAAGGCCCTTCTGAGGTGCAGACAAGGCCCTTCTGCAACGCAAGTAAGGCCCTTTCGGATTCCGCCCGGCCCCCGATGGCCCAGCACAGGGGGAAAAGCCCGTTCCGCACCGGCTTCCGTTCCCGCTCCGCTCAGATTATCCCCCGGCTTGTTTCCTGTTCGGGAAAAGTTTTGTATATTTGCCTCTGATTTCACGGAAGCACCTCCGAACGGCAAAACAACACAGATGAAGACAAGAAGGCTATACAGAACGGCAGGGAGATGGGCGGCGACACTGCTGCCCCTGCTGCTGGCGGCATGCAGCGTCCCCCACGAGCAGGAGGCTGATGCCTGCAACGACAAGGCATACGCCTTCCATTACCGCAACCTCGACTCCGTCGGCCTGTATGCCCGGCGAGCGTACGGACTGGCGAAACGGTACGATGCCGGAAGAGCGGAGGCCCTGAACAACCTCGCATTCGCCGACCTGATGAAGATGCGCTTCACGGAGGCCTACGCCCGGCTCGACTCCGTGCTCCGGACAACCGACAATCAGGTGGAGCTGCTGGTAGCCGACATCCAGCTCATGCGTCTCTGCCAACGCGAGTCGCTCAACAAGGAATTCTACGACTACTACGAGAAAGCCCAGAAGCGGCTCCACCGCATCGAGGAAGACGAACGCCTGCTCTCCGACCGGCAGCGGCGGCGCATGGTTTACGCACGGACGGAATTCGCGATCGTCACGTCCACCTATTATTATTACGTGGGACTGGAGCAGCCGTCCGTCAGAGCCATCCGCCAGATCAACCCCGACGGCGAGATACAGACCGACATGGCACAGCTTCTGGCCTACTACTACAACATCGGGGCAGGCGGCATCATCACCACGGGGACGCAGGCGGAGATCAGCCAGCGCGAGTTCGACTACCTCATGCACTGCTACATGCTCGCACACCGGCACGGCTACCCCTACTGGGAAGCGAACTCGCTGCAGGCCCTGAGCGAACACCTCGTCAACGACCGGAACCGCCGGACGCTGATGCGCGACAACCTGCCTTCGTTCCAGTTCCTCAACCTCGACCACATGCCCGACAGCCTGCTGGCCGGAAACCTCGCACAGCGGTCGCTCGCCATCTTCCGGCAGTACGGCGACGTCTACCAGACCGCCGGCTCCTACCGTACGCTGGCCTCCTGCTA
>ERZ772955.1427-NODE-1427-length-15045-cov-5.224750_pt1 | contig 15045 bp, 12 predicted proteins | sample MGYA00511133_ERZ772955 | MGnify/ENA primary metagenome ERZ772955 (study PRJEB29015, sample SAMEA2737914) | human oral metagenome | biome: human oral; feature: human-associated habitat; material: dental | place: China | collected 2149 ... | reverse complement strand
ATAATATTTCTATTTTAAATTTAATGCTGTGTTAAAGGTATATTCCAATACTCAATAAAAATAGTATCACCTAGTAGTGCTTTCTCTACGGATGCTTTTACTATTTTTAATCGTTTAATGTACTTTACATCAACATTAGGAGCATGCACTTTTGTAACTCCTGATTTGTAAAAACAAATAGGCTCGTTTTCGACAAAGTCATCAAGGAGAGAGTATTCTGTATCACAATAATTAATACTACAATCATTTATTGCATTATAATCATTTCTAAGATACTTATCATTTTTTCGTTCTCCACCTTCTACTTTAATATAGAAGTCGTTTTCGTGTTTTGATGCATGACTTCCTATACCAATAACTCCACTACTTCCTTTTCTTAGGACATTATCAATCCACCATGCTGTAATCCTAACGGCATTAAAATTGTTTTCCTTGGTTACGGCAAAGGTTTTATTGCCGACCTCTTTCTTGAAGGAATAGTTGTGCTGGAAGCTACCCGGAATCTTTGGAACGATGATAAGGACGTATTTTCCAAGGCTTGAAAGAATGACAGAGTCGCCCTTTAGCAGATTAAGACTATCAAGATTAAGCTTATTGCTGTCATTCTCAAATGCTGACGTATACGATTCTTTGCTTAAAAAGTAAGCTTTATAATCATAGTTCAGTCGTTCATGGTGATCAGTGTTCTTGCTATTCAGAGAGAAAACGTACTTGGCACCACGGCTACTGTGGGCATCATTCAAGTTTAGGTCATACAGGACACTGTCTCCTGTCTGAATGTTATTCAGGTTTCTTTCTGGATGTGCATCAAAATTGTTTTCTAGCGAAAGGTACAATCCTTCTCTTTCCTGGTCGGCACTAAGGTCGTCTTCATTGCTACAGGAGCATATGCCAACAACAACTATTAAACCCATTAATAGTTTCAGCCAACTAAAACTTTCATTTCTTGTTTTCACTTCTCACTCGTTTTGTTGTTTACATTCTTTAGCGGAAGTCACATAGAACCATGATAATAGAGTGTCATGGTAGAATATACTTTGTAACACAAAGGTAAATAAAGTTTTAGAAATTAAAAAAATATATTTAATGATTTATAATATATTAATTCAACGTGTCCACTTTCTATCTAAATTTGTTTTTTTTGCATATTATTCTCTTTATTTTAACAATTTTATCGCTGTTTACGTATCCCTGAATATGGTTTTGTGTCATCCCATTTCTATAAATAAAGAGGCTGTATGTAAATATTTCCTCATGCATTCCGCCTTTATTTTTGCAGAATTCTGAACTGGAAGCTTAGCATGTTGCATATACTCAAAGGAAAAGTGAATAAAACTAGAAGATCGTTTTAGAAAATGAATAATTATGATAAAAAACAAGGATAGAGGGAGTAAAATCTGGAGTAGGTTTATGCTTTGTTCGCAATGTGGAGCAAGGAAAGCAAACGCTAAGGATGGATAAAGTAAATCAACTCCTTGACTTGTTCAACTATGAACTTACGCCTGCAAAAAACAATGAGAACTAAAAGAATCCATCAAAACTTATTTTCCTGTCATTGCTATCATCATCTTTAAGCATGTAATCATTTAATATTCATACAATTACACGAATTGTTAAAAGTGACAGCAACTTAAAACTAAAACTAACTGTATATATAAATAAGGTGAGATTTTAGGGCTTTATATCGTGTCAAACACAAGTTTAGGGAAAATCCCCCACCGCATAGGGGAAATCCTTTTTATATGTTTTTTTTTCTTCGTTCCTTTGCATCATGAAAGTTAGGAAATGCTTTTCGAAGTAGTCCGAAACTTGAATAAGAACTTAAAAAGGTAACGATTATGAGAAGGATAGTACTAACCCTCATCGCATCGCTCATAGTTATCGGCGCATCAACAAGCGCAATGAGTTATGAGCAAGCTCGAGTACAAGCACTCTTTCTAACAGATAAGATGGCTTACGAGCTGAATCTGACAGAGGCACAATATGAGGCAGCCTATGAAATAAACTTGGATTACCTCATGAATGTCAACACGGTAGACGACCTCTATGGAATATATTGGTCACATCGAAACGTAGATTTGAGCTATATCCTCTATGATTGGCAATATCGTGCATACGTTGAAGCAGCATATTTCTACCGCCCACTGAGATGGGATGCAGGCTACTGGAGATTTGGCATTTATGCTCGTTATCCACGCCGCGACTATTATTACTTCGGACGACCATCGTTCTACAACGTTTACAACGGAGCCCACAGTTGGCGAATGAATGGCGGAAGAAGTTGGTATAACGGAAGAGAAATCTTCTACGGCGGAGATTATAACAGCCGATATGGTATGAGAGATTGCTACATACGTGGCGATTACAATAGAGGAGGAAACTACTATTATAACAATGGTCCTACTTATCAGAACGACCGCCCACGCAGCTTCGGCAATCAGCAACGCGGAAACTTTGATGGACCACGTAATTATCAGTACTACGCTCCACGAGAGAGTTCAACTCGAACAACGGTTACTCAACCTAACTATGGTGGTAACTTCGGTGGAAGTAGGAACTATGGTGGCGCAACAAGAAGCTATGAGCCAAGTCGCTCATTCGGTGCACCAAGCAACAGCTTCGGTGGTGGTGGCGCAACATTTGGCGGAAGCCGCTCAGGGGGTGGAAGCATTTCTAACGGAAGTAGCTCATTTGGTGGACATAGATAACGACATTAAGATATAATAAATAGACGTTGATTCAATCAGGTTTAAATACTAAGCACTAAGGTTTTAAAAGATAAATAGATTAGACGAATTAAGGTAATAAAGATTGTTTAGCAGTTAGCAAACCAATGAGTAAGACTGCATTCAGACCAAATTAGAGATGTAACAAAGAGAGTTATTTAAATGAAGGGGAGGAGTTTCACGTGAGTGAGGCTCCTCTTCGCTTTTTACTATCGGGCGCAATAAGGCTAATTAGGCTTATAGGGCTAATAAGCCTTATAGCTCAAGCATCCGAACCTCGGCATTCCCCATTGGCTTCAGCTCATTCATCGGCTTGTCAAAGTAAACGCTTTGAATGGCTTTATTGATGATACCATGTCCTACGGCAAGCACCTTCTTATCAGCATATTCTCCCTTCAACCATGTAAGGAAATCCTTAGCACGAGCCTTCAAAGCATCTAAGTTTTCGATGTCATCAGGCCATAAAGAAGGGTCATTTAGATTTGCCAAATTAGGAATATACTTCCCCGTAAACGAACCCCAGTCACGTTCACGAAGCAAGGGAGTCGTCGTAACAGCCTTCCCATGAGGGGCAGCAATCAATTTGCAGGTATGAATACTACGCTGCAAATCACTTGAGACAAAGGCATCGATCGGTTCATCTTTCAAACGTTCTGCAAGTTCTTCAGCCTGCTTGATACCCTGCTCATTCAGTTCTCCCGGTGTTTGTCCTTGCATGATATGATTGGCGTTATCCACCGTTTCACCATGCCTTACAAGATATAATAATGTCATAACTTCATCATTTCTTATTGCAAAAATAATAAAAAGTTAAGGAGTAAAACGTTGGAATAGAGATTATTTTGTATTTTTGCATCTATGAAAGTACTACAAATATCAGCCATAAGGGCTATTATCGTATTAGTGACTGGTTTCCTCCTCGTTAAATACCGTGAGGAAACTATGACGTGGATGACTATCACTGTGGGTATACTCTTCCTACTCTCAGGGTTGGTGTCTTGTATCGCTTACTACTTTGAGAAGGAGAAAGTAGAGAAGAAGACTGCGAAAGCTGAACAGCAAGAAGGGCAAGAAGAAGAAAACCTCAAATCACCTTCCTTCCCTATTGCGGGTATCGGTAGCATCGTCTTAGGTATCATCCTTGCTGTCATGCCCAACACGTTCATCACATGGGTGGTTTATATCCTTGCAGCATTACTGATTCTCGGTGCTGTCAATCAGTTTATGAACCTCGCTCGTTCACGTCAGTACGCTCGTGTTCCGGTCTATATGTGGCTCTTCCCAACAGTCATCTTGGCGATAGCCATTCTGTTGATTAGTAAGCCAATAGAGACTGCACAGCTCCCATTATTAGTTCTCGGATGGGCATTTATGTACTATGGCGTCTTAGAATTTATCTTGATTATCCGTATGTATCTTGTCCGCAAATCTTACGAGAAGGCTGAAGATGCAAAGGTTGTGACAGGCGACAAGTTGGTTACAGATAATATTGAAGACGCTGAGATTGTAGAGGAATAATCCATGTACTTCTGTCGTTACTCCTCACCCCTCGGCAACTTAATACTTGCCGAGGAAGAAGATGCTATCGTTTATTGCCAATGGGAAGATACGATTGACGAACGAATGATAGCGAAGTGGACGGAAGACAAGGAACAAAACAGCGTGTTACTGACTGAGGCTTGCCGTCAGCTAACAGAATATTTCACTCAGAAGCGCAAGACTTTTAACCTCCCGATACGATTAAACGGCACCCCCTTTCAGCTACTCGCATGGGAAGGTTTGCGACAAATCTCATACGGAGAAACGCTTTCTTACGCTGAATTGGCAAGATGTATAGGCAGAAACAAAGCCGCCCGCGCTGTGGGTAATGCCAATCACCACAATCCATTAATGGTCATCATTCCCTGCCATAGAGTTGTGGCAAGCAATGGAGAATTGGGAGGATATGTAGGTGGAACAGCCCGAAAAGCTTGGTTATTGGAAAAAGAAAAGGGGAACAAGTAATTCCCCTTATTTGTTATTATCACATTACCAATTATTAGGTGGATATGACATATAGGAAAAATGTTTTATCTATTTTATCCTATTCGAACGTTAACTCACCAAAGAAAGCAGGACAATGGAAGTCGGGAGAAGGCAAGGCAATGGGATTCCAAGAGAGGAAATGAGGCTGCGATGTCTTGTCACCACACTTATAGAAATTGGCTCTTATCGTCTTTCCTGAGAGATTCTCTAATGTATGACGGAAGTAAGAACTAACAGGAACAACGAGTGTGAGTTCCCATGCCTGTCGTCCATCTCTCATCTCGAAAGGCTCACGACCCAAAGATGACCAACGATCAATCTGCTCTAAGGCGGCTGCTGGAGCATGAGTACGATTCTCTCGTCCCTGTCCATTGCACAGCAATACCGTACCGATACAGTTGCTTTCAAGGTTATAATAACCTCCTTCTTCATCAGGACTGCAGAAGAACTCACAGCATGAGTCCTGCCAAACTGGACCTAAATCGGTGCCAGCATCAGCACGCACGCAGTCTTCTTCAACTCGATAATGCAACAGAATGGCATCGCCTTTATGAGCAATAGCAAACTCAACCTGTGGACAATAAGGGAATTCTGCTGCCCAGTCTACTGTATCTATCTTATTATAAGATACGCTATTATCCTTGAAAAGGGCTGGAATGTCAACAGCTTTCACCTGCTGACACTCCAAACGTTTTACCTTTAATTGTTTCATTGTTTCAATGTTTTCTTCACAAAGTCAGCCATCATCTGATCATGACGACGCACGTCACGATAGAGCAAGAGCTGATTACGTGAGCGAACGAGGTTATGCTCTGGGTATTTCACCTTGAAATAAACGTCTCCGTTGATGTAATCTGTCAAGAAACGAACGCACTGCATGTATGGGAACAGTGCTACAGCGTAAGGAAGATGACTTGTCTCTACAGGGGTAAGGAAGTTACCTGCTGTACTAAGATAGCCTTCAGTAAATGAGCAGAAGACATCTTCTTTCAGTCCGACAGCATCGTAATTGTCGCTATCCTCAGCCACGTGGTTAGCACCAGTACGCAAGAAGTCGCCATAATCAGAGAAGATAAAGCTTGGCATTACAGTGTCGAGGTCGATAACACAGAGCACCTTTCCATCCTTATCAAACATCATATTGTTCACCTTTGTATCACAGTGACAGATACGCTTAGGCAATGCGCCCTCACGATAGAGGCGTTCAGCAAGACACATCTCGTCTGCATAGCTCTCTAACTCAGCAATCATATCTTTCACAGAAGCCACTCTTCCAGCCTTATCAGCACTTACAGCCTCACGCAACTGGCGCAGACGAAGTTCCATGTTATGGAAGTCAGGGATGGTTTCTCCCAATGGTTCTTTCAAGTCAACCAACATATTCTGGAAGTTACCGAAGGTTTCACCACAGCAGAAAGCGCTCTCTGGGTTTACTTCCTCTTTTGTAACAGCGTTAGGAATGAACACACTCACACGCCAGTAGAGGTTGTCAGCATCCTTGTAGTAGGTCTTACTGTCCTTAGCCTGTACGAAACGCAGACACTTACGTTCGATATCAGTCTCACCCTTCTCCATCAACTTGTGGCGGATATGGTCAGTTACAAGTTCGATATTATGCTGCAACAGGTCTACATCGGTGAATATGGCGTTGTTAATACGCTGCAAGATATAATCAGGCGTATTAGCATCTACAGTTTTTACACGCAGTGTTTCATTGATCAGTCCATTACCAATTGGACTTACACTCTCAACAGTTCCCTCAATACGGAACTGTGATACAACATCATTAAAATTAGGCATAGTTATTTATTAGTATTAAAGATTGATGCACTATTAGGAGTGAAGGAGTTAACTCCAAAAACTTTTAGGGTCTATCAGCAGGCTTAACACCAAACTGAGAAGGCTTGCTACCCATTACAAACTCAAGTGTCCCACCACGTTTGATGTCCTTGAAGTCGATGTAAGAACGGGTATAAGGCTTGCCATTCAACTTAGCACTCTGAATATAAATATTCTTATCGCTGTTGTTATGAGCCACAATGCGGAAGGTCTTACCATCTCCAACGTTCACCGTAGCCTCATCGAAGAGCGGCGTACCGAAGATATACTTGCCTCCTGCTGGCTCAACCTGATACATACCAAGAGCGGAGAGAATGTACCATGCAGACATCTGACCCACATCCTCGTTACCACTCAATCCATCGAAGTCATCGTGATATAAGTTCTTAAGTACATAGCGAATCTTGTCCGCTGCCTTCCAAGGCTGACCCACATAGTTGTACATATAAAGAATATGATGACTTGGCTCATTACCGTGTGCGTACTGACCAATCAGACCAGTGATGTCTGGTGAAGCCTCTGCTCCCATGTCACCACTAACGATGAAGAGGGAGTCGAGTTTTGATACAAATGGTTTCTCACCACCGAAAGCAGAAACAAGACCATGCACATCGTGTGGTACCAACCATACATACTGCCAAGCATTACCCTCAGCATAGTCGTCCTGACGGTGTACAGTGCTGAATGGATCGAATGGTTCACGGAACTTACGATCAGAGGTTACACCACGCATAAACTTCGTTTTCTTGTCGAAGTAGAAGTCACGATATGACTGACTGCGCTTTGAGAAGTACTTATAATCAGCGGTCTTACCCAACTCCTTTGCGAGTTTTGCTATACAAGCATCAGCCAAAGCATACTCCAATCCCTTTGCTACTGTCTCATGCTCAGGGTCGAGGTCACAAGGAATATAACCATACTTCTTCAACAATCCCATACCACGTTCATCAAGCATTGCAGAAGCCTTAGCAGCCTCAAAGACTGCATTCTTATCTACATCATAGCCTTTCAGTGCAATATCAAGAAGCACAGGAACACCCGGATTACCAATCATACAGTCAGTTTCATTGCCCACAAGGTGCCATACTGGCAACTTACCCTGCTCCTTAAAGATATGAAGCATCGTCTGTGCGATGTCGTGTTGCTTCTCTGGATGGATAATCGTCATCAATGGATGCGCTGCACGATAGGTGTCCCAAAGCGAGAAGGTGGTATAATCTGTAAAGTCACCCTTATGTGTCTTACCATCTGCACCACGGTATTCGCCGTTGACATCATTGAAGACAGAAGGTGCAATCATTGAGTGATACATTGCTGTATAGAATATCTTTCTTGCACGCTCGTCCTGCGTCTTAATGGCAATCTTACTCAACTCACGGTTCCACTCTTCCTTTGCCTGAGCAACAGCATTGCGGAAGTCCCAACCTGGAAGTTCCTTCTGCATATTCAATCGAGCGTTCTCAACACTCACAGCAGAGATTCCTACCTTCACGAGAAGTGGCTGCTCAGCATTGTCGAAAGCAAAGACACCGATTGTGTCACGCTCGTTTGACTCCAACTTAACAGGCTGTGAGAACTCTGCCACAAAGTAAACGCGCTGGTCTTTAGCCCATCCTTGTGACATACGGTAGCCACTGACGGTCTTAGCCGACTCCTGCTTGAAACTGCAAAAGGTCATCTTGTCCCAACCAATACCCTGTAAGAGGTTCAAAATAACGTAACCCTTTGTTGCATCAGCAGGAAAAGCGTAACGATGGAAGGCTACACGCTGTGTCGCAGTCAACTCTACACGAACACCAGAAGCCAACATTACAGAGTAGTAACCAGGGGTTACATGCTCGGCACGATGGGCAAACTTCACCTCACGCTGTGCTGGATTGGTAGTAGGGAGGAGTGATACATCACCCAAGTCACCAATACCCGTACCGCTAAGGTGCATCTGTCCGAAGCCGATAACTGTTGAATCGCTGTAATGATAACCAGAACACCAGTCCCAGCCCTGCTTCTTCTGTGTAGGACCTGCCTGAATGTTACCGAATGGAACATTAGCTCCAAGGAACACATGTCCGTGTCCGCCTGTTCCAATAAATGGGTCTACATATTGCGTATAGTCCTGTGCAAAGGCAATAAGACTGGTAGCAGCAAACGCCATTAAAGTTAAGAACCTTTTTTTCATATCGTGAATTGTTTTAATCTTCTTGTCTTATATGTCTTGATTGAGCCGTATTCCAACGGCTCATCAAGTGTTCGTTTATTTCTGATTGACAATGATTTCGTCTGTAAAAATCCATGCGCCTTTCTCCCGAGGGAGTGCCTTCACACGCACATAACGACCTTTGGCATCTCCCTTCCACTTGTAAGGATAGACGAGATAATCCTCTGAAGCCTTAATACCTGGTCGTACTGTGTCAATCGTCTTGAAGTTCTTACCATCCTCTGACACCATCAACTCGATTGTTTCTGGCGTATAGATAACCGATTCATAGAGGTGCATAAAGTCAACACGAACGTCACGTATGTCCGTAATCTGACCCATATCAACTACTACATCCACACCAGTACTGTCGATGAAGCCCTGCCAACGACCCTCAAGATAGCCCCAATCACCACGCAAACCATTAGTCAGCGTACTGTCGCCTTCGGCACGATACTTCTCTGCATAGCGTCCCAAGTAAGTAACAGGTTTATTCAATGCCTCGTGCTGAGTCACACTGCGGCTCTCCATACGTGAACCCTTCTCCTTTGAAAGGTCAAAGGCATTATAGCCCGCACGCTTCAGTCGGTCTACATTTACGACTGCTCTCTTGCGGAAGTTGTCATAACCTGTGCGCTTCTTTGTCCAACCTGTCTCTGCCAAAGCAAGCAAACGAGGATAAAGCATATACTCTAAATGGCTTGGCTCAGCGATGAACTCGGTCCATACACACGCCTGAACGCCATCCATATATTTCTCAAGATTGGTTCCTTTATACGCTGCAGGGATTGGCTCATAGTTGTAAGTCTTATCCAAACGAGTATATCCGCCCTGTGCCTTTGGCTGTTCCATCGGGTTGTCCTGATACATATTCAGATAATAGAACTGCTGTGGTGCCATCACTACATGGTGCTTACTTGTTGCAGCTTCGATACCAGCTTCTGTTCCACGCCATGACATCACGGCTGCGTTAGGAGCCAACTTACCTTCCATAATCTCGTCCCAACCGAGGAGTTTACGACCATTACGGTTCAAGAATTCTTCCATACGATGGGTGAAATGGCTCTGCAACTCGGCTACATCTTTTAAGTGATTCTCCTTCATCACCTTCTGACAATCAGGACAAGTCTTCCATGTACGGCGCTCTGCCTCGTCTCCTCCGATATGGATATACTTAGAAGGGAAGAGTTGCATAACCTCTTTCAACACGTTCTCCATGAAGGTATAGGTGGCTTCCTTACCTACGCAGAGGTCTGACTGTGTATAAGGTTTGCCTGTACATGACAACTCTGGGTAGGCATAAACAACCTCATCGCTATGACCGGGCATCTCAATCTCTGGGATTACCTCAATGTGGCGGGCAGCTGCATAGCGTACAATATCCTTGATATCTTCCTGTGTGTAATAGCCACCGTATGCTCCTTGCGTATTCTTATGACAATACTTGCGGTCGTTATCCATCCACCACTTTGTCCAATCTGACTGCGTTCGATAAGAGGCTTCATCGGTCAGTCGAGGATATTTCTTCACCTCCATGCGCCATCCACCACCATCAGTGAGGTGCCAGTGGAAGCGGTCGAGCTTGAAGTAAGCCATCGCATCAATCTGCTTCTTCAAGAAGTCCTTTGTCCAGAAGTGGCGAGAGCAATCGATCATCAAACCACGATAAGCAAAACGAGGGGCGTCCTTCACCTTTACACAAGCTATCTGCCCATTCGTTTCGAGCTGGCGAACGGTTTGCAAACCATAGAACAAGCCCGTTGGAGTCAATGCCTGAATGGTGATACCCTTTGGTGTAACCTCCAACTCATAGCCTTGTAGGCGAACACTGTCCATTGCCTGCGCTGCCTGCTGGGCTGTTCCCTTGCAAATCAAGCGGAAAACGCCTTGTTGAGAAGGATTCTTTGCGTATGCTAATGGATGCTTCAGCACCTCAGAAGTATACTGATTCAACACCTTGAAGTCACTACCTGTAAGATTGGTCACAATCTTCGTACCCTTATTCAGCTTGAATTGACCCTTCAAAAGACTGATATTCTCAGGTTGTGGAATGATGTTTTGAGCTGCAACAGGCATAGAAACAACTGCTGCAAACAACAGGAAAACTGCACTCAAAAGAACTTTTTTTCTCATAACGTGAGTATAAATTTCGGTTTTATTTCTTTATTATTTGGTTTTACTTTATGTCTCTATCTTCGATAGCTGTCGGCTGTCTGTATTCTTATCTGTGGTCATTCAAAACCTTTCTGATAGTAGACTGCCTTCCAAACTGCCACCTTTTTGTTTCGTATTAAGGCTCCGCACACTATGTGCTAAGGCTCCGCACAACTTGTGTTAAGGCTCCACACAACTTGTCCGAAGCGTTCGGACAAGGATAGAAGGCGGCAAACAATGTCTGCTTTTATCATTATATATAATGTAATAAGACATTAAAGACCGTCGGAAGCGTGGGAGGTTTGATGGGTAGTAGTCGTTTACTTTAGATAGAACTTCAATATTCCGCCCTTCAAGAGTTCATCATTCGTAATGCGATAGCGGTTCAATGGCTTTCCACCTAATTCTATCTTCTTAATGATAACAGCCTCAGCATTTGGACGAACAGTCTCAATCAAAAGGTTATCTCTGCCCCACTGTGCCTTATCCAAACGGATAGTCACCTTGTCAAAGACTGGCGAAGTGAGCGTGTAAGATGGATCACCTGGACAGTCAGGATAGAAACCTATCATATTAAACACAGCCCAAGCCGACATTGTTCCTGTATCATCATTACCCGGAATGCCCTCTGGTGCATTCTTGAAATATTCCTTCAAGAGTCTGCGTGTCTGTACCTGTGTACGCCACTCATCGCCCTTGAAATAAGAGAAAAGGTAAGGGTAAGCGATATCAGGCTCATTGGCTGGGTCGTAATACCCCTTGTCAAACACGCTCTGGAGCTTGTTTACAAAGTTTTTCTGTCCTCCCATGAGCTTTGCGAGTCCCATAACATCATGCGGAACATAGAAAGTATAGTTCCAAGCATTACCTTCGTGGAAGCCTGGAGATGGTTCGAAGTTCTCTCCCTGCTTTGGATCGAAAGGCTTGTAGAAGGTGCCGTCTGGCATCAATGGGCGCAACAAGCCAAACTCCTTGCTGAAATAATGGCGATAACCCAAAGCACGATTGTGGAACAAACGAGCATCGTCTTTCTTACCCAATGCCGTAGCCAAGCGTGAGAGGGCATTGTCGGCAATGTAGTATTCGAGTGCGTGAGAAACGGAATTGTCGAACTTCTCGTGCAAAGCTACATAGCCCTTCTCCATGTATTCGTCATTATCTGGGCGCAGCGGATTCTCGCTTCCCTTTGTCAAAGCCGACTTGCGGAATGCCTCGTAAGCCTTGTTAATATCGTAACCACGCAGACCTTTCAACCAAGAATCAGTGATAACAGGGATAGCTGGGTCACCTTCCATCGTGTAAGTCTCACGACTAAAGAGTTCCCACTTTGGCATCCAGCCATGCTCCTCGTACATCCCAATCATCGAACGAATCATGTCGCGCTGGCGATTTGGATATACCAACGTAAGCAACTGATGCACATTGCGATAGGTGTCCCACAACGAGAAAACCGTATAACGGTTGCCCTCCTTCACCGTACGAATCTCATCACCCTCCATGGCAGGGTACTGTCCGTTGACATCCTGCAGGATATTTGGGTGGATAAGGACGTGATAAAGAGCTGTATAGAAGATCGTACGCTCTGTCTTTGTACCCCCCTCAACGAGGATGCGAGAGAGGTCATCATTCCACTTAGCACGCGCCTCAGCACGAATAGCGTCGAAGTTCTTTCCACGCTGTTCGGCATCAAGGTTCTCACGGGCGTTTGCCATACTTACGAATGACACACCCATCTGTACCTCTATCTGCTCGTCAGCCTCGGTATTGAAGTTCATCCACACACCGATATCATCGCCAGAGAGTTCCTTGTTATAGGTCTTATAGAGCTTATACTTGCCATTGTCGACATCCCACTCAGCTTCTACGCCTGTCATCGGACGCTGTTTCTTCCAATAACCAGCCTCTGTAGGCTTCTTGCTGACACGCATCACGAAGTAAATGGGGAATACTGCCTGAGGGTTATAACAGAATGTACCCTGCAGCTTTACGCCCTCATACTCTGTGTCGCTCACCTTCTTCACCATGGCACCCGACTCATTTGTGAGTCCTTCACCGAGGTTCAGCAAGATATGACTTTCTCCTTTCGGGAATGTGAAACGTGCAACAGAACTGCGAGGAGTAGCTGTTACCTCTGTCTTCACATTATACTTTTTCAGATAATTAGAATAATAACCGGGGTGTGCAACCTCCTTGTCGTATGTACTTCCGTACTCCTTATAATCAACGTTCAACTTTCCTGTCGTAGGCATAAGCAACAATGAGCCTACTTCTGGGCAGCCCACACCACTGAGGTTGACGTGAGAATAGCCCGTGAAAAAGACGTTATGATATTCGTAAGGAGTTGACCACCAGCGTGCATCCTTGTCATATTTATTCAAATCAGAACCCATTACGTTGAATGGTACGACTGACATCAATCCGTTAGGGCATACTGCTCCCGGATTGGTAGTACCAAAATTAGATGTTCCGATAAAAGGATTGACAAGATCAACAGGCTCTTCCCCACCTTTATCAGTCGCCTTCAGCGAAAGAAAAGACAAGGAAAGAAGTAGTACTAATAGGAATTTATGATTCATTTGGCTGGTGGGTGTTGGGTGGTGGGTGGTGGGTGTTAGGTGGTGATGAATAGTGGGTGTTAGGTGGTGATCGGTGTTAGGTGGTGGATGGTGATGAATTGTGATGAAGCTATCATTATTTACATCTAAGCAATTCATCAACACTCAACACCCAACACCTATCACCTAACAAATCATCAACACCCAACACCCAACACTTAACACCTTATAAAATACTATTGTTCTTTGTGAACTCTACAATCTCTTTAATATAGCCAAATGCCATACCAACGACGGTATCAGCTGCACCATAGTAAACGGCTACACGCTCGCCATCCTGCAAAGCAGCACATGGGAAGACAACGTTTGGTACGTCACCTTGCAACTCGTAGGTGGCAGCTGGGGCTAAAAGATATGGACGAGTACGATAGAGAACCTTCTCTGGATTGTCCTTATCAAGGATAGCGGCACCCATTGAATAGCGGAAACCATTACAGGTGTTGATTACTCCGTGATAGAACAAAAGCCAACCCTCATCGGTCAAGAAAGGAACTGAACCAGCACCAATCTTTGTACACTGCCATGCACTCTCTGGGAATGGAGTCACCTTCATAACGCAACGATGTTCACCCCAATACTTCATATCTGGGCTAAAGCTGATGTAGATATCACCGAAAGGTGTATGACCATTGTCGCTTGGACGACTCAACATCGCATACTTTCCGTTAATCTTCTCTGGGAAGAGCACACCATTACGGTTGAATGGCAAGAAAGCATTCTCACACTGATAGAACTTCTTGAAGTCGAAAGTGTAAGCAATACCGATTGTTGGTCCGTGATAACCGTTACACCAAGTAATCCAATAACGATCCTCAATCCATGTAACACGTGGGTCGTACTTGTATTCTGACTCAATCATCTCAGTGTTACCAGCCTCAAACTTGATAGGCTCATGATTGATTTCCCAGTTCACACCATCCTTACTGAAACCAGCAAAAATGTTCATCTGTACAGCCTTGTTGTCGCAACGGAACACACCAGCGAAGCCATCCCCAAAAGGAACAACAGCACTATTGAAGATACTGTTTGATGTTGGAATATGATAACGATCGATGATTGGGTTCTTTGAATAACGCCACATCACATCCTTGCATCCTTCTGGACGGTCCTCCCAAGGCAGAATATCTTTTAAACTTTTCATTGTAAATATAGTTTTATGCTTTTAGTTTTTATAAATGTCTATACATTATAAGTACAAGCAAAGTTAGCTTTTTACTTCAACAAAAGGTAAGTTTTTATCATTCATTAAATAGGGAAAACACTTCTTAACAGGTAGTGTTAAGAATATATTATTTAATCAAACAAATTTAATAAGAAAATAGCCGTAATTATCGTTTAACCCAGTTCTGCACTTCCAATCCTTCTATACGTGCAAGATGTTTTACAATCTCTGTTGCATTTAGGAGCTCTGCTTGATAATACCCATCAGTTCCTCAGCAGTTTCGTTTCCTTCCCACTTCCCAAAAAACTTATTAAGCATTTCTTCTGTATA
>ERZ772955.1422-NODE-1422-length-15097-cov-3.667398_pt1 | contig 15097 bp, 14 predicted proteins | sample MGYA00511133_ERZ772955 | MGnify/ENA primary metagenome ERZ772955 (study PRJEB29015, sample SAMEA2737914) | human oral metagenome | biome: human oral; feature: human-associated habitat; material: dental | place: China | collected 2149 ... | reverse complement strand
TCAACGAATATTAAAAATAAGTTTCTTAACCGGTCAACCAAACTTAAAAATAAGACGAAATGTAGTCAACCAAAAACATTAAACTACACAGTGTCGGTGTGTCTCTACACGTTGAGGCAATCGTCTCTACACGTTGATACTGATGTCTCTACACGCTGAGACGGTATTCTCTACACGTTGAGACTTCTATTGTGTGCATATCTCGTTGATGGAAAGTGCGAAGGAAGAATAAGCAATGTGCGCATCACCGAAAAATGAAATTAGCAGAGTGCGTTGTAAAAGTGCGCAAAGGGGTAAAAATAACCATAGTGGATTTTATGATAGTCGGTAGGGTGTGAAGCTGAAATACGATGCGATGAGGCGTTTTCAAGCGCTGACGGACAAGATGCCGCTACGGCTGAAAGCGAAGGCAGGCAAGTTGCATTTTCAAGTCCTCGCATTTCAACGCCTTGATGCTTGAGGAGTGATGAAAATCGCGGGGATATTTGGGATTGCACTGTAATAACATTACCTTTGCACATAATTTAAGCAAATAAAACACAGTAGGCAAGTGCTACTCAGAGAGAATTTGAGCGCGCGAACGTCTCTCAATTCTCTCAGAACCTGCCTAAGCGCCGGAACGGACTGTCGAAAATGAGTGGCGCACCGAAGTCGATGAGACCATAAAAGCTTTAGAGACGGAACGAATGTGCAGGGAATAAAGGTGAGCAAGTTGATGATGCAAGTCCTGAAATATCTATCGGCGCGCGCTGCTGTTTGTAGAGGGTAGCAGCTGTACGGACGACTTGTTCTGACGCATTGTTCTCTAAAATAAATTCCCTTTTCGTCCTGCATTTTCCTTGTGTCGATCTTGCTTTTCCGATGTCTGACGTGTGCGTCAAACTTTCTATCTTGTAGCCAAGATACTATTAAAAACATAAATCCTAATGCCCGAGCCTCTGATACGGCATGGCTCCGAAAGAGTTTTAATAGAGGGGCACGACTACTACTATGTACAAACCTTTACTAAAGAAGTTTTTTTTGTCGACGGCTGCACTGTTCTTTGCAACGCTTGTACTGCCTCAGCAGGTGCAGGCACAAGAGCCGGTCAATTATGAACTTAAGCTTGCCGGTATGCGGGTAAGCTCTCTCAATTGCGCCGACCTTTCCTCCATTGATGGCGTGAGTGGGACAGCGAAATTTGATCCTGAGAGCAAAACACTCACGCTTGACAATGCCACCATTAGCACTTCCGTCATAAAATTCCCGGGTCTTGAGAATTCGATCAAAGGCCTTACCATTCGTCTTATAGGTGATAACACCATTACTTCTGAGAACTATTGGGGACTGTTTAATAATACCGAGCGTAGCATTACGTTTACAGGTAGCGGCAAACTTACTGTGAACGGTTCGACGACGGCTCCTCAAACAGGTTACCGCCGAGCTATTTTTAATTGGGGTACCATTGTCGTGGACGGCTGTACTTTGGAGGCTAACGGAGGTGTCTATGGAATAGGTTCCGGCTTTTGGAAGTTTGTCAACTGCAACGTGCGCACCAAGGGCGGTGGCGGAAGCCAAAGTGATGAGTATGCAGGTAGTCTTACTTGGATGTGGGATAAAGAACCTGAGTTTGTCGGTTGCAAAATCACGTCACCTGCGGGAGTTTCTTGGAAAAAGTTTCAAAATAATGGCTACGACAACTATGTCCTCGTAGGCGAAGATGGCAACGTCGTGACCGACTGGGTGGAAATAACTCGTGACAATACGGGCGTCAATGCTCCGAATACAGACGCTGCTACGGCTAAGCGCAGCATCTATACGCTGCAAGGCCTTCGCCTTTCCGGCGAACTAAATGATCTGCCTGCCGGTATCTATATTGTTGACGGTAAGAAGGTCGTGAAGCCGTAATATCCGGCCTAAGAGCCGTATAATTATATAGTTTGAGTGCCTTTTAAGTAGTACTACTGAAATAGACTGCTGCGCCCGCTCGCCGGGCAACTGCAATCAAGCCGTACTTGGAAATATCGGACGCAGCGCGTGATGCTTAGCCTTTTATTCCCTCCTGCCAACCATGGCGGGAGGGAATATTTATAAATGGTAAAAGTAGAAAAAGTTGTTTTCTTTCTTACGGCCCGTTGATACGAATCTGCCCCTTTGTTCCGCTTTTACGCAATTTCTTTGTATTTTTGCGGCCTACATTCGTACGAATTTGAGATCGAAAATACTCGCTTTCCTGATTACTTTTGTGGCGCTCTGCTTGGCTTCCAACGGAGGGCCTTTTCGCGATGTTTCGCAAGCGGCTAAGCCTTTGCAGGATACGATTCGCACCGGGAAAAAGGCGGCGAAAGTGGCTAAGCCTGCGGTGAAAACCGTGAAAGATTCGACTAAGACGCCCAAAGATTCTGCCATCGTAGCTAAGGATTCAGCGAAGTCTGCAGTTGGGGCGTCGGCGAAAAGTGCGGGCATCGTCTCCATCGATACGCTCAACGTCGACAGTCTGCACAAGGATAGCACCAAGCGAGGTGCGCCTTTTGAAGCGCCGGTCGACTTTAAGGCCGCCGACTCCTTGGTCTATTACGCGGCCAACAAGCAAGTGCTCCTTTATGGCAAAGGTCAAGTGAAATATCAGAACATGACGCTCGACGCCGGCCGCATTGCGATGAATATGGATTCGAGTTTGGTCTTTGCAGAAGGCGTCCGCGATTCCGACAGTGTGCTCGTTGAGAAACCCGTCTACCAGCAAGGCAGCGATACCTATACGAGTGAGCGGATGGCCTATAATTTCAAGACGCAGAAAGGCTTTATAACCAACGTAAATACCACGCAAGGCAACGGCTATATCCAGAGCGAGAGTTCGAAGCGTACATCCGACGGCACGCTATATTTGGAGCACGCCAAATATACCACCTGCGACGCGCCGCACCCTCACTTCTACCTCAAACTCTCACGCGCCAAGGTCATACCCAACAAGGAAACCGTCTTCGGGCCGGCTTATTTAGTGGTCGCAGACGTCCCCTTGCCGCTTGGCGTGCCCTATGGATTCTTCCCTTTCAACAAGAAATATTCCAGCGGACTTGTGATGCCGAAGTACGGCGATGAGACGCGGCGCGGCTTTTATCTGCGCGACGGCGGCTATTACTTTGCTTTGTCCGACTATATGGACCTGAAAGTCTTAGGCGAGATTTACACGAAAGGCTCTTGGGGCTTAAGTGCAGAGACCAACTACAAGAAGCGCTATAAATATAATGGCAACATCTACGTCAGCTTCTTGCGCACCGTCGAGGGCGACAAGAACCTGCCCGACTATTCCGTGACAAAGAGTTTGAAGCTCCAATGGTCGCACCAAAAAACCGCCGTTGAAGGAACTAACGGCTTTAACTTCTCGGCCCGCGTCAATTTTGCATCAGAAAATTACGAGCGCTCCAACTTAGAGAGTATGTATAACCCGAATGCTTATACGCAAAGTACGCGCGCCAGTTCTATTTCTTTCTCCAAAACCTTCTCGAATATAGGACTTACCCTCTCCGGGTCGACCAACTTATCACAGAATATGCGCGATTCGACCATTGCGATGACGCTGCCCGACTTGACTTTTTCGCTCAATCGCTTTTATCCTTTCCGCCGCAAGCGGCAAGTGGGGCAGGAGCGTTGGTATGAGAAAATCTCTATGTCGTATACGGGCCAGTTCTCCAATAGTATTACGACCAAAGAGAATCGCCTGCTCAAATCGAGCTTGATTAAAGATTGGCGCAACGGTATGCAGCACAACATACCCATTGAGGCGACCTTCCAACTCTTTAAATACATCAACATTTCGCCCAACTTTACATTTCGCGATTTGATGTACACGAACCGCATTACCAAATCTTGGGACGCCGTGCGGCAAGTAGAGTTGAGCGATACTACGCGCGGCTTCTACAACCTCTACGATTGGAACGTCGGCGTGTCGGCCAACACGACGCTCTACGGCTTCTACAAGCCGCTGCCTTTCCTTTTCGGCAAGAAAGTGATGATGTTCCGCCACGTGTTCAAGCCCTCAGTCTCTTTCAGTTATGCGCCTGATTTCACCGCCCCGCATTACGGCTACGTGAAGGCGTATGACCGCATCGATGCTTCAGGCAACGTTGAGCGCGTCCCGTATTCGCCCTACGCGGCCGGCATCTTCGGCTATCCCTCATCGACAAAGCAGGGGACAGTGACGTTTAATATGTCGAACAACTTAGAGATGAAAGTCAGAAGCGAAAAGGATTCGACCGGCGTGAAGAAGATTAGTCTTATCGACGAACTGGGTGCCTCGCTCTCTTACAATCTGGCAGCGAAAGAGCGTCCGTGGAGCGACCTCTCAACTCGTATCCGCTTAAAGTTGACCAAGAGTTATACGCTTTCGCTCGCAGCCATTTTTGCCACGTATGCATATGTGTTCAACTCCCAAGGGCAAGTCGTTACGGGCAATCGGACAGAATGGAGCTACGGACGCTTCGGGCGCTTCCAAGGTATGAGTCAGAACCTCTCTTACACTTTCGACAACAATACTTGGAAAAAGCTTAAATCCCTTTTCCGCAAAGGCGGGAGCAACGATTTAGCATCAGGCAACGATAAGCGCGAGGAAGAGAAAAGCGAGAAACCGAGTGACGCCAACATCGATCCGACACTGCGCGACTTAGATAAGAAGGGGCAAAAAGTAAAGCAGAATGCAAAGGTCGATCGCGACGGTTATATGGCCTTTTCGATGCCTTGGTCGCTAACGATCTCTTACGGCGTAACGATGTATGAAAACCGCAAGCGCCCGATCAACACGCGCCGGATGCGCTATCCCTATGGTTTTACGCAGACGCTCAATGCTTCGGGCTTCTTGCGCATAGCCGACGGCTGGAATATCTCATTCTCGACCGGCTACGACTTCAATTTCCACCAACTATCTATGACAACGGCTTCCATCTCGCGCGATTTACACTGCTTCGAGATGAGTTGTAGCGTCGTCTTGCGCCCTTATTCTTCGTTCAACTTCACCATCCGCGCCAAGGCCAACGAGCTGGCCGACGCCTTGAAGTGGGATAAACGCAGTTCTTATTCGACCAATGTCGAATGGTATTAAGCCCCTCGCCCGCTTTCTTCAGTTGACGTATTTTCCGATCTTATACAGCGTTGTAAAGGCCTATACCGTGCGCCTCGCAACGCCAACTACCAATACACATCCCTATGCCACTGATCTCTAAGGTGCACCACGTCGCCATTATTTGCAGCGATTATGCCCGCTCGCTCCGTTTCTATACGCAGGTCTTAGGTTTAGAAGTGCTGGCCGAGCATTATCGCGCTGCGCGCCGTTCGTATAAGACCGACTTGGCCTTAAACGGAGCATACGTCATCGAACTTTTCTCCTTTCCCTCTCCACCTCCTCGTCCCTCTTATCCCGAAGCTGCCGGCCTACGTCATTTGGCTTTTGAAGTGACAGACCTTGATGCGGCCATCCGTAGGCTCGACGCTTTCAGCGTGCCCCATGAGCCGGTGCGCATCGATGAGTTTACGGGCCGTGCTTTCGTCTTTTTTGAAGACCCCGACCATCTTCCCATTGAGTTTTACGCCGCTGAGCAAGCGTAAACCTCCAATCGTAATCTCCTTATCTGTATGAAATACGCCGCCGCCTGTTCAATTAAGGTGGCGCTCGCATTTTTAATAGATGCCCTCAAGGCTCAACCGCATGCAAGTGCTTTCTCAACAAACGAGTAGGGGAGCGGTCGGTAGCACATACAGACTATTGACGGCAAACCCTTAGGGATGCGTGGCAAAAGATAGAGAAACAAAGGCTGCCGGCGCAACTCCTCATAGTTTGCTGCCACCAAACTATCGTTTGCTGCCGCCAAACTATGGTTTGCTGGGAACAAACTATCGTTTGCTGCCACCAAACCAACCGCTGATGCAGGCGAAGTAGACCGAAAACAGCCCTCGTGCGCTAAATCCTTGTCAAAGTATAAGATGCAATGTGCCGCAGACGAAGAGTAGAGCGGCGCAGGTCTCCACTTTTGCGGGAAAAGCATCTCGCTCGCTACTTTTATATGGAAAAAACCGCGTGCTTCTTTCCATAATTGCCAAAGAACGTGTATATTTGTCGTGTACTTGGCCGCTCACAGCAAGAGTTTTGCGGCCAAAGCTTGCGTACGGCGCGGCATAGCTTGCCTCCCGACGCAAGAAAAGTGTACCCTCGTACGCGCATCTCTTGCCGGAACGAATCCAAAATAACATTATAAGTATGACACTTATTAAATCCATCGCCGGTTTTCGCGGAACGATCGGCGGAGAAACGGGCGATACGCTCAATCCGCTTGACATCGTAAAATCCGTGACGGCTTTTGCTATGCTTCGTCGCCCCTTGGTGGGACAATATGAAAATAAAATCGTCGTAGGGCGCGATGCGCGCATCTCCGGAGAAATGGTCAGCCACTGCGTTTGCGGCGCGCTGCTCGGTATGGGCTTCGACGTCGTTAATATCGGCCTCGCCACAACACCTACGACCGAACTGGCCATCACGGCAGAGCACGCTGCCGGCGGCATTATTATTACGGCGAGTCATAATCCGCGCCACTGGAATGCGCTGAAGTTTATGGATGAAAACGGCGAATACATAGCGCCTGAAATTGCCCACGAACTGATTGCTTTAGTGGATCAAACGGACAAGTTTGTTTATGCTGACGTGGACCACGTAGGCCATTATTATGAGAAAAACGACTACAACCAATATCATATCGACCTGATCAAGCGCTTGAAGTTGGTAGATGTCGACGCTATTCGCAAGGCCAATTTCCGCGTTTGCTTGGATACGGTCAACTCTGTGGGAGGTATTATCCTGCCGCAACTGCTGGAGCAACTCGGCGTAAAGGATGTGACAATCTTAAACGGGGAGCCGACGGGCGATTTTGCGCACAACCCCGAGCCTTTGAAGCAACACCTCGGCGAAATCTGCGGCCTGATGGCAAAGGGCGGCTATGACATTGGCCTCGTCTGCGATCCCGACGTCGACCGCTTGGTTTTCATCCAAGAAGATGGCGAGATGTATGGCGAAGAATATACACTTGTGACCTGCGCCGACTGGGTTTTGCAGCACACGCCGGGCAATACGGTCTCCAATCTTTCATCTACGCGCGCCCTGCGTGACGTTACGCGCCAATATGGTGGTACATACGGCACCGCTCCCGTGGGCGAAGTCAACGTCGTTATGAAGATGAAGGAGATCAATGCCGTTGTTGGCGGCGAAGGCAATGGAGGTGTGATTTATCCGGAAGCACATTATGGCCGCGATGCTTTAGTGGGCATCGGTTTGATGCTGACTTATATGGCTAAAACCGGTAAGAAGGTTTCTGAAATCAGAAAGCAATTTCCCGAATATTTTATTTCGAAGAGTCGCATAGACCTCCAACCCACTACAGACGTAGACGCTATTCTTGAAAAGGTGAAAGAGATGTATAAAGATCAAGAGATCACCGACACTGATGGCGTCAAAATCGATTTCCCAACGGAATGGGTGCACCTGCGCAAGAGCAATACGGAGCCGATTATCCGTGTTTTCTCGGAAGCAGCTACGCCTGAAGCCGCTGAAGCGTTGGGCAAGAAGATCGTAGAAGTAGTCTTGGCGATGGCGAAGTAAATTTGCCGTCCGCTATGCTGCGCCGCGCGCTTCACTGATAAAGTGCCGCCGGCTGCGGAATAGGAAGGACTAAAAAATAGGCCGAAGAAAGTAGTGCAAACGCTGCACCCGGCTTTCTTCGGCTTTGTTATTATAGAATGTGTGCCCGCCTTCGCAAGGCGGATCTGAACCATCGGCGCACTTAGTCGATGCTGAGCGTCTGCAAAGGCGTACCGTCGAGCAAATGGATCGTCACTTGTCCGTGCTCATACGAGGCGTAGGTCTTCGGATTTCCACCTTTCGGAAACGTCGGACTGCCGGTGTTGCAAATCAGTCGGCCCTCAGCATCCTTCTTCAAAACCTGCAAGTGCGTATGCCCATAGAAAAAGGCCTCAAAACCACATCGCGGTAATTTCCCCTCATTATATATATGTCCGTGCGTAAGAAATAGTCGCTTCCCTTCGTCGACAAGTAGCACGTAATCGGACATCAGCGGAAAATCTAAAAGCATCTGATCGACCTCACTATCGCAATTGCCGCGCAAAGCCACGATGCGGTCGGCCAAAGGGTTGAGGCGCTCGACGATGGCTTGCGGATTAAGCCCTTCCGGCAAACCGTTGCGCGGCCCGTAATTGAGTATGTCGCCCATCAAGCAGAGCATATCATAGCCGCCTGCGTCAAACTGCTGCAAAACGGCTTCCAAAGCCGGCAGCGAACCGTGAATATCGGAAACAATCAAGTATTTCATAATTGCAAAGATAGAGATTGAAGGCGGATTAAGAGACGTCGGCCAAGCGGAAAAGAGCGAAATGCACCTGCGCTCAATGCCGCGCAAAAGAAAAAAGAAGCGCATAAACCGTAAGTTTGCTATAAAAATGAAGCTGTTTGAGGCGAGCTTCACGCCCGTTGTTGTATTTTTGCAGATAGTTATGGAATTTCGTACGCCGGTAGACTTACCGCTCCAAAAATTAGTGCTGACGCCTCGCAATCGCGTCCTGCTACTGGGCTCTTGCTTCTCCGATGAAATCGGCAGGCGCTTAGCGGCCGAAATGGATGAGGGTTGTGTGCTGATTAACCCCTTCGGGACGCTCTATAATCCGACTTCCATACTGCAAGTCTTGCGCGCGCTGCAAACCAACCGACTTCCGGAAGGCCATCTCTTTAAGGGACGCGACGGACGTTGGCGCAGTTGGGCTTTCGGCGGGAAATGGGCGGCCGATACACAAGCCGAATGCGAAGCGAAAACAAAACAAGCGCTGCAGCAATCCGTAGCTTTTTGGCAACAAGCCGATACCGTATTTATTACCTTCGGCACGAACCACGTCTATCATTTGAAAGCCGATGGGTGCAGCGTGACTAACTGCCATAAGGAATTGAGTTCGGCTTTTGAAGAGCGTTTGCTCTCCGTCGAAGATGTGGTCGAGGCGTGGCAAACTTTCTTCCGCGCCTTGCCTGGCGAGACGCCCCGCCGCTTTGTCTTTACCCTGAGTCCGTATCGCTATATTAAATACGGCCTGCACACCGATAAATTGAGCAAAGCCACGCTTCTCTTAGCCATAGATCGCCTCTGCTCGCCCGCGAATGACGCCGCGCCGACCGCGGCGCCGTGCTTTTATTTTCCCGCTTACGAGATTGTGAACGATGAATTGCGAGATTATCGCTTCTACGCGCCGGATATGCAACACCCTTCGGAGCAAACGGCCGATTATATCTGGGGAAGATTGAAGGAATGGAGCTTCGCGCCCGCCGACTTCGACCGGATGCGCCAAAACCTCAAAGCGTATAAAGCAGCTTTGCATCGGCCGCAAACGGAATAACGATTTGAAGAAGACTTTTCTGAACAAGATAACACCCAAGCATTATGCACTATACCTCGGAACAGATCACAGCGCTCATTGATGCGCGTCGGTTTGGAGCCAACTCCGACAAAAATATTGATTGGCTTTTGACGGACAGCCGCTCTTTGGCCTTTCCTGAAGCTACGCTTTTCTTCGCTTTGCGCTCTCAGCGCAATGATGGCCACAAATACGTGGCAGATCTTTACCGCCGCGGTGTGCGTGATTTTGTGGTGAGCGCTTTGCCCGACGATTATGCGAGCCGCTTTCCCGCTGCCGCCTTTTATGTGGTTGCAGATCCCTTGAAAGCGCTCCAGCATTTGGCCGAATGCCACCGCCGCCGGTTTGATATTCCCGTCGTAGGCATTACTGGCTCCAACGGAAAGACCATTGTCAAGGAATGGCTGTACCAACTGCTATCACCTCAATTGGTTGTCACGCGCTCACCGCGCTCTTACAACTCGCAAGTGGGCGTTCCGCTATCCGTTTGTCTGCTCAACGCGCAAACACAATTGGGCATTTTTGAAGCCGGCATCTCTCAGCCCGGCGAAATGTCCGCTTTGCGCCCCATTATTCAGCCCCGCATCGGCGTAATGACCAATATTGGCCAAGCGCATCAAGAGAATTTTGCTTCCCTCGAAGAGAAATGCGCGGAAAAGTTAAGCTTGTTCAAAGACGCCGACGTACTTATTTACGATGCCGACGATCCTGTCGTTGCCGAAGGCGTGCGCCAAGCCTCCTTTGCCGGTGATCAGCTCGCTTGGTCTCGCACGAAAGACGAAGGGCCGCTCGTTATTCGCAAAGTAGCGCACGAAAGCGAGCGCACACACATCACTTACGCCTATCTGCAACAAGAAAGCGACTTCTTTATCCCCTTTACCGACGAGGCTTCCGTGCAAAATGCCATTCATTGCTTGGCCGTTTGTCTTTACTTGCACGTAGATGCCGCCGTTATTGCGCAGCGTATGGCCCGTTTGGAGCCGGTTGCGATGCGCTTGGAGGTGAAACAAGGCGTTCGCGGTTGCATTCTCATCAACGACAGTTATAATTCCGACGTCAATTCCTTGGATATTGCGCTCGATTTTATGCAGCGCCGGCCCGATAGAGTTGGTATGCGAAAGACCTTAATCTTAAGCGATATCAGCCAGAGCGGCATGCCGCGCGAGCAACTCTATGCGCAAGTGGCCGAGATGGTAAACCGCCGCGGCGTGGATCGACTTATCGGTGTCGGCCCCGACCTTTCGGCGATGCAGGACTTGTTTAAGATCGACGCCGTCTTTTATCCGACGACGAAAGCCCTTTTAGAGAGCGGAAAAGTCGGCCGTTTACGCAATGAAATGGTGCTGCTGAAGGGCGCAAGAACTTATAATTTTGAGGCGCTGACCGAACTCCTCTCGCTCAAGGTGCACGAAACGATCCTCGAAGTCGACTTAGCGGCCATCGCGGCCAACCTTAATTACTTCCGAAGCTTTATGAAGCCCGAGACGAAGATAGTTTGCATGGTCAAAGCTTCCGCTTACGGCGCCGGAAGTGTGGAAATCGCGAAAACCCTACAAGATCGCGGCGTCGATTATCTGGCTGTCGCCGTAGCCGATGAGGGCGCCGACCTGCGCAAGGCCGGTATTACGAGCAATATCATTATCATGAATCCCGAGATGTCCTCCTTCAATACCCTCTTTGCCTACGATTTAGAGCCCGAAGTCTATGATTTTAGTTTGTTGGAAGCCTTAATCCGCGCCGCCAAACAGCAAGGCATCACCAATTTCCCGATCCACATCAAGCTCGATACGGGTATGAAGCGCCTCGGCTTTGATCCGCTCCACGATATGCCGGCCTTGATCGATCGCCTCCACCATCAAGCCGCCTTGATCCCGCGCTCCGTCTTCTCTCATTTTGTGGGCAGCGACAGTCCCGCGTTCGACGCTTTCTCCGATCATCAATTTGAACTCTTCGACAAAGCCTCGCAGCAGTTGCAGGCCGCTTTTCCGCATAAGATCTTGCGCCATATCTGCAACAGCGCCGGCATCGAGCGCTTTCCACAGCGCCACCTCGACATGGTCCGCCTTGGCCTTGGCTTGTACGGGGTAGATCCGATCGACAATCATATTATCAATAATGTGACGACGCTTAAAACGACCATTCTCCAAATCCGTGATGTGCAGGCCGGCGAGACCGTCGGCTATAGTCGAAAGGGCGTCCTCGAGCGCAATTCCCGCATCGCCGCCATCCCGATTGGGTATGCCGACGGACTGAATCGCCATTTGGGCAATCGGCGTGCTTACTGCTTGGTCAATGGCCGGAAGGCCTATTACGTAGGAAATATTTGTATGGACGTTTGTATGATTGACGTCACCGACATTCCCTGCAAGGAGGGCGATAGTGTGGAAGTTTTTGGCCCACATTTGCCCATCACGGTCTTGAGTGATGCCCTCGAAACGATACCTTACGAGATACTGACGAGCGTTAGCAATCGCGTAAAGCGCATCTATTATCAAGAATGATTGCATGTTTGACTTGACAAAATCGAAATGCTCTTTTTAAATAACGCAAACAAACGGAAGGAAAACGCATCTTATAGCGCACAAGTGCGTCGTTCTGCCGTATCTTTGCATTACACAAGAGCTAAATATAGAGATAAAAACTTGATTCAACCGCACGTTTGCTTAACCATAGCAGATGTGCGGTTTATCATTTTTTGTGCTGAACCGGCGCCGGCGCCTTGCGAACCGACAAAAAGCGATCAAGGCGTCGCAAACGCTGACAATGCATTTCCTTTAACCAATTATCAACGAAATCATACTGAAAATGCACATTCATCCAACTGAAATACGACTCTCCGACTTACGTTTTCGCGCTTATCATGGCGTGTTGCCGCAAGAGCGCGTTGTGGGCAACGACTACTGCGTCAATCTTTGCCTTACTTTGCGTGCATCGGCTGATGCTACCTACACGGATCAACTCGAGGGGACGGTCAATTACGCCGAGGCCTACCAAATCGTGCAGGCCGAGATGGCCGCTCCGTCAGCCTTGCTCGAGCACGTGGCGCAGCGCATCCTGACGCGCCTTTTCAATCGTTTTGATCTGGTGGAGAAAGCCGCCGTCGAAGTTACGAAAATCAATCCTCCGTTCTCTGCCGACGGCGCTAAAGCAGCCGTTTGTCTCACTGCCACGCGATGAATCCCTTAGACATTATATATAAGTATTATCCGGCCGACGACCCCTTGCGGCGCTTGCTCTTGAAGCACAGTCGGCAGGTGGCTGATAAGGCCTTGGCCGTCTGCGAGCGCCATCCTGAGTTGCACCTTGACCGACAATTGGTCTATGAAGGGGCTATGCTCCACGATGTAGGCATATTTCTGACCGACGCGCCCGGCATTTTTTGCCACGGCAGTGAGCCTTATCTCTTGCACGGACGTCTTGGCGCCGAACTGATGCGTAAGGAGGGACGCGAAGATTTGGCGCGCATCTGCGAACGTCACACCGGCACGGGGTTAACGGCTGAAGACATACGCCGTCAGGGGCTACCGCTACCATTTGAAGACTTCCGGCCGGAGACGGAAGCGGAAAAAGTGATCTGCTATGCCGATAAATTTTTCTCGAAAAGTCACCCCGACGCGGAGAAGACCGCAGCCCAAGTCGTGAAGAGCTTGGCTAAGTTTGGCCCAAAAAGTCCGGCCATCTTCCAAGCGTGGGACGAGCGCTACGGCTGACGCTCTTTCGCTTGCTTCCGGCTTCAACGGCGTCAGTGCAGCGGCATTTCTGTGGCGATCAGCGCTTCCATGCCGTCTGCAAACCTTCGCAGCGTGAGGTTGCCATCCTACTGGTGCCCTGCAAAAAGCCGAATGGCGACATCACGTCCCCACTCGGCCATACCCTAAAATTATTATCGTATAAAAATATGTTGCCTGCGCGCGTCAGTTTTCCTTTATCTGACGCGGCATTTTTATTTTGCTCTTCTTTCGTGCAGCGCCGCCTTGATCTGCTCTTCTATTTCTTCCGTCAACTCAATGTTGTCGGCCAGCAAGCGCTTGAGTGCATCGCGTCCTTGGCAAAGTCGGGTTTCCCCATAGCTGAACCACGAACCACTCTTTTTGATGATTTCCAATTCGACGCCCAGATCGACGATCTCACCGATGTGAGAAATGCCCTCTCCAAACGTAATTTCAAATTCTACCTTGCGGAACGGCGGCGCTACCTTGTTCTTTACGACCTTCACGCGTACAAGATTGCCGTAGACGTGGTCGCCATCTTTCAAGCTGGTCGCTTTGCGAATGTCTAAGCGCACGCTGGAGTAGAACTTCAAGGCATTGCCGCCCGTCGTTGTCTCCGGATTGCCAAAGGTGATGCCGATCTTTTCGCGCAACTGGTTGATAAAGATGCACGTCGTGTTGGTCTTGCTGATCGTAGAGGTGAGTTTGCGTAGCGCCTGACTCATCAAGCGGGCCTGCAAGCCTACCTTGTTGTCGCCCATGTCGCCTTCTATTTCGGCTTTCGGTGTCAGCGCCGCCACGGAGTCGATCACGATGATGTCGATGGCTGAAGAGCGAATCAGCTGGTCGGCGATCTCAAGTGCCTGCTCGCCGTTGTCCGGCTGCGAGATCAGCAATTCGCTCAGATTGACGCCCAATTTTTCCGCGTAGAAGCGATCAAAAGCGTGTTCGGCGTCGATAAAGGCCGCGATGCCGCCCCGCCGCTGCGCTTCAGCTATGGCGTGGATGGCCAGCGTCGTCTTTCCGGAGCCTTCAGGGCCATAGATTTCGATGATGCGGCCCTTGGGATAACCGCCCACGCCGAGAGCGTCGTTGAGGGCTATGCTACCCGTCGGAATGACTTCAATATCTTCGACTTCCTCGTCGTCTAATTTCATAATAGAGCCTTTGCCAAAATCTTTCTCAATCTTGGCCATTGCGGCCTGCAAGGCTTTGAGTTTCTCGCTCGCACCTTGGTTTGCTGTATCTTCTTTTTTAGCCATTGTCGGTTGATTTGCTGATGGTAAATGCCTGATTTTATCTTTAGATAATGCGGCAAAAATGATTCGCAAATTTAAGCTTTTTCCCTTAGTCGGCCAAATGTATTTGCCCTTTGCGCTGTTAAAAATGCCGCCCACTCGTTTTTCTTTTCTTTCTTCTTTTCCGGCTTCCATCTATTTTGTCCGCCCATCGACTCGCGCCCATTGTCGCCATAGCGAATGGCCTTTTGCGCCCGTCTTTGTCCGGATTTTGTGTGCGCGCGCTTCGCTTGCAAAGGGCTTTGCTTTGCTGTTTTTGGTTTTTCATCACGATAAAAAGTACTTTTCATCGTGAGCGTACACCTTTGCGCTCGTGATGAAAAAGGTCTACGCTCACGATGGTACGCGCGCTTTGTGCCACTTGGGGGTAGCGCAGTGGGAGCGGGTGCGCCCAAATTCGATAGCGGAAACTCGGAAAGTGGTTCTCTTGTCGTTTAGAGATAGGGGGAGGCTGCGTGCGGTGGGATTTAGGCTGATGGGGCACAGAGGTAGGGCGGGAAATGTAGAAACAACCGGTCAACAATGGGCATTTCTCTTTTTCTCTCTTGCTGCGTGGGCAAACGAATTTGATATTTATTGGATGCTAACTGCCATTTTGTCAGTATTATTACGTGCGGCATAAAGTTTGGACAGAGGGTAGTAAAACTAAAAAAGAAA
>ERZ772955.1420-NODE-1420-length-15136-cov-4.530999_pt1 | contig 15136 bp, 15 predicted proteins | sample MGYA00511133_ERZ772955 | MGnify/ENA primary metagenome ERZ772955 (study PRJEB29015, sample SAMEA2737914) | human oral metagenome | biome: human oral; feature: human-associated habitat; material: dental | place: China | collected 2149 ... | reverse complement strand
AAGATATTTATTTTTTTAACTTTTAATTTTTTCTTATAAATACCTTATTTCTTATATTCTTTAAGGATTTCAACTGCTTCTTGTATATTAATTGTATCTTGTTTTCCAGTTACCAAGTTTTTTAATGAAACCTTATTTTCCTTTAATTCATCTTCACCAATTATAGCTACATATGGAATTTTTAATCTATCTGCATATTTAAATTTTGCTTTCATTTTCTTATCATTCATATATACTTCTGTATTAATTCCTTCTTTTCTAAAAGTATTAGCAATTGGCAGACATTCTGAAACATCATCAGATGTAGAAATAACTAAAACATCTGAAATTGATTCTTTTTCTGTTTTTATTAATTTTAAATCATTAAGTTGATCAAATAATCTTGTTACACCTATTGCAATACCCACTCCTGGAAGGGATTTATCAGTATAATTTTCTGCTAAATTATCATATCTACCACCAGAACAAACGCTTCCTATTTCCCTATAATTATCTAAAAATGTTTCATATACTGTTCCTGTATAATAATCAAGTCCTCTTGCAATTGTTAAATCAATACTAAAATTTTCTTCTGGAACGCCAAAAAGTCTAATATATTTTACAACTTCTTTTAATTCAAAAAGTCCTTTTTCAAAAACTTCATTTTTAATATTTAATTTTTCAAGTGCTTCAATTTTTTCTTCATTATTTCCAGATATAGAAATAAATTCTAAAATCTTATCTACAATTTCTTCTTCAATATTTAACTTTAAAAGTTCTAATTTTACATTTTCTTTTCCAATTTTTTCTAACTTATCAATAATTCTCATTATTTCTGTTGATAATTCAACAATATTTAAATATTCAAATAATCCATTAAGAATCTTCCTATTATTAATACGAATAGTAAAATCATCAAATCCTAAGCTCTTAAAAGTTGTATAAATAATACTTGGAATTTCAGCATCATTCATAATAGAAAGTTCTCCATCTCCTATGATATCAATATCTGCTTGGTAAAATTCTCTAAATCTACCTTTTTGTGGTCTTTCTCCTCTATACACTTTACCTATTTGATATCTTCTAAATGGAAACTGTAATTCTCCATAATTTTTAGATACATATTTAGCTAATGGTACTGTAAGATCAAATCTCATTGCTAAATCATCACCTCTAGTAAAACGATAAATTTGTTTTTCTGTTTCTCCACCTGCTTTTGCAAGTAAAACTTCTAATAACTCTAAAATTGGTGTATCAAGTGGTAAAAATCCAAATCTTTTATATGATTCTTCTATCTTTTCCTTTATTTGATTAAATAATATTTGTTCATTTGGCTTAAGTTCCATAAACCCTGGTAATGTTCTTGGAATAACTTTTATCTGTTTTTTCATAATAATCCTCCCCTAAAAAATATACTTGTTAAAACAATCATATATATTTATTATCATATATTATAATTATTTTACCATATTTTATATTAACTTTTAATATTTCTTAGAGTTTTTAGAAAATATCTAAAACAAGTACATCTTTAAGGTTATGATTATTATATGATTATTAATTTAAATTTCCATACACTAATTCTAAATTTTTTTTCATAGCTTCTATATATTCTAAACTTTCTGCTGGATCTTCCATTACATATACTTGATGTATTTTAGCTCCTGTTTCTCTTGATACTGTATTTATAACATCTTTATTTGCTGTACTTTCTACAAGTATTCCTTTAACATTATTTTTCTTACAATATTCAACAAGTGCTTTCATTTTTGCTATTGTTGGTGTACCTTCTCCAAATACATCTTCAACACTTAATTGTTTTAATCTAAATTCATTTGCTAAATATGCAAATGCTGGGTGTCCAATAACAAAATTCTTTTTATTAGATTTAGCAAATTTTCCTGAATATTCATTATATAATTTATCTATTTCTTCTGTTACTTGTTTTGCATTTTTTTCATAAAACTCTTTATTCTTTGAATCTACTTCAATTAAACTTTCTTTTATCTTTTCTACATATTTTTTAGCATTTTTTAAAGAAAGCCATGTATGTGGATCTTTTCCATCATGATGGTGATGATGTCCTTCTTTCTTTTCACCCTTATCATCATGTTTTTCTCCATCTTTATGTTCATGATCATGATCTTTTTCATCATGTTTTTCATCTTTCTTATCTTTATCATTATCTAAAATGTCGTTTTCCTTAACATCTAGTTTTTCAATATCTTTTGCAAGTTCTACAACTTTTAAATTTTTATTTTTAACTGATTCTACTGCCTTATCTGCCCATGTTTCTAGTTCATCACCATTATATACAAACATCTTAGCATTAGATAGTTTTAATATATCTTGTGCTTTTGGTTCAAATTCATGTATTTCTGTTCCATCTGGAACTATCTTTTCTATTTCAACCTTATCTTTTCCTACTGCTTTAACTAAACTTTCTACAGCTTTAATAGTTGTAGCAACTTTTATTTTTTCTTCAGAAGTTTCTTTCTTCTTTTCTTCTTTTTTACCAATAATTTGGTCTTTAATACCATCAGTAATATTTGTTATTTTAGTCCATTTCATAGTATATGCACATACTATAAATAATACTAATAATACAATTACTGAAAGTATTGTTAATAATACTTTTTTCATAACATCTCCCCTTAATATAATATAATCCAAATTGCAATTTATTTGCAATTATATTATAATAGTATCAGCATTATATATTAAAGTCAATAATATTTAACAAAAAAACGCAAATAATTAGCATTTAAATAATAACTAAATCTATTTAAGCTCAAAGGAGGAATTTTGATTAAATTAGAAAATATTTCATTTACTTTTAATAGTACAAGTAAAAATCCCACATATATATTAGATAATATCTCTTTAGATATATCAAAAGGTGACTATATTTCTATAATAGGTGATAATGGTTCTCGGTAAAAGTACCCTTATCCGTCTACTTTTAGGATTTTTAAAACCAACAAAAGGTAATATATTCCTAAATACTAAAAATATACGGATATGTTCCACAAAAAAAAGAAAGCTACACATCAGGTTTTCCAATAACAGTAGAAGAACTTATAGCATCATATGCTAAAATAAAAAAAGCATATACTAAAACAATTGTTGAAGAAACATTAAAACTTGTCTCACTTGAATCAAAAAGAAAAGAACTTGTTTCAGACTTATCTCGGACGGACAATATCAAAAACTTTTAATAGCAAGAAGTTTAATAGGAAATCCTGATATTTTAATTTTAGATGAACCTTCTACAGGTGTAGATGTTTCATCACAGACTGAAATTTATTCTTTTTTAAAGAAATTAAATAATGAAAAAAAAATAACAATAATTGCAGTAGAACATAATTTAGATGCAGCAATAACAAATTCTACAAATATTTTCCATGTTGCAAATTCTAAAGGACATCTTTGTAGTCCTGAAAATTATATAAGAGAATTTAAAGGAGGTATTAAATAATGTTTGAACACACTTTTATACAATATGCCTTTATCATTTCACTTTTCATATCAATATTATGTCCTACAATTGGTATATTTTTAGTTTTAAGAAAATATTCTATGATTGGTGATACACTTTCACATTCATCACTTGCTCGGAATAACACTTCGGACTTCTTACAGGTATAAACCCTATAGTTGGAGCATTTATATTTACATCAGCATCTGGATTATTAATTGAATTTTTACGTACATTTTACAAAAAACATACTGATATAATCTTAAGTATTATATTTTCTTTAAGTGTTGGTATTGCAATAACAGTTATAAGTTCCCGGTAAACTTCGTGTAAATGCTGATTCTTTTATGTTTCGGTAGTATTCTTACTGTTACTACAAGCGATATATATATTATAGCTTTTTTAAGTATACTTTCACTTTTAACTTTGTTTATCCTTTATGATAAGCTAATATATATTGCATATGATGAAGATACAGCTAAAATAATAGGTGTTAAAGTAAGATTAATACAATATATTTTCTCAATATTAGTTGCTTCTGCAATAGCAATTTCTATTAGAATTGTAGGTGTATTAGTTTTAGGTTCACTTATATCAATTCCTGTTGCAACAGCTCTTCAATTTAAAAAAGGATTTAAGAAAACTCTTATCCTTTCAATTATCTTTAGTTTTATAGATATTATGCTTCGGTCTTATCCTTTCATATTATCTAAATGTTGCTCCAAGCCGGATTTACTGCTATGCTTTCAGTTATAATCCTTATTATAACAATAGTATTAATACAAAGTTATGGATTTATTAGTAAAAAATTAGTTAAAAGTAATTAAAAACTTTAAGAATAAAATATTAATTATATAAATATGAAATAACCAGAAATTAATCTGGTTATTTTTCATTTCATTTTTAATTATTATTTAATTTCAAATTCTTTTTCTATATAGCTCTTACTGTTATTTTCTTTAATATTCTGACTTATAAATATAATTCTATAATTTCCTTTTGGTAATCCTTTTTTAGTATATTCACTAAAATCTTTAAAAATATTATATTTAACATTTGTTTTGAGTGATATTCCTAAAGTATCACCTTCTAAATATTTTTTACTTTCTATTCCTATTGGTTCTATTTGATACCATTTTCCATTAATTTTTCTCTCTAAGATATAATATCTAGTTGAAATATTAATATATTTTTCTTGTATTTTACTTAAAAATTCAAGTATAATTGAATCTTTAGTTATACTATTTTCTTTTATTTTTAGTTCTGTATCTTTCAATGGTAAACCATAATCTATAATTTTAGACTGTGTTAATATCAAATTATATCCTTCTTTTCTTAGGTCTTCTATATTTTTTTCATTATTATTTATTATATAATCTTTGTTTTTCATCTCTTCTTCTGTTCCTAACTTATATCCAAAATATCCACTAATAATTAATATTATTATCACAAATATACATATTATTAAACTTTTATTAGACTTTTTCATCTGTCACTCTCCATCTTTTATTTCAAATTCTACCTCTTTATATCTTAACTGATATTTCAAATCTTTATCAGTAGAATTAGAATATATTCTAAGCTTATATCTTCCATTTGGTAAACCATATTGTCTTTCTGAATTTTGAACTAAAAAACTAAATTTCAAATTATATTGTTTTCCTAAAATAATTTTCTCATTTTCAGCAATATTATTAACTGTAGAAGAGATTCCCATAAATGGTGTGTTCGCATCATACCAATCTTCACCAACTTTTTTTAATAAATAATAAGTATCAAACATTTAGAACATGTCCTAAAATATTGGACAAGTATTTTTAAAAATTAATTTAAGGAATTATTTCTGATTAATTCAGGAGTAGTTCCTTTTTCTGTTACTCTTTTTGTATTATAAAATTCTATATAATTTTCTATTGCATTTTTAGCAGATAATTTTGTTCTAAATAATTTTTTACATTTAGGATTATAGCATAGTTCTGCTTTAAGTATTCCCCAAAATGATTCAATTGGTGAATTATCTGGACAGTGTCCTGGTCTATTCATACTATGTATTAATTTACCTTTTATTAATTCTTTAAATTGATATGAAGTATATTGATAACCTCTATCTGTTTGTATGAAAATATTTCCTAAATATTTTGCTCCTATATTATTAAGCAAATTAGTCATCATACGAAATACTAATTCATTATTATTACTAGAAGAAATAGTATATTCAAGTATTTTCTTAGAATTCATATCAATTATACCAGAAAGATATAACTTACCTTCAGGAGTAGATATTTCAGTTACATCTGTAGAAAATTTTTGATTATCTCTAGTAGTACTAAAATCTCTCATAAGTATATTTTCTTCTAGATATTCAGCATTTGTCTTCTTATACTTATTTTTCTTCTTTCGTATAACACATTCTATACCTATTTTCTTCATAATTCTACGTATAGTTTGTTCAGAATAGTTTGTATTAAGTCTAGCATTAAGTTCTTTAGTCAATCTTTTTCTACCATATATTGAATTAACCTCATTATCTATAGCAATCAATTCGTTTTCTACTTCTAAATATTTATTATTCTTTTTAGCTTTAAGCCATTCATAATATGATGATCTGTTTAAGTTTAATACTTCACAGATTAAATTAATACTATATTTATCTTTCAAAGCGTCTACAGTTAAATATTTGTCTAAATTTCCCCTTTTTCTATCATCCCCATAAAATAATCGTTTTTTTTTAGAATTTCATTTTCTTTCTTTAAATTTTCAACCTCAATGCATTTAAGTTTGTATAATATTTCATATTTATCTTGTGCTTTACTGATTTCTTTAGAAGCAGACTTTTCTACACTTGAGTAATAATTTTTAACCCAATTATATAATCTACTATATTTAATCTTATATTTAGAACAAATAGTCTTATAGTCTTTTCCTAATTCAATACATTCTTTAGCTATAGCTAGTTTTTCCTCTTTGGTATATTTCTTATTATCGGCCATATTATATATCTCTCCTGCTGGTAAATATTCTTTTAATTTGCCTTTATTATACTGTATATACCAATTAGAAACAACAGAATTCGATATATTATATTTAAGTGAAATGTAATTAATAGGCTTTCCTCGTATGATTTCTTTTATGACTTTCATTTTAAACTCAATAGAATATGCTTTATTTCTAGTTTTTTCTTTAAAAACAGTCTTTCCATGTATTTTGTATAGATTTATCCATTGCTGTAATGTGGACTTAGCTATATTATACTTTCTTGATAATTGTAATAATGATATATGATTATCTAGATATTTCATACAAATTTTTAATTTATCTTCATATGAAAATTTACTCTTTCTTGACATGAAAAATGTACCTCCAAACTTTTCAAATTTCTTTGTCCAGTTTTTTGGTACATGTTCTAAACAGTAGTTTTTTTATATACTTTTTATTATTATCTATATTTTTAATATATATTATATGTCTAAATTTTGAACAGTATTTGCATATTTTTCTATAAATTCTTTTCTAGGTGCAACTTCATCTCCCATTAAAGTTGAGAATATTTCATCTTCATAACTTGCATCATCAACTGTAACCTTTATAAGAGTTCTTGTCTTAGGATCCATAGTTGTTTCCCAAAGTTGTGTTGCAATCATTTCACCTAGCCCCTTATATCTTTGAACAGCAAGTTTACTTTCATCATTTCCTAGTTCTTTTAACTTATCTTCAAGTTCTTTATTTGAATAACAATATACATCCTTCATACCTCTTTTACTTATTTTAAATAGAGGTGGTTGTGCAAGATATATATGTCCACCTTCAACTAAAGGTCTCATATATCTATAGAAAAATGTAAGAAGCAATGTTCTAATATGTGAACCGTCAACATCTGCATCTGCCATTATTATAATCTTACCATATCTTATCTTATTTATATCAAAATCTTTACCAATCCCTGCACCAATTGCTTGTATAACTGGTACTAATTTTTCATTACTTAAAACTTTATCAACTCTAGATTTTTCAACATTAAGCATTTTACCCCAAAGAGGAAGTATTGCTTGTGTAGCTCTATCTCTTCCACCTTTAGCTGTACCACCTGCTGAGTCCCCTTCGACTATATATATTTCACATTTAGATGCATCTTTTTCAATACAATCTGCAAGTTTTCCGTGGAAGTGTTATAGAATCTAATGCTGTCTTTCTTCTGGCAATTTCTCTTGCACGTCTTGCAGCATCTCTTGCTCTTGATGCTGTAATACATTTTTCTAATATTGTTTTGGCTACTGCTGGATTTTCTTCTAAATAATATCCTAGTTTTTCTGATACAAGTGTTGAAACTGCTCCTGCAACCTCACTATTACCAAGCTTAGTCTTTGTTTGACCTTCAAACTGAGGATTTCTAACCTTTACAGAAATAACTGCTGTTATTCCTTCCCTTATATCTTCACCTTGAAGATTACTATCTTTTTCCTTTAATATATTTTTACTTCTAGCATAATCATTAAATGTCTTAGTAAGTGCACGTCTCAAACCTTCAACATGTGTTCCACCTTCTACAGTATTAATATTATTAGTAAAACTTAATATATTTTCAGAATATGATGTTGTATATTGAATTGCAACTTCTATAGGAATTTCTCCATCTTCTCTTCCTATATATATTGGCTTTTCATTAATTTTTTGCTTATTTCTATTTAAATATTCTACAAGTGATTCAATACCACCTTCATAATAGTATTCTTCACTTCTCTTATTTTCTTCATCTCTTAGATCTTCAAAAACTATTCTTAAACCTCTTGTTAAAAATGCCATTTCTCTAAATCTATTTGAAAGAATATCATAATCATATTCTACTGTTTCAAAAATTGTAGCATCTGCCTTAAATTTAACTTTTGTTCCTGTTCCTTGAGCTTTTCCTATTTCATGAAGATGTTCTACTGGCTTTCCTCTTTCAAAGCTCATTTCATATTCTTTACCACCTCTTTTTATATTAACAATTGTCCAATCTGATAATGCATTAACTACAGAAGCACCAACCCCATGTAGACCACCAGAAACAGAATATCCACTGTCTCCACCAAACTTACCACCAGCATGAAGTACTGTATATACAGTTTCTGCAGCTGAAAGTCCAGTTTTTTTATGTTTATCTACAGGTATACCTCTACCATCATCTGAAACTTCTATAACATTATCTGGAAGTATCTTTATAGTTATATTTTTACAATATCCTGCTAAAGCTTCATCAACTGAGTTATCCACAATTTCGTAAACCAAATGGTGAAGTCCTCTTTGTGAAGTACTTGCAATATACATACCGTGGTCTTACTCTAACTGCTTCTAATCCTTCCAATACTTGAATCTGATCTGCATTATATTCTCTATTATTTTTATCCATTCTTCTCCCTTTCTATTTTTCCATTATCAACATAAAAATATGTGTTTTCTTTTCCATCAATACTAATTTTATGTGTTGTTGTAATTATGATCTGAATATCTTCAATTATATCCAAAAATTTTAATCTTCTTCTTTCATCTAGCTCTGACATATAATCATCTAAAAGAAGCACTGGTTTTTCCCCTATTACTTCTTCTATTACTTTAAGTTCTGATAATTTCAAACTTATAATACTCGACTTTTTTTGTCCTTGTGAACCATATATTGATACATCTAAAGAATTTATACTAATTATGTAATCATCTCTATGAATTCCAAAACTAGTATATCCTTTATTAATATCATTAAGTCTAGATTTTATAAGATCATTATACATCTTTTGAATATCTTCTTCTACATTTGATACATATTTAATATGTAATTTTTCATTATTTATGTAATTTTCTGTAAGTTTTAAATGAATACCATATATATAATTATTAAGTTTTTCAATTACTCTCTTCCTTTCATTATATATTTCATAATTTAATTTTGAAAGTAATTTATCATAAACATCTAAAAAATCTTCATCATTTTTTTCTAAAACTCTATTTCCTTTTAATTTAACTTTTATTTCTTTTAATAGGTTATTTCTCTCTTCTAATACTTTTTTATACTTAGTTATATTTTCTAAATACCCCTTACTTATACTAGATATTAAATAATCAATATATTTTCGTCTAACACTTGGGGCATCTGTGACAATTTTTATATCTTCTGGTTTAAATACAACCACATTTAATTTTCCTATAATATCACTTATCTTTTTTTGAATTACACCATTTACTTTTATCATTTTTTTATTTGAAAGCTTATCAAACCCAAAATCCATTTCAAGTTCTCTATCTTTTTTCATTATTTCAATATTTGATAAGAAATATTCTTTATCGAATTTCAAAAGTTCAATATCTTTATTTGCTCTAAAGCTTTTTCCAAATGAAAAAATATATATTGATTCAATAATATTAGTTTTACCTTGAGCATTGTTTCCATAAATAATATTAACTCCATCAGAAAATTCAATATCTAATTTTTCTAGATTTCTAAAATTCTCAACTTTTAATCTTTTTATTCTCATATTTTTTCTCTTCTATTATTATGTATATAATTAAAGTTAAATTATCCACATATTATTCTTAATTGTGGATAACTATTACTTTAGTTTTCTCTTGATTTAATTGGAAGTATAATATAGTTAAATTCTCCATTATCTTCAATTGGCTTAATCATTGTTGGTGATTTTGATGTACCAAAATCAATTATTATTTCTTCATTAGATATATTTTTTAAAACATCCATAAAGAATTTAGGATTAAATTTAAGTTTAACTTCTTTTCCTTCTGTTTGTGTAAATATTTCTTCATTTGCCATACCAACACTGCTTGTACAAGAAATTGTTAATTTGTCTATTTCTACTTGAATATCAACTGGTTCCTTCTTTTCCTTTACTAAACTTGATGCTGAAATTAACATAACTCTTTCAAAAGAATCTGTTATCGCATTTCTGTTTACCTTAATTCTAGTTTCAGTTGGAGTTTTAATTATGTCCTTATAATTTAAAAATTCACCTTCTAATAATTTAGTAGTAAGCTTACCATTTTCAAATTCAAATATTCCTTGATTATTAGAAAAACCAATTTTAACCATATCAAACGAATCATTTATAATTTTTGATATTTCTGTTAAAGTTTTTCCAGGTATTACCATTTTAAAAGAACTATCTGAAATAACTTCTGTTTTTCTTATCGCAAGTCTATATCCATCAATTGAAACAACATTAAGTGTTGTATTATCCACATCAAATAAACTACCTGTGTATAACTTTCTCTTTTCATCTGTTCCTACAGCAAAAATAGTTTGCTTAATTATATTTCTTAAATCTTTTTGTGATATTTCAATACTATTTTCTATTTGTACTTGTGGTATTTCCGGAAAATCTTCTGGTCTTAATGTACTTAATTTATAACATGATCCTTCACATTCAATAGTAAGTAAATTATTTTCTTTATCTAATGTAATATTTATATCTGTATCTGGTAATCTTCTAATTATTTCTGCAAAAGTATGTGCTTTTATAACAGTACTTCCTTTTTCCACAATATTTGCTTTTATTGTGTATTCAATTCCAATTTCTTCATTATATGTATTAAATTTTATAGAATTATCTAATGTTTGTATTAATATACCTTCTAATATTGTATCTCTTTTAGATGATATACCATTTATTACAGAATTTATTGCTTTTAATAATTGAGTTTGTTCGCTTATAAATTTCATGAATATCTCCTTTTGTTTTTAGTTTAATTTTATTTATTAATTAGTAGTAGTAGTAGTAGGTTATGTGGATATTGTGGAAAACCTACTTTAGTCCTTATTTCCCTAGTATCTTTTATGTGGATAACTTGGTGGATATCTTTATAATGTTATCCACAGTTTCCACATAAAAATAGTTATCCACATTTAGTGAGTGGTTATCCACATAGTTGTCCACATTTTTATGTGGATAACTTTCTTAGGGAAATCAAGGGTTTGGGGCTTCTACTTTTTAAAAAGTTATGTATACCTAAGCTTAATGCTTGGTATTACTCATTTATTGATCTTAAAATGTTTTCCACACTTTCCACAATTAATTTGGTATTTTTTTCCATAGTTATAGAATTTTTGATTTTTGCTTCAGCATGCATTATTGTAGTATGATCTTTTTTCCCAAATATATCTCCTATCTTTTTATATGGAAGATTTAATTCAGATCTACAAAGATACATGGCAATTTGTCTTGGAAAAACTATTTCTTGTGATTTTTTGCTAGAAAGTAGATCTTTCTTTTGTATATTAAAATATTTAGCTATAACATCAAGTATAACATCAGGTGTTATTGAATTTTCACGTTCTAATGATATCTCATTTATAGCTTTTTCTGTAATTTCTCTTGTGATTGGCATTTTTGTGAATGATGCAATAACTACAACTTTATTAAGAACACCTTCTAAGTCTCTTATATTTGTATCAATCTTATCTGCAATAAGTGAAAGAATATTATCATCTATTATAATATTCTTTTCTTCAGATTTAACTTTAAGTATTGCTAAACGAGTTTCAAAGTCTGGTTGACCTATATCTACGATAACACCTTGATTAAAACGAGATTTTAGCCTCTCTTCAAGTACTGGTATATTTTTAGGTGCTTTATCTGCTGAAAGAACAATTTGTTTTCCTTTTGAATGAAGATCATTAAAAGTATTAAAAAGTTCTTGTTGTGCACTTTCTTTTCCTGATAAGAATTGAACATCATCCATTATTAGAACATCAACACTTCTGTATTTTTGACGAAATTCTTCAGTATCTGAAGAACGGTTTTTAATTGAGTTTATAAGTTCATTTAAAAATTTCTCGGATGATACATAAAGAATTTTTGTATTTGGCTTATTTTTTAAAATATCATTTGCAATAGCTTGCATAAGGTGAGTTTTCCCGAAGTCCTGGTCCACCATATATAAATAATGGGTTAAGGCTAGTAATTCCACCTTTTGCAACCTGTTCAGCAGCAGCAGCAGCAATACTATTATTGCTACCAACAACAAATGTTTCAAATGTATAATTAGGATTTAGATTTGAATAATTTTCAGAAACTTCAATAACCTTACTTCTTTCTCTTTGTTTTTTTTCTTCTCTATATTTTGAAAGCATTTTTGCATCAAGAACTGTAATATTACATTTTTTACTTGTTAAGAAATCAAATGTTTCTTGAAATTGTTTTAGATATGTATTTTGAATTAAATTAGATTGTGATTCTTGTGGAACTACTAATATAATTTGATTATCAGTATATTCTTCTATTTCTAAAGGTCTTACAATTAAATTATATGCAAAAGTAGGCAAAATCTCAGAAAATTGTTCTTTAGCACTTTTTAAAAGTTCATATTTATCATTATACATTTTTTAGTTTCCCTCCTTTCTTTATAGAATAAATAGTATTTTAAATTTACTAAAGTCATCATATAATTAAGTATGATAAAAGTCAAGAAGTTATCCACACAAAAGTCCGAAAAACTATAATTTACATGAGATTATATTAATTTTGGAAATGTGGATAACTATGTGGATAACTATTGAAAGAGTAAATAATTATAAGAAAAATAAAAAATTAGCGCAGGTTTATATATAGGTTATATATAATAATAAATAATAAAAAAATATATAGTTAATATAGTTATTTAGTGTTTATTTACTTAAGATCAAAAAGGTAATATCAATACTAGCAATTATAAAGAATATTATATATAATTAATTTGTATATGATTATATTAATTAAAGATATAATAAAATATAGCTAAACATGTATATTTGGTATATTTGTTAGTATAATTATAAAAATTGAATTTAGATAAATTATATAGTAGTTAAATACAGCTAGTTTAAAGAGAAAATTATAAAGAACAGTTGTTCTTTATGATTATATTAGATAATAAGCTAGTTAATATTTAATATAATATAGATATCTTGATATATATGTAAATAAGGAGAGGTGTAAAAATGAAAAAACCAGTAGTATTAGTCATATTAGATGGTTGGGGAGTAAACAACCATTTAGAACAAGTAAATGGGATAAGAATAGCAAATCCGAAAAACTTTATGAGATATAAAGAAAAATATCCATATACTGAATTAAGAGCAGATGGAGAATATGTAGGATTGCCAGAAGGGCAATTTGGAAACTCAGAAGTTGGACATTTAAATATTGGAGCAGGTAGAGTAGTATATCAATTATTACCTAAGATAACAAAAGAAATAAGAGAAGGCAAAATATTAGAAAATAAAGTTTTAGTTGATGTTATGGATTATACTAAAACAAATAATAAAAAATTACATATAATAGGGTTATTATCAGATGGTGGTGTACATGCACATATGAACCATATAATAGGACTTGTTGATATGGCAAAGAAAAAAGGTGTTGAAAAAGTTTATATACATGCAATTACAGACGGTAGAGATACATCAACAACAGGAGGAGTCAAATATTTAGAAGAAACAAATAAAGAATTGAAGAAGATTGGTCTTCGGAGAAATAGTAACAGTTGTTGGTAGATATTATGCTATGGATAGAGATACAAATTGGGAAAGAACAGAAAAAGCATATAATGCTATAGTTAAAGGTGAAGGAGATAAGACAAATGATTTAATAAATTCTGTAAAGAAATCATATGAAAATGGTGTAACAGATGAATTTATATTACCACTTATCTTAAATACAGATGAAAATACTAGAATTGAAAGAGAAGATGGAGTTATATTTGCAAATTTTAGACCTGATAGAGCAAGACAATTAACAAGAGCAATAGTAGATAAAGAATTCAAAGGTTTTGATAGAGGAGAATATTTAAATACTAAGTTTGTATGTATGGCACAATATGATATAAAAATAGAAGCACCTGTTGCATATCCTCCAGAAAAAATAGTTAATGGTTTTGGAGAAGTAGTTGCTAAAAATGGTCTTATTCAAGTAAGAACAGCAGAAACTGAAAAATATGCACATGTTACATTTTTCTTTAATGGAGGGAAAGAGGAACCATATGAAGGTGAAATAAGATTACTTTCACATTCACCAAAAGTTGCAACATATGATTTGAAACCAGAAATGAGTGCATATGAAGTAAAAGATAATTTGATAAAAGAATTAGATAAAGGACATGTTGATACTGTAATATTAAATTTTGCAAATCCAGACATGGTTGGACATACAGGAGTTGTAGATGCAGTTGTTAAAGCATGTAGAGCTGTTGATGAATGTTTAGGAGAAATAGTGGATAAAGTTTTATCTATGGATGGAGATATATTAGTAACTGCAGACCATGGAAATGCTGATTTAATGGTAAAACCTGAAACAGGAGAACCACATACAGCACATACAACTAATCCAGTACCATTTATATTTATATCAAATAAGAATAAAGGTATTAAATTAAGAAAAGATGGTAAACTTGCAGATATTGTACCAACAATGTTAGAATTATTAAATATAGAAAAACCTAAAGAAATGGATGGAGAAAGTTTAATAATAAAATAGTTTAACGATAAGAACAGTTGTTCTATAACATGAACAATACTTTGTATAATACAGATTTAAGAGAAAAAAGAGTATATAATAAGATTTTGAAAATATATGCTCTTTTTTGTTTGATTATTAGAATAATTTTTGTTATTGACCCTATAAAAGAAACCTTGACATTACAAGTAATAATATAGTATACTTT
>ERZ772955.1418-NODE-1418-length-15143-cov-6.164568_pt1 | contig 15143 bp, 9 predicted proteins | sample MGYA00511133_ERZ772955 | MGnify/ENA primary metagenome ERZ772955 (study PRJEB29015, sample SAMEA2737914) | human oral metagenome | biome: human oral; feature: human-associated habitat; material: dental | place: China | collected 2149 ... | reverse complement strand
ATGATATAAAAAATATTCATATAAAATAATAATTAGTAATATTTTTTTCAAAAATATTACATATTGTATTGAAAAATTAAAAAGAATTTTATATTGACATATAAAAAAAATATGATATAATATAAAATATAAATGGAACAAAATTTATTGTTTTTTGTTTATTAATTTTTAAGGAGGAATTAGAATGAGTAAAGAAACTTTAAACCCACTATTAAGTGCACAAGCAAAAGTAAAAGAAGCATGTGATGCATTAGGATTGGAACCAGCAGTGTATGAATTATTAAAGGAACCTCAAAGAATAATAGAAATTTCTATTCCAGTAAGAATGGATGATGGATCTATAAAAACATTTAAAGGGTACAGATCAGCTCATAATGATGCAGTAGGACCTTTCAAAGGAGGAATTAGATTCCACCAAAATGTTAATGCTGATGAAGTAAAGGCTCTATCAATTTGGATGAGTATTAAATGTCAAGTAACTGGTATTCCTTATGGAGGAGGTAAAGGTGGAATTACAGTAGATCCTTCTGAATTATCTCAAAGAGAATTAGAACAACTATCAAGAGGTTGGGTAAGAGGAATGTGGAAATACTTAGGTGAAAAAGTAGATGTTCCTGCTCCAGATGTAAATACAAATGGACAAATTATGGCTTGGATGCAAGATGAATATAACAAGTTAACTGGTGAACAAACTATTGGAGTTTTCACAGGAAAACCTTTAACTTATGGTGGTTCTCAAGGAAGAAATGAAGCAACTGGATTTGGTGTTGCTGTAACTATGAGAGAAATATTCAAAGCTCTAGGAAAAGATTTAAAAGGTGCAAAAGTTGCTGTTCAAGGATTTGGAAATGTTGGAAAATTCACTGTAAAAAATATAATGAAATTAGGTGGAAAAGTTGTAGCAGTTGCTGAATTTGAAAAAGCAAAAGGAGCTTATGCAATATATAAAGATTCTGGATTTACATTTGAAGAATTAGAAGCTGCAAAAGCTGCTGGAAGTTTAACAAAAGTTGCTGGTGCAAAAGAATTATCTATGGATGAATTCTGGTCTTTGGATGTTGATGCTATTGCTCCATGTGCATTAGAAAATGCTATTAAAGAACATGAAGCTAATTTAGTAAAAGCTAAAATAATTTGTGAAGGTGCTAATGGACCAATAACTCCAGAAGCTGATGAAATTCTTTATAAGAAAGGTATAGTAGTTACTCCTGATGTTTTAACAAATGCTGGTGGAGTTACAGTATCTTACTTTGAATGGGTACAAAATATCTATGGATATTATTGGACAGAAAAAGAAGTTGAAGAAAGAGAAGAAAGAGCTATGGTTGATGCATTTAAACCTATATGGGAAATGAAAGTTGAAAAGAATGTTTCATTCAGACAAGCTACTTATATGAAATCTATCAAGAGAATAGCTGAAGCTATGAGAGTTAGAGGATGGCTATAATTAAAAAATATTTACACCCAAAGTTTTAAACTTTGGGTGTTTTTTTGTTAAGACATTTTTTACTATCTTTCTTTAAGAAAAAAATTGAAACTGCAATTAAAATAACACTTATCACATGAGGAGCTCTAAAATTAAAGAACATTAAATCTTCAGCTCTGAAGAAACTTACTATAATTCTGTTTATAGAATAGATTATTATGTACCACCACCACATATAACCAGGTGCTTTATTTTTTTTCTTTCTTAACACAAACCAAATTATAAAAAAGCCAATAAGATTTAAAATCATTTCATATAACATAGCTGGGTGTAATTCCAAGTTAGGAAATTCACTTCCTGCTGGTGAACTACTTGGAAACACAATCCCCCAAGGAACTAAATTTGGATAATTTGCTTTATCAGTTATTGATAAAGACTGATAATGAGAATACCATTCATAGAATTTTGGTTTTAAACTGAATATTACAGAGAGCGGTGTAAAGGTTGGAACTCCATGTACTTCACCATTCATAAAATTACCTATTCTACCAATAGCTTGACCTAAAATAAATGGACCTGCTGCAAAATCTCCCAAAGTTAAAGGATTTATTTTTTTTATTTTTGCAAAAATAAATGTTCCAACAATTCCTCCTAATATACCTCCATGTATTGCCATTCCACCATGCCAAACAGCTGGAATTTCAAGAGGATTATGTAAATAATAAGGAAGATTAAACAAAACATAGTAAAGTCTTCCACCTATAAGTCCTGAAATAATAGCAACAAAAGCATAATTTTCAACTAAATCAACATCAAAGTTTCTTTCCTTTGCAATTTTTTTTCCAAGACTGATACCAACAAAAAATGCTATTGCATACATAAGTCCATAATAATGTAATTCAATAGGACCTATTTTTAAAAATACTGGATTCATTAAAAAACTCCTTAACTAATATTTTAAATACTTAACCACATTTGAATTATGGAAAAAGTTATAATTCCTTCTATAAAGAATAAAGTGAATTCTCTATGATTTTTTAGCAAATAATTTATTGCTTTTGAGAAAGCAACTAAACCTACACCAATACCTAGTGCTAAAATAATTAAAGGTATAAAAATTGTAAAAGATTTTTCCTTTAAAGATAAAGTTAAAGAAGAAATTAAATATACTACATTATAATATTCTCCTAACATCATTAATAATAATGAACCTGAAATACCTGGAATAATCATTGCTCCTGCTGCTACAACTCCACATAAAAATAATTTTATTAAATATATAGTTGTAAACCCCTCACTTAATTGAATAGTAACTGCCCCTGCTGTTTTATCTCCATATTTTAATCCTAAAAGAATAAAGATTACCATAATTATAGCTCCATAACAGAAAGCTAATATATTTTTCTTTTTCTTATAGTCCAATCCTTTAACTATATAAGGAATAGATGGCAATATAAGTAAAGTGAATATTGTTACTGTAATTTTAGGATAATTAGTTATTGAATATCTTATAATATTAGCAAAAAGAAAAATTCCTGTTGCTGCTCCAACTAAAACTACAAGTAAATAGAAAAAATAAGAAAGTTTAGTTTTTCTGTCAACCAAAAAGAAATTTCCTATTTTTTCTGTAATAGGGTCGTATACATTTAGCATAACTGCTAATGTCCCTCCAGAAACACCGGGGATTATATTAGCAACACCAATAATTATTGATTTTAAAAAAAGTAATATCATTATTAGCTTTCTTCTCCTTTAAAAATTCTTTTTACTCTAAGTGGTGATATAGCTATTAAAAATTCAAGCATACTTATTCCTGTTCTAAGTTTCATCTCATTAGGTCTATGATACAAATGTACTTTATCTCCTACATTGACTCTATCATCAACTTCAATAAAAGTGTTATCCATAGTAACCTGTGAAATGATGTATTCTTTCTTTTTTATAAGGCAAGTAGTTTTATTATTAGCTTTTAAAAAGCCATCACCATAGCCAATTTTTATTTTAGCAATTTTTTTAGTTTTAGGACTTATAGAAGATAAATCTTCATAGGCAACATAATCTAATTCATTGACATATCTAACAGAATCTACATAACCAATAAGTCCTGTAAAAACAGGCTTTAAATCTAAATCATAAAATCCTGCTTCTTGTAGACCATAAGTCAACATTCCTGTTCTTATATGTGTTACAACTTCAACATCATAATTATAAATTCCTGCTGCATTTTGAAGGTGTATCATTTGAAAATTATTTCTACCTAATTTATTAACAACTTCTGTAAATTTCCTAATGACTTCTAAACCATCAGTATATGAGGCAGAAAATAGATGTGAAAAAATACTTAGAAATTTAAGACTATTGAATTTAATAAGATTTTTTAATTCATCAACTTCTTCTTCTTTTACACCATTTCTGCCAAAGCCAAAGTCAATTTTCAATGATAGTCTATCTATTGGAATGTTGTTAGCCAAAGCATTTTTTAAATCTTTAATACTATTAATAGTAGGACAAATTTGAGGATATTTTTCAAGAAATGAATAATCATCATTCAATGATTCAAAAACTAAAATTTTAAAATCATTTATAGAGAAATTATTCATCATATATTCTGTAATAGATATAGCCTCAGAAAATCTAGCAACTGCCCAAGTTTTTAAATTGAAATCATAAAGAGCTTTTGCAATCAAAAGAGAATTATGACCATAAGCATTAGCTTTTATAACTGGTAATAATTCCTTTTGTTTGTATTCTCTTAAATATTCAATATTGTGATATAAAGCATCTTTATCTAGTGAAACATAAAAAGAAGTATTCATAATAAAAGCCTCCTAAAAACTAATATTTTATATTTTATAATTATAACATAAAAAATTAACTTAGTACAAAATATATAGGAAATAAAAAAATAGAAGCTGCTGCAAATTAGTGAATGAAGTAAAATTCAGAACGTAAATTCACTTATTTTTTACTTACATTTCAATAGATTAATTTGCAACAACTATTTTTTTATGATCTATATATTCCTTTCATATTTAAAATATTTTCAGAATAATCATCTGCTGGTTTATAGCCCTGTTCCAGTAAATTTATTGTGTAAAATTTATTATAAAGAAAACATAATATGAATTGAGCTAATCCAAAACTAAGAAACATTAATATAAGGGTAATTAAAAGCCATTTAAAATCTCCTCTAAATAATGGAACAAAAAATCCAAAGAAGAGCATTGTCCAACTAAAACCAACAAAACCTTGTTTTTGGACACCATTTTTTTCCAACATTATAATTTTTGCCATAAGACATCCTCCATGAAATTATTTCAAAAATATATGATATATTGTATTATTTTTATTAGTGAAATGTCAAATATTATTTAACAAACCTTAGTAAAAAGTTTTTACTTCTGAAAGTGGGGCTGGTTTACCAGTGTTTCATTGACTAGATATCAATCTATTAATACTATTTCAAAAATTTCAGCAGAAATTAAAATTTTTTTAAAATTAAAAATATTTACTTTTAAAATTTATGTAAATATTATATAATAATTACAGGAGAACTGTACAAAGTTTTATAGTGATTAAAATAAATTATATAAAGAAATAGATTGAAATTCTTGACATTGAATAACATATGTAATATACTTTTAGAAAGGGAAAGTATATTCCCGAAGTAAAACAAATATTGAATGGAGGAATTGATGAATAGACTAGAAGGAAAAATTGCAGTTGTTACTGGAAGTGCAAGAGGAATAGGAAGAGCTATTGTTGAAAAACTTGCAGCACATGGTGCAAAAATGGTTGTCTCTTGTGATATGGGTGAAACATCTTATGAACAAAAAAATGTAATTCATAAAATTTTGAATGTTACTGACAGAGAAGCTATAAAAACATTTGTAGATGAAGTTGAAAAAGAATATGGAAAGATAGATATTCTTGTGAATAATGCAGGAATTACAAAAGATGGATTATTGATGAGAATGACAGAAGAACAATGGGATGCAGTTATAAATGTAAACTTAAAAGGTGTTTTTAATATGACACAAGCTGTATCAAGGTCTATGTTAAAAGCTAGAAAAGGATCTATTATTACTCTATCATCTGTTGTTGGATTACATGGAAATGCTGGACAAACAAATTATGCTGCAACTAAGGGTGGAGTAATAGCAATGTCAAAATGTTGGGCAAAAGAATTTGGTGGAAGAAATGTAAGGGCAAACTGTGTTGCTCCTGGTTTTGTTCAAACACCTATGACAGATGTATTACCTGAAGAAACAGTAAAAGGAATGTTAGCAGCAACTCCTCTTGGAAGACTTGGACAAGTTGATGATATTGCTAATGCTGTTTTATTCTTAGCAAGTGATGAATCTTCATTTATAACTGGAGAAGTAATATCTGTATCTGGTGGTTTAATGCTTTAATTTCTTAGTTTGCAATTTTATTTTACTATAACATTTTAAGGAGGAAGATATGAGTAAAGTTTATGTAGTAGCAGCAAAAAGATCAGCTATTGGAAGTTTTTTAGGGAGTTTAGCACCTTTAAAACCTGGAGATTTAGGAGCTCAAATAGTAAAAAATATTCTTGAAGAAACAAAAGTAGATCCAGCTAATATTGATGAAGTTATAGTTGGAAATGTTTTAAGTGCAGGACAAGCTCAAGGTGTTGGAAGACAAGTTTCTATAAGAGCTGGAATCCCTTATGAAGTCCCAGCTTATTCTGTAAACATAATTTGTGGAAGCGGAATGAAATCAATTATAACAGCTTTCTCTAACATCAAAGCAGGAGAAGCAAATTTAGTAATAGCTGGTGGAACAGAATCTATGTCTGGTGCAGGGTTTATTTTACCTGGTGCAATAAGAGGTGGACATAAGATGGCTGATCTTACTATGAAAGACCACATGATATTAGATGCTTTAACAGATGCTTATCATAATATTCATATGGGAATTACTGCTGAAAATATAGCAGAAAAGTATGGAATAACAAGAGAAGAACAAGATGCTTTTGCATTAGAATCTCAAAAGAAAGCTATTGCAGCAGTTGATTCTGGAAGATTTAAAGATGAAATAGTTCCAGTGATTATTCCTAATAAAAAAGGAGATATTACATTTGATACTGATGAATATCCAAACAGAAAAACAGATGCAGAAAAGTTAGCTAAATTAAAACCTGCTTTCAAAAAAGATGGATCAGTTACAGCAGGAAACGCTTCTGGACTTAACGATGGAGCATCATTTGTAATGCTTGCATCTGAAGAAGCAGTTAAAAAATATAATTTAAAACCATTAGTTGAAATAATAGCAACAGGTACTGGTGGAGTAGATCCTTTAATAATGGGTATGGGACCAGTTCCAGCAATAAGAAAAGCATTTAATAAAACAGATTTAAAATTAAAAGATATGGAATTAATTGAATTAAATGAAGCATTTGCTGCTCAATCATTAGGTGTTATAAAAGAACTTTGTAAAGAACATGGAGTAACTCCTGAATGGATTAAAGAAAGAACAAATGTAAATGGTGGAGCAATAGCATTAGGACATCCAGTTGGAGCTTCTGGAAACAGAATAACTGTTACATTGATCCATGAAATGAAGAAAAGAGGGGTAGAATATGGTTTAGCTTCTCTATGTATAGGTGGAGGAATGGGAACTGCTCTTATTCTTAAAAATGTAAAATAGTTAAAAGTAAATAATTAAAAGTTTAAAAGGATTAGTTTCTAATATTTAGAAATTAATCCTTTTTTGTGTAAAAAGAAAAGGTATCCAATTTCTTGAACACCTAGTCTTATATTTCTAAAATTTAGTTTTTAGAATGTATATCCACCTTTAATTCCAATTTTTACATTGTTTTCTTTTGAGTTAGTTATATATGTGCCTTCAAGTCCATAAGTATATCCTGCATCTGTTTGAACATTGTAATCTAAATGGATTTTTACAGCATCTCTTTTAACTCTATCTCCTTTGATTCCAAATGAAGATGAACTTCCATTAATTTTCGCTTCCATATCACCATTCTTATATCCAGTGATACCTAAGATTCCATAAGCACCAGCTGAAATGCTACTTTTTAAATCTTCTCCATAGAAAATTTTATTAAAGCTAATTCCTGCTTCTCCATCAACATAATGGTAAGTTTTACCATTTATATCAAGAGGTAAATCTCCACTTTCATTAATTTTACTTTGTTTTATCATGGTATATGCTAAAAGTCCTTTTAGTTGTACAAATACATCTTCCTGTATAGGATAGTTAATAATAAGACCACTGTATGTATTCAATGAAGTTGTATTAACTTTTCCATCTGAATGTAAATCTTGATAATTGTTTCTCATTTCTCTTTTTACCTTATATCTTCCATATTGAGTACCAAGTCCAGTAATCCAATTCAAATTATTTACAACAGGTTTATTGAAATATCCTCCAACATAAGCAGAAGTTCCTTTTATTTCAGATTCAGTTGCAACAGTTGTAAGACTTCTTTGATATACTTCATTATGTTTTGTATTGGCTCCTCCAAATAAGATTCCATACTTAGTTTCTGAGTTAGCAGTTGTTTCATAAAGTCCATAAGCTGTGTAAATATTTCCTTTAAAATTATCTTGAACTGTTCTATTAGAAATAAATCCACCTCTTCCTATATGTTTCTTATCAGTTAAGGCATGAGTTACTTCAAATGGAATAGTTGTATAAGTTGAAATTTCATTTTTAGAAATTTTATTTAACTTAGAATAAATATTTCTATCACTTAATTGGTTAAGCATATTTTTTAATTCAGATAAAACTTCTTCTTCTCTCATAGTATAGAATATTTTAGATTTTAATCTATGATAATCTGCATAACGAGGTTGTTCTATACTAGCATCATTTTCTTCTAATTCTTTTTCAATAGTTTTTCTTGTATTTAATTGCATTGAAATATTTGAAAGTAATACTTTATAATCAGCTATAACTTTTGCTAGTTCATTATCATTATTTAAATCTCTTGATAAAACTGTTCTTATTTTATTATCAGCTAAAATAGATTCTATAGTTTTTTCTATTTCTCCAAACTTAGAGTTAGGATATTTAGCTTTTAGGGCTTTTACTGTTTCTAAATCCTTTCTTAAACTTTGTTCAAAATTATTCAAAGAAGTCTTTAATTCATTCCTTATATCATTCATTTTATTCTTTAATTCTGGAACTTTATCCCCTAATAAAATTGCTTTTTGAATAATTTCAAAAGAATCTGTTCTATCTAAATCCACATTTAAAGATTTTTCTAAATTATTTTTATTTGCAAATGAAGAGTAAATATTATTAGAAAGTTTAGAAAAATTATTTTCTACACTATCACTTAAATCTTTAAAAGCAAGTTTTTGATAATTTGCATCTTTTTCAATTTTATTAAACTCATCTAGTTTATTCTTTAACTCTTTTTCTTTATTAATGATAGATTTAAAATCATTATTTTCTTTTAAATTTTTGATTAAATTTAAGGCTTCTTTTTTTTCATCAGCTGATAAATTAAATTGTGATAAATCATTTACTAACTCTTCATCAGTTTTAGTTTTTAAATAAGTTAATAAATCTTTCTTTTTCTTAGCTTCCTTTTCTTCATCAACTATATTAAAAGTAGTCTTTTTATTTGATGTTGTAAGGGTTGGAGAAAGAATACCTAATTTATTTGCATTTCTAATACTTCTATATACAGCATTTTCATCAGCATTTAATCTTCTTAATTCTTCTCTTGTTTTTAATTCTAAAAGTGAAGTTCCATTTTTAGATAATTTTTTATTATTAATCAATTGATGAGCTATTGAATCTGGCACAAATGGAATAGTCATATCATAATCTTTTCCAGTTATCGTATCATGCCAAGTATAGTCTATTTTTCTTCCCATATCTATAATTGCTTCATTTTCAGTGATTTTACTTGTTAATAATTCAATCATAAAATTATTTCTACTATCCATATTAGTTGTGCCATATTTTATAAATCTGATATTTGGATCAGAATCTTTTAGAGCATGTTGATAATAATGTCCTTCACTATTCTTTTTAGTGGCATCTATATCCATACTTAAAGAAGTTCTTCCTGATATTGAGGCTTGTGCATTATCAAGAGTTAATGAGCCACCAACTTCAACAGTATCTATATTTTTAAGTTTTGCATAAGCTCCTAATGTTATATTAGTTCCATATTGCCCAGTTATTTGTTCTGCTATTTTTAATGTATTTTTACCTTCTCCTAAATCAACAGTTCCTTCTATTCTTCCTATTCCTCTAAACTCAACATTTTTTCCAGCAATACTTCTAGTTAATTCTAAATCTTTTATAAGTCCGTTTAATCCTGCATATTTTCTTTGTTCAGGGGTAGCAGACGGGTCATTCCAAAAACCATATTTTTTAGCAATACCAGCACCTTTTGTCCCTTCAATTAAAACATCTTCTTCTAAACTTAATTTTTCAAATGTTTCATAAGCCTTTATCCAATCTTCAACTAATTTTCTTTTATCAGAAGATAAACTATTTAAAAAGTCTTGTTTTTTCTGTGAACTCCAACTTTTTATCCAGCTAGATCTATCAAATCCTGGAACATTATCAATAACTTTACTAACAAGTTGGACTTCTTCATTAGTTACTCTTTCCAATTCAGGTTTAATAGCCTCGAATTTTTTTTGAGCTTCAGCTAATTCTTTTTCATAGTTTTCTTTAGCTTTTATATATTCTGGATTTTTAAAAGGTTTAACCCATTTATTTTCAAAATCTTCTTTTGATAAATTCTTTTTATCATAAAAATATTGATCAAATTGATTACGAGGAGCTTCCCCTTTTTCAGCTCTTTCCTTGGCTGTTGCTATAAAATCATTTAAAGATTTTGTTATATCTTTATTAACTTTTACAGTTTCTTTAACTTCTTTATCAAATTTTTCTTCTGTTATTGTTGCTAATTTACTTTCTTTAAAATTTTTAATACCCTCAGTATCATTTGCATCAAATTCTTTGATTTCTTTTACAATTTTAGAAACATAGTACATATCCTCATCTTCATCATAAGTATAAGAAGAATATTTATTAGGATCGGTATATTCACTTTTTTTAGCATTAAATTCATCAGGAGTAACGGCTAACTCTTTAGATGTTTTTAATGTAACTCTAACCATTTTCTTTATTTTAGTTTCAATCTTAGTTTCAGTTTCAGTAAGTTTTAAACTTACATCATTGGTATATTTATTTTTATCTTGTGCATAGATGCTTCCATCTTTTGTATATAATAATTTTCCTCTGTTATCAGTAGTTGATTTATCATCAAATGGGCTATAATAATTAATAGTTGTAAAAACAGTATCTTTATATTCAGTCTTACTTCCACTTTCAACAGATACAGGTTCTAACTTCCAATCTACTTTCCATTTTCTACCTTTACCATCAACTGTATATAAATTTTCTCCCTCCTGAATTACATTTTTTATATTTTTTTGTGCCATTTTTTCTTTTAAGAAAGCTGAAATTTCTGCCTTAGATTTTCCTTCTATCCTAGTTCTGTATTCTTTCATAGTTATATCCAAAGGGTTTACATCTTTTTCAGCACCAAAACTATCAGCTCTTTCTGTTTCAGTAGCATTAGTTGTTACAAGTTTATATTCACCTTCTATATAATATTTTTCATTTTTATTTTTTTTACTATTTTCTACTTCTGATGAAAATTTTTCTTTGTTTAAAAATATAATATCTTTTACTGTATTTCCAGCACCAAAATAAAATCTTTTTCCATAGAACTGATCACTATTTTGATAAGGTAATTCAGAATAATATTCCTTAGTGAAGGTACCAATTCCTTTTTCAGCTAAATCAGCAACAGCAGTGGAATTTCTATGAACTTTAGATGTTGCATCTGGAAGCTCTCTTTTAGATTCAGAAACAGTATATACTTCATGAGCAATAGGAACTAAATCAATTCCATTATGCATTCTTTGAGCTTTTACATTTCCTTTTTCCCAATAGTTTGATTTTATACCATTCATTCTATTTTGAGTATCTACAACTCTTAAAAATCCTTCATAAGCTGTTTGTTCTATTGGTTGTATAACTTCTTTACTTTCTTGAATTATTCTATAATTATTTTTAGGTCCTATTCCATCTCCAATTTTTTTAATTTCTTTATCTATTTTTGGTAATATTTCTGGAATATCAAGACGAGTTAAACCAGGCTCATCTAAATCTTTTTTAATAGCAGCTAATATTTGTTCTTTGATAGCTTTTATTCTATTTTCTTTTAAATAAGGATTAGTTTTATCATCTTCTATTGCCTTAGTTATTGCATTGTCTATTATTTTATCAATTTGTTTAATAGTATCTGTTCTTTCATCAGCATAAGAAACTGTGGCAGCTACTATTAGTAATATCATTATTAATTTTTTTATTTTCATTATTATGTACTCCTTTTTCTGAAAAACTAAAATCTAACATTTAATTGTAAGTAATAATTTCTTTCAGGTGCTGGCAAAGCCTCCAAACTTGTTTCTCTTAAATTATATTTATTAGATAAAATATTTTTTGCACCTATTTTTATATCAGAATAATTATCTGGTTTATATGAAAGTCCTGCTTCCAAAGTTCCGTGTCCTCCAATAGTATGTTTTACAACAACATCATCTTTTGATATATCAGGATTTTCTCTAAGTTCTCTACTTTCTTGTTTAGCTAAATATACATAGTTTAAATATCCTGATAATCTATCTGTAAAATTATATTTTACTCCCAAAGTAGCTTTTAATCTTGGAACCATAGGAACTTGATCACCTTTTGCTATTCTAGCTTCATCATTAGCAATTAAAACTTTTGTACGAACCAAAGTCAAAGACTGATTAAATCTAAATTTTCCAATATTTTGTTCAGCTTCAAATTCAATTCCCATTCTTCTAGTTTTTCCTATATTTCTATATTTCCATCTATTTACAGCAGGGTTAGTTACACCTGAACTAATCAGAGTTATCTCATCAGTTGTATCTGTTAAGAAAAATGATGTACTAATAGAAGAACCTAAAATATAATCTCTAAAACCTATTTCAAAAGTATCAGTTTTTTCTGATTTTAAATTATTGGCAACATATTTAGATGCTACATTTACACTTGGAGGCACAATAATTCCAGCCTGTTTATTTTTTAATTCTGTATCATGGACTTTATCTGTTAATTGGTTTCCAAATGGAGTTACAAATCCTCTTTCATATCTAGTGTATATTCTTCCAGTATCATTGTATTTGTATAGGAAACCAAGTTCTCCTGCATAGTTAGTTAATTTTTCATCAGTATCTATTCTTTTCTTTTCAGGGCTTACAAATGGCATAACATTTGGTCCATTTTCTCTGTAACCATTATACTGAGTTTTCTCTACTCTTCCACCTAAGGTCATATCAACTTTATCAGTCAATCCCAATTTATTAAAAGCATAAATTCCAGAAGATTTTTTAGTCATTTTCATATTAACTTTATTAATAATTGGTGATCTGTCTGCTGAATCTAAATTCCTAAATCCTCCAATAGCACTATCATAATAATTTTTTAAAGTTTCAGATTGTACAAGAGAGTTTCTTTTATTTGTTGATGTTTGATAGTCAAAACCAACTATTGTTTCACTTGGATTATCTCCAATTAAGTTATAATCGTATTTTGCTTTTATTTTCATACCTTTTTTATCTTCTTCAAATTTGGCTTGCATTTCAGATTTTACATCATAAAAAATCTTTTCTTGTGTTATATGTGAAAATCTTCTGTTTGAAGCAATAATTTTAATATCATCTATACTTTCTGTATTTATATCTCTATCTTGTTCTTGTTTATATAAACTTGTTGATAATGTTAAATTTTGAGTTGGTCTGTATTCATAATCAAAAGTATAACTTTTATCTTTTGTATCTATATCCATATTAAGTCCTGCTTTTCTTCTATTATTTTTTAATTCTTCAACAGGAATTTGGTTAGATGAATCTTGTTTAATATCACTAAATCTAGTTTGGAATCTAAATCTATTTTTTGCATTTATCTTATAGTCAAATCCTAGTAAATAAATTTTATTTTCTTTTTCTTCGTGTTCTCTATAATCTTCACTGTTCAAATAACTAAAACCATAGTTTACATATAGATTTTTATTGAAATTATATCCACCTGCAAAACCAAAGTTTCTATTATCATAAGAACCATAGTTTAAATCCATAAAGAAATTATCCCTAGTAACATTTGAATTTGTTGAGATACTTACAACTCCACCAACAGAACCACTTCCATAAAGAGTTGCTCCTCCTCCTGGTATTATTTCAATCTTTTTAATAGATTCCACAGGAATAGCATTTATTGGTAAACTCGCCATTGTTTCTTCAGTAGGGTTGATACTGATACCATCAACTAAAACTTTGACTCTACTCAATGACTTTTCTCCACTACCCCTCATATCAATTCTTGGTCCAAAAGCTGTATTTTGTACTACAACCCCTGGAGCATCTCTTAATATATCTTCCACATTTTTATAGTTTTTTTCTCTAATCCTTTCTTGTGTGATTACAAAAGTATTTTTTTGCTCTTTTGGTGGAGCAGTGTAATCAGAAGTTTTTGAGCCTTTTACAGTTGTTTGTTCAAGTTCTATTGTATCTTCTGCATAAGCTATTATTGAAGATAATATAGTAAGTAAGACTAATAATTTTTTCATTATTATTTCTCCTTTCAAATTTTTTTAATTTCAATCAATAGTAAAAAGAATTATTTTATTTGTCAATATATTTTTTTAGAAATTTTAATATTTTTATGTTCTCAATCAATACAATAAAATACTATCTTCTTCATTATTTTAAATTTTAATATCTTAGTAATTCTTTATTTTTATAATAAAGAAACCATTTTTTAAAATAATTTCAATTTTTATGTTATAATATTTTTGTATTAGATTAAGAGGTAATTAATATTAAAAAATATATTTTTTTATTATTGTTTTTTATAAGTTATTTTTCTTTTTCAACAACAAATTATATTTATAGAGAAAGAATGAAAGATTTTATAAAAGAAATAAGAGATGGTACAAATAAAGAAAAAATTATTATTACTCAAAATGGAAATGAGCTGTACTTTAAAAATGGAAAAGTTGACAATAATTTTTTTAATGTAACTAATGGGACTACACAAGAATCTTTATATTATGGAGATGTACTAAGGTTTAATGTTCCCACTTCTAAGGGATTAAAAAATGAATTATTAGAATTAACTGTACCTATAAGAAAAAAAGGTAAACCAGTGTTTATTATAAATTATGGTAAAGGTAAGAAAAAAAGAGAATTTTTAAAGAAAGAGGATTTAAAAACTAAATTTGTAAGTGAGCTTTTACCTTCATTTAATGCTGATAAATTATATGAAACAATAGAAGATTATAATGATGAAGATGTATATTCTTTAAATGAAGTAAAAAACTTTTTATGTCTATTGAATCCAGAAAAATTTTCTAGTATAGATGGATATTACCAAACTTTAAAAAATACTAATTATGATTTACTTTTAATTGAAGTTTCTTATAACAATGTCTTTTTTACTAAGGAACAAATAGAGGAATTAAAAATTAAACATAATGGAGGAAAAAGATTGGTCATTGCCTATTTAAGTATAGGGGAGGCTGAGAATTATAGATTTTATTGGAAGAAAAAATGGAATAAGAAGAAACCTAATTGGATAGTTAAAGAAAATGAGAATTGGGAAGGAA
>ERZ772955.1408-NODE-1408-length-15203-cov-31.145894_pt1 | contig 15203 bp, 14 predicted proteins | sample MGYA00511133_ERZ772955 | MGnify/ENA primary metagenome ERZ772955 (study PRJEB29015, sample SAMEA2737914) | human oral metagenome | biome: human oral; feature: human-associated habitat; material: dental | place: China | collected 2149 ... | reverse complement strand
CCAAAACCAAATCTGCCTTCCTGTAAAAGAACTTCAACCACATTTTACCTAAAGGTTTCCAATACTTTGCGCCCTTAATCGAGCCGACGAAACTATCTGGCACAAGATGAGCTGAGACTACTTTCTTGCCGCCTTTCTTTATCAAGCGTCGAAAAGAATACAGCCCCATGGTTTGGATATGAATTATATCAGCAGGACGATCGGTGTTTACCTCAATATCAACGTCTTTTCTTTTCCGCAGCGCGTCCGTAATCTCCTTATATGCTGTATGTACGCCATGACCCTGAACAGTAAACTCGCTTTCAGAAATCATATTAACAGTTAATTTCTTGTCATTCCTCTTACTCATAGCTACAGTATAGCAAATTATTCTCCTGATAATATGAGTCTTGAGATTAATTCTGGGCTATCCAACACCGACAAATGTCCTGTGTCAAGTTCTGCAAATCTATCAATTTTCACTCCAGACGGATAAATGGGACAAGTAATTTTATCAAACTTTCCCACGATAACCCCTGTAAATTTTTGCCCGGAGACAACTATCTTCTCTTTTCTGGAAATATCCCGCGCGATCTTCGCATGCTCCAAATATTGCCGCGGCGTCACGCAAGTTTGTTTCGTTAGCCATTTTATTAGATTTATCGTACTCCTTTGTTTATTTTTCGCCAAACATATGCCGCGCAGTACTGAAAAATAATAGTTTAAATAGATGTGTCGATTTATCCAACGAACACGATATAAAAATACAGAAGAAACCTTCGCCATTACTGGAGTTTTAACCGGAGGATTAACATACCAAATCTTCGGACATTCCATCTTGCTAGCCGCCAAGCAACCCAACGAATGAGCAATTATCTCATCAACCTGCAAGTTTTTCTGCTGAAAAGCCAGCAGTAAACTACTTGACCAGCACTCAATGTCACTAATTTCTATATCTGTAATCAACTGGCTCTTGCCGTGCGACGGCAGGTCGACAAATAGCACATTTGCGCTATCCTTCAGATAATGCGCCAGCGGAATCATTCCATGAAAGTCGCCGCCAATACCATGAATCAATAGGATAGTTTTATCCGAATTTCCGTCATAAAAATAATAAGCAGTTTTTATACCTACCACATCTATAAAATCACTTGAAATTTCGCTCAAAAACTCATTATACATTAGCAGCATCTTCATTAAATTATAGCATCGCGGTATAATAACTGCTCGAAACTATTATACTGACAAGTTGGTAGTATTTCACCTCAAACAATCTATCCCAAGCCTCGCCCGCAGCAACCAGCCGCCCGCATTTTACTTGGACATTCCGTTATATTATAATTAGCATTATGAGGGCCGAAATAAAACTGGCTAAACTGGACGATCCATTGCGTATCGCCTTGATTTCGGATGATATCTACCCAGCATCGGGTGGTATTGCACGCTCAATTCAGACACAAATTAACGAGTTGGTCAGGCTAGGCCACAAGGTGACGCTATTAGCGCCGCGGCATTACTTAGAACAGCCAGATAACTGCGAGACAATCGTTATGTCATCGACATACATATCAGGCATGCCAGTGCAGACATGCACCATCAAACAAAGCTGGCGCATAGCCCGGCGCATCTGCCGCCGTCATCAGTTTGATATCATTCATAGCCATACGGATCGAGGCGGGCTGGCGCTGGCAGCGCGCATCGCCAAGCTGCAAAATATCCCGCACGTTCATACGTTTCACGGCAATCTAGCCGGCGCTCATGCTTCGCAGCCGTTCATGGCAGCCTGGGGTTCTCTGGCTTACATACTCCTCATCAGCCCAATGATTTCTCTGATTGCCAAAAAACGGCATGATCAGCCGGTCCGCCTGGCACCGAAAAGTCCCGACGCCACTAGGCTGCTAGCGCGATTTGATTGGCGCTCCATGGCAATTATCGCCTCGCGAGTTGACGGCTTTACTGCGCCAGCTGATTTCATGATACAGCGAATTACCGAATGTATTGGGCAGTCCAACACTCCAACCCGCGTTATACCAACTGGCATTAATCCGGAGTTAAGCCGCGCCATTAGCCAAACTCGGCGGCGCCACTCCGACCACACTATCCGCTTTTTAAGCATTTGCCGCCTGTCGCCAGAAAAACGCGTCAACGCGATTATCCGCGCTTTTATAAAAGCTGATATTCCTAATTCAGAGCTGCACATCGCTGGCAGTGGGCATCAGCTTAGAAGACTTCGCCAGCTAGCAAAAGGACATGACAATATTATCTTCCGCGGACACATGTCTGACATTAATCAAGTAGCCGAAGAGTTAGTTAACGCGGATGTTTTCGTTTTAGCGTCTTACGGTTTTGACACGCAAGCCATGACCATCGGCGAGGCGGCAACAGCGGGATTACCGATTATTTATTGCGATCCGCGGCTGACGGTTGGAGTGAATAAAGATAATAGTATTTTGACCGACGGGCCAGAAGTTGAGCACTTTGCCGCCGCGATGCAGCAGCTGGCAGCCGACCCGAAAAAACGACAGAAAATGTCGCAGGCATCAATCAAGCTTGCGCCGGAACTCAAACCCGACCGAATGGCTGAAAAATACTTGCAATTATACCGAGACGCCATCAGCAGGCGAAAGGCCTAAAAATATGAGGCTCTTTTCCTGGAACGTCAATGGTATCCGCGCCGTCATAAACAAGGGTGAGTTTGCCCGCTTCCTGCAAACCTACGATCCGGACATTCTATGCTTACAGGAAACCAAGGCCGCCCGCGACCAGGTGGAAATTGATTTGCCAGAGTACCACGAGCATTTCTATTCAGCCGCCAAAAAGGGCTATTCCGGAACGGCGATTTTGTCGAAAATCCGGCCGCTGCACTGGCGCGACGGACTACCGCCACACATCATCGAGCGGTTCAATTTGACTGGCGATAAGTATGGCAATCCGGCGGACGAAGGTCGTATCATCACTGCCGAGTTCGACGATTTTTGGGTGGTGACCTGCTACACGCCAAATTCGAAAGGTGATTTGAGCCGGCTGAATTTACGCCATGATCAGTGGGATCCGGCGGTGCTGGCCTATCTGGAAGAATTGGAGCTAGTCAAGCCAGTACTGTACTGCGGCGATATGAACGTGGCGCATAAAGAAATTGACCTGGCAAATCCAAAACCAAATATAGGCAAGCATGGCTTCACCGATGAGGAGCGCGAGGGCTTTCAGAATTACCTAGACGCTGGATTTACTGATACCTTCCGGGCGGCTTTTCCTGAAAAGACCGGGGCGTATACCTGGTGGACGCACTGGGCCAACGCCCGGGCGCGCAATGTCGGCTGGCGGATCGACTATTGGCTAGCATCGCGCGAAATCGCTAACCGCGTCATTAACCCTGAGATTCACCCCGAACAAATGGGCAGCGATCATTGCCCGGTGAGTATTGAAATAAACACCTCAACTCGCTGATATTAAGTAGTCCGATGAGTCTAATTCTTATCATTTTGGCGGCGATCACTGCCATACAGCGAGCGATACTCAACCGGACGCCCCTCATCCTCAGCCCGTTTAATACCCTGTTTCATGCCTGGCGAGATGCCTCTATCTGTATAAACAACCGTTCTATCAGCTGATCGTCCTATCAGCAATCCAGCTTCAATTCCCATACGACGTTCGTGTTCATTAGCATCGTCAAGCATTTGCGGGTAGAGCAGGTGACTGGCAAACGGCGCCTCCCCGCGATATAGCGAATCGCGCATCACTTCTTTAGCATATGCTATATTTTCGGCTTCTTCCGCGGGCGTGTTTCCCTTGAAAGGAGATTCAATGATGACAAATTCACCTTGCACTATATTTTGCCTTCCCGGTGTTTATCATCAATCATCACCGTCAATTCATACAGCCGCTGCACGCCATTCTCTAGTTGGTAATAATGCCGAATGTACGCCAATTCTAGCACAAACAAAATCAGCGCCAGCCCCATCGCCGCGGTCGCCAAAAATGCCGCCAGGGACGCTAAAAATAGCCCGGCGAAGAAAAATGTCACCAGCAAGTGAATCAGCCGCTCGTGCTGAAATTCTTGCACGCGCGTGCGGTGATAATGCGCCAATTCCGTCAGATCAGTTTTCGACTTTGCCGTCTCCAAACGCTTTATGGTGATTTGGTAATGTTCAGTAATTTGCTTATCCATGTTTAGATTGTACGTCAGCCCTAGCGCAGTAGCAAGATACTTGAGCTAGCGGCACCATACACGCTACAATGAGTATATGAATTTACCATATTGGCAGCGCGCCAGCGGGGCGGCACAATGAAACAAAATAGTAAAAAGTACGCGGCGCTGCTAGCCGCAGCTGTCGTGATAGGATTAGCGAGCGGCGGCATTATCGCTTACCGAAAATTAAATTCGCCGCAGCCGCCAAACACCCAAAAAACGCAGAACAATACCGCTAATTCCAGTAAATCTCCGGCGGAAAAACTCATCAAACTGACCGATTCCATCTCTGTCAAGCCAGCTGCCGGCGATTATACCGCCGACAATCACATTTGGCGGCTAATCAATAAAACCCACCCGCTGAAAAACAGCAAATATCGTCCGGAAAACTTACAATTGGCAAAAGTGGATTCGCGGCCGGATAAACCGGAAGAGGAGCGGTCGGTTCGCGCTGATATTATGCCAGAGGTCGAACAGCTATTCGCCAGCGCCAAAGCAGCCGGACACGACTTGCAAATCGGCAGCGGTTTTCGCGGTTATGAATTGCAAAACACTTATTACAGCAGCTACGTCAACGCCTACGGGCAAGCGGCCGCTGATAAATTTAGCTCCAAACCTGGCTACAGCGAGCATCAAACCGGATTAGTGATGGACATCGCCGCCGCCGACCACAATTGCTATCTTGAGACATGTTTCGGCGAGACAGCTGCCGGCAAATGGCTCGCCGAACACGCCCACGAATACGGCTTCATCTTACGCTATCCGAAAGGTAAGGAACGTATTACTGGCTATCAATACGAACCGTGGCATTTCCGCTATGTCGGCCGCGAACTAGCAGCGGCACTCAAACAAGCAAACATGCCGCTCGATCAGGCATCGCCAATTTTACTAGGAAAATCATCGGCAGAAAAATCCCGCTAGTAAGCAGTGTATCACTCAACAGTTACTTTAGCTGTACCATCCAGCCACTGCCGGACTTTTGCCAGACGCTCTTCAACCGTCGTGCCGTGCGGCTTAGTCTCGTTCGCCGCCTGTTTCAACGGCTGCAGCTTCAGATTGCGGCGCGCCAGTAAATTCTGCGCCTGCCGGTCAGCTGGCGACCACTCGTAACTCATGAACGTCGGACGGAATTTGACATCGGAAATTGAAATGCCTTTATCTGTTTTAACGAGCTTAAACTGCGCCACGCCGCCAGTCAATTCGTCAACTTGCAGCTGGCTGGATAAAAAATTGCCAATCGAATACCACACTAGCGTTTTCCCGCCGCCGGCTCGATCCAGCATGTCGGCTTTTTGAATCATGTGCGGGCCGGTGCCGATCACCACATCTGCACCCAAATCAGCAAACAATTTGGCAAATTTCTGCTGGTCGGCAGTTACTGTATGCGAATCCTCCGTACCCCAATGTGCCGACACAATCACTACATCCGCATGCTGGCGCGCCTCGGACATTAACTGCTGCACTAGCGCCTCGTCATGATATGTATTGACGCTGTAAGCGTTTGGCAAACGAACGTTGCTGAAATCGGCAAACGCCAAGAACGCCGCCTTTATGCCATTTTTCTCAAAATATTTAACCTTTTTCTGCTCGCTAGCATTACGATTAGCGCCTACTGCCGCCAGAACAGGCAGTTTCTGCCACTCGTCAAGCGTGGCATTAATCGCCGCTTGGCCCTTATCCGCCATGTGGTTAGTCGCCAAATTGATAAGATTGCAGCCGGTTTTACTCATGTCGCGAGCCAGTTCAACTGGCGCGTTAAACGCCGGATACCCGGAAATCCCGTACGCCGCGCCAGCGCTGGGCGTTTCCGGATTGCAAAAGAACACGTCGCTAGCGCCATATAACGATTTGACCGAGGTAAAATACGGCGAAAAATCATAGCCATTATTCGTTTTAGCTTGCTTAACGACCGAATCATGCGCTAAAAAATCGCCCGCCGCCGAAAAGTTTAGCGACCGTTCGCCTGAATTGTGCGGTTTAGTTTTCACGGTACTCGTAGCCGCCGGCTGATTTTTTACAGGCGCGCCAAGTTGCCAAACCAGCACTTTATACGTTAAAAATCCTGCGCCTGCCATTAAAAACACTGCAGCGATTAAACGCGAAATTGCTTTCTTAGGCGAACTATTTTTAGCGCGTACCATAATGCAAGTATAGCAAAAACTGCCCGATAGCGTATAATACATATCATGAAGAAGGGCGGGAAAAACATATTTACTTATTTGCTGGCAATGGTTCTATCAGCATGGATAACGTTTACTTTTTTACTGGTCGGCGGCATGTACGAGGCCAGCGACACCTACGACCAAAATCAAGCACAAATGGCGGCTCAGCCAATCGCTCCGCCGGTAAGAACCGTAACCTTTACCGGCGCCAATAACGCGCAGTTAAAACTAAAAATCCCATCGCAAAAGTTATTACAGACCGGCGGTATTTGGGCTTACGTATCAAAAACCCAGGGAATTAGCGAAGATTACCAGCCGAAATTAGCGAACCTGGCAGTCGAGCACGGCGACTGGCTGGAAGACAAGCGGGCCAGTGCCATAATCCAGCCGGAGCTAAAAGACATGTTTACTGCCGCCAAAGCCGCTAAAAACGACTTAATCGTGACCAGCGCCTACCGCTCGGCTGCCGACCAGAAAAAACTCGTTGCCGAGTCAATCGCCAAAAGCGGCGCCGCTTACACCGAAAAATATGTTAATCAAGCAGGGCACAGCGAGCATCAGCTTGGCCTAGCGGTGGATTTATCGAGCCTTGATAAAGATTGCAAAGCCAATTTTGCCCGCTGCAGCCTGAAAAAGGAGACCGCCACCTGGCTGGCAAACAACTCTTACAAATACGGCTTCATCCTGCGCTACCCGGAAGGTAAAGAAGACCTCACCGGCATAGAAGCCGAAAGCTGGCACTTCCGCTACGTCGGTAAAGACATGGCAAAATTAGTCCGCGACTCAGGATTGACCTTTGATGAAATATATAAAAAGATTTCCGGAAACGATAAACTATCCGCCCAAAAATCCGTCAGGCCCGAACAACTCCAGCCTGTCCAACCGCGCGCTACTTGGCGGTAATTTTCTCTTCAACCAGCACCGCCAGATCGTATAATTTCTGAACGCCATTCTCCAGCTGGCAATAAGCAGCTCTGATACGCTACAATTGATATATGGATATGAAGTTTTGGCGCAAGCAGGAACAATCAAAACCGTTGTTCCCGAACATTGAATGGAACAAGCCAGAGCGCCGCAACCAAGCGGGAAAATTGGCGATAATTGGCGGCAATAAATTAGGCTTCCTGGCGGTAGCCGACAGCTACCAAGAAGCCCTGAAAACCGGCGTCGGCGAAGTCCGCGTATTGCTGCCAGACGCGCTGAAAAAAAGCGTTCCCGCCACCATGACCGACGTACTGTTCGCGCCGACAAACCCTTCGGGCAGCCTGGCTCGCGAGGCACTGCAGCCAGCATTAGCCTTGGAAGATTGGGCGGACGCGCTGCTGCTGGTCGGCGATGCCGGTAAAAACAGCCAGACAGCAATCGTTTACGAGGAACTGATTAAAAAATCCCAGCGTCCGGTCGTTGTGACGCGCGACGCCGTAGACCTGCTGCAAAACAGCTTCGCCGAAATTCTGGACAATCCGCGCCTTGTCTTCGTCGTTTCATTCGCCCAGGTCCAAAAATTATTGCGCGCGGTCTATTATCCAAAAATCCTGACATTCAATATTCAATTAGCGCAGTTCGTCGACATTCTCCACAAATTCACCATCACTTATCCCATTACAATCTGCGCGTTTCACGCCGAACACCTGGTTATCGCTCACGGCGGCGACGTCATCACTCAGAACTGGAACGAGCCAATGTCAATCTGGCGCGGTATAGTTGGCGCCCGTATCGCCAGCTACCTGGTCTGGTCGCCAGAATCACCGCTGGCAGCCGCAGCTACTGCGATTTGCGAGGAGTAGTTTATGTGATAGAACTCTCTTCGTTTTCTTGATTATATATACATAAAGTTGTATAATTATCACACTAACAAACGCAGAGAGATTACATGACAAATCCTTTCAAATATTACGGATATAGCCTGTGGAGACCAGTGCCACAAGAAGCAGAGCGACAAAAGCACGACGCTATTTACGATTCTCTAAAACTAGGAGAGGAGCCTGATTGGTCGACGTGCCAAAGAATTAGCAAAAAGTTTTTATATACTAGAGCATGGAAAGAATGCTTGGCAAAATTGCCGCGCGAAAACACTCCCGAGTACGAGGAAAGCGAGGGCGAGGTAATTGAAGCGTTAGATCCGATGGGTTTTGATCGCTTATTTAGTTCCCGCAGAGTCGCAGGAAACCGCTTAGCTATCATAAGCCTGATCAATTGGTTACCAGAACAATTTCATCAAGGCGGCGCGCCTTTTGAAGAAGCGTTATCTGATGACGAGTTTCCTGATTGGGAACCCGATCCCGAATTTCTTAACCTCAAACGTGCCGGTGACTTTTGGAGTCAACTAGTAGACAGCTCCCTTGAAAAATCCAAACGTCGCCCCGACGTTTATCCCGCAGCGCATTTTGTTCAGCTGGGTGTGGCCGCTGGGATGCTTGAATATCTAAAATCACCAGAAAGACCAGGATATCCCTCAGGCGATGTTCTCGTAAAAGTAGTTCCTGGATTTCATAATGCAGAAATCCCAACAAGAACCGCCTAGCCGCTGTATAATTTTATCTTTCCGTAGCCCAGAATGAAAGTAGCCTAAAATGGAAATTACAGGCTTTTTTCGTCATTTCACGTCATTTTTTGCATAAAATTCAAGAAAATTTCCTAAATCTATTGACTTTTTGTTCGATTATTGATATATATATATTAGCTTTTTGCTCAAAGTTTAGTCTAAGGGCAAGAAGTGCCCTTTAGCTTTGAGCTGAGCTTCTCTCACGAAAGGAGAGAACCGTGTTTAACAAGAAATTCCGGGCGTGGTTTGCCACGCCAGAGTTCCTCACGTCGGTCGTCGTCGCCATTGCCGCTTTGGCGACGACAAGATTTGGATACGGTGATATCACACCGTACCCTCTCATTGTTTTCATTGGGTGGCTCCTTGGGCGCATCAGCGCCCTGAGGAACCAGCTCAAGAACAAGGAGGACGCCCTGAAGGCGACGACTCATATCTTCCTTAAACTGGCAATGACTAGTGCCTTCAAGGAAGGTGTCGTTAGTATCATCGAGGACGACGGTTACTACACGGTCGCCATCAAGGCGACTCAAGACACGAGCATTTCTTTCTCCATCCCCAGAAAGGAGATTGACGGCTCAGACGAGGGCTAACCGCCCGCCAAGAAAATAGCTCGCCTCGTAGGCTTTGATACCTCGGCTTGAGCCTCTTGGCGGGCTATTTTCTTTGTAGAAAATTCTAATAATTTGACCAAGAAGAGCAGATATCATATAATACATGCTACTTATTTATTATAAAGGAGTTATACGAATGGAGCATAAATCATTATCAGAAGCGCACAGAAGAAACCTTACCTATGAAACGCTAAAAAATGGGGGGGGTAATTGACTGGGCAGAAATTTCCGACACAGACAGGCTTAGCTTTTGCTACCAAGTTATGCACGATTGTAAAGCATACTTGCCAAATCAAGAAAATCCTAAATATAAACCAGACGAATTAGTCGAAACGGTCGACCCGACCGGAGTTTGCGAGACATATTCCAAGAAAAAAATTATAGATAATCTGCCTGTCATCACAGGTTTGGCTAGCAGAATACCTGAAGCATTCTACAAAGAAGACGGTTGTCATTATAAATACATAGGGATTGATAGGGATGGCAGACAGTGGGCTAACCACAGCGATATTTTTACCATAGCAGAATTCACCGGGCTTTGCGTCGCTTCGGGAGTGCTTGAATATACTGACGACCCTTCGAATTATCAAGGAGAGCGCCTTCCGGATCCAGTTTGCGTGAGAGCAACGCCTGGATTTCGACAGTATATGCAGCCATATAGTCAATCTGCAGAGCGTCCAAGTAAAGAAGAGTACCTGAAATACATGCAAATGATGAATAAGGGAGTTTTAGCCCCTCCAACCGTCTAAATTTTCAGCAAATCAACACCAAAAACCCGCCCCAGCCAAAAAACCAAAGGGGCGGTTTTTCCGTCTGAAGCAGTCTCTGGTACCGCGGGCCGGACTTGAACCGGCACGAGCAAATGCTCACCAGATTTTGAGTCTAGCGCGTCTACCAATTCCGCCACCGCGGCACGAGAGAACGCTTCAAACTACGGTAGAGATTGTACCACAACAGCCGCCGGCTAATCAAGCGCCGGCTTTTATTTTTTACCGTTTTCGCTTATAATTAAACCAGTTATGAACCCGACGGATGATCAGTCAAACGGTCGAGTGGGCGCACCGCTATCAGATCATAATCGACCTATCGTGCTGCCAACTCGCGATCAAGCGTCGCCGCAGAATACTGCCGCGGCCAATGTTATTCGCGGGCAGCTGGACGCTATTTATTCCGGAAAATCGGGCGAAAACACGCCGCACACCACGCCGGTTCAGCGTCCAGTCCAGCAGCCAAGACAGCAAACTCTGGAAAAACCTCGGACTCAATCAGCGCAAACCAGCTCATCTCAGCCAAATAATAATCCGCAGGATTCGACCCACGCTATGCGCACATCGCCGCCAAATAACCAGCCGGCAGCACCTCAACCAAATAAGGATAGGCCGACTGCGCGTCCAGTCCAGCAGCCAATCGACCCGGCGCGCACGCAAATCACCAGCGACCAATGGAAGCAATATCACAGCGCTTGGCAAAAATATTACCAAATGTATTACGAGCGGTATTATGCCAATCATTTGACAGCCAAAGAACAAGAATTATCCCGCCTGCAAAAAACCCCCGGACAAACTTCAGAAACGGACGCCGATAATAAACCCGTGGACTTGCAAGCAAACGCCATGAAAGAGTTGCGCCAGCAAATCCAGCAAAAAGTCCGCGACTCCGCTAAAAAGGTTAAAAAATCCCGCCACTTCATGCCAGCCATGGCAGGTATTACCGTTTTATTAGTCTTCATGTTTTTACAATACAACCGGATTATTTTCGGCGCGGTTGCCGCCTACACCACGCCGGGAGCGATTGACCCGCAAAACATCATCGTTGACGCCTCGACCGATGTAGCAGTCAGTCCCGATCCGCGCATGATTATCCCGAAAATCAACATCGACGCGCCAGTGGTTTACGGCGCTGCCAGCGACACGCAGTCGCAGAACGCTGCCATGCGCAACGGTATCGCGCACTTTTCAATTCCCGGCGCAAATGCCGTGCCAGGGCAGGTCGGCAACGCCGTTTTCGCTGCACACTCCAGCAACGACGCTTTCGCTGCCGGCGATTATAAATTCATCTTCGCCCAGAATGAAAAACTCGTTAAAGGCGATATTATTTACATGAACTACCAAAGCAAACGCTACACCTATAAAGTCACCTCCACAGAAGTTGTCATGCCGACCGAAGTTTCCAAAGTCCAGCTAAAGACCAGCAAGCCGATGCTAACGCTCATCAGCTGCGTACCGTTAGGCACTGCCGAAAAAAGACTATTAGTCTTCGCCGAGCAAATCAGCCCGGATCCAAACGGCGCTCAATTATCCGACAACGCTAGTTCCGGTAATTCTAAAAGTTCAGCTTCCGCCGCTATTCCCGGCAAGCCGTCGCCAACGCTTTTAGAGCGGTTATTCGGCGCAAGTTAAACTTTTATCCAAGGAATTTTTCCAGATTATCCCAGACTAAAACCCAAACCAGCCGGTCGAGCCGTTGGTCATATTCATCTTGCTTAGAACCAGTTTGCCGGACGCATCGGCAGCCAGCGCATAAACATACCGCTGATTAGACGACAAAACCATGCCCATTTTTTTGTCCGCTGGCAGCAACTCGTGAAAGTTAGTGCCGTCATATTCTTGGATCGCTGCTTTGCCAGAATTTGCCGCCGCCAAAAGATGGAAATCATCCAGCCATTTTATTTTCTGGCCGTCGCCCAGCTGGAATTTACTAGACAATGTCAACCTCTCCAAGTCGTAACTCTGCGCCGACGAACCAATTTGCGCCACGATAAACCGTCCGCTGTTATTCAAAGAAATATCCTCTATGCTGCCGTCAAGCTGCAGAGTTTTGGCAGTCTTCAGAAACTTGGCTTGGGCTTCTTTGGAATCGGAAATATCGCCCCGATATATCGTCAATCTTTTGCCAGCACCCAGAACGACCGTGTCTTTATTAAAATATCCCGAGACTCGAATAATTGGCGACTCATCGGCCGTAAAAGTCCTAATCACAAACGGTTTTTTCCAATCCTTTTTCCAAATCCCGGCAATCTTTTTACCTTTGCTAGAATCCGCCGCCACATACGCCAACCGGTCGGTACCGTATAATTTGAACGATTCCACTCCTGTTATTATCGGGCTGGAAATCACGGAACCATCGACATTGACGTACCTAAGCTCGCCGCTCTCCTGCAGGACATACAGTTCATTGCCGCTCGTGCCGACGAAATGCGCTTGCTTAATATCAAAACCAGTTATCGCCGTAATATCAACAATTTTTTCCGGATTCTCGCGGTCCAGCCGCAGCCATTGTACATCCTGAGCGCCGTCCTCGCCGCGATAAATATGCTTCACTAGCAGATACCGTGCATCCTTATCCCACTCGTTAACCATAAACGAATGCCCGTCAGCCGACCAAGCATAGCCAGCCAGCACTTCCGTACTGAGCGCATATTCCTTAAATTTCTCGTTATTAGTGTCGCGAATGTCGCCGAACACCACCACTGGCGTCTTATCCTTCTGGCCGATTCCCGCCACAAAATTTCCCGCTGGCGACAGATACGCCGCCTGTATATTATCAAAAGTTTTAACCGCAGATACTGTCCGCTTGACTGGAATCATTCTGACGTAATCAATATTGGTGACTGTGTTCGATTTTATCTCCAGCGTCTTTTGCCACGGCTCGTAATCATCCAGCTTCATAGAAAAAGTATGTATCCCGGGCAAAACCGCATGCTTCGCCTGAGTACGACGCAGCTCCATGCCGTCAACCGACACCATCGCGCCGCTTGGATACGACGTATATTGTACCAGGCCAGTTTGCTGCAGCTGGCTGGTGTTCGAGTTAAATGTGTACCCAAGCATATTAAACATCAAGAAAATCAGCCCGCTAATCATCGTTACTACCATCAGCGTATACACAAATGTCCGGCGAGCAAGCTCTTTAGTACGAGTTTTTTCCTGAGTCATAATTACGACAGATTATACCATATTTTTACTCTTGAAAAAACCTTAGGCACTTTGTAAAATAAAATAGAGAAATAAGCATAGGGGGATTGATGGTAAATAAAAAATATGTCGTAGTCAACGGGCGAGCCTACAGCGGCACTACCGGTTTGCCGATGGACGATATTAGAGTCGACCCGGCAAAATTGCAATTAAGAAAAAAACCAGAGAGCCAGGCGGCAGCACGCAGCGCTGCACCGTCGAATATCCACGCGTCCCACACCCAAAAATCGATCACGCTGAATCGCCGGCACGTTAAGCAGCCGGCAAAAGTCCCGCTCGCTGCCCGTCCGCAAAAAGTCCGCGCGCCGATTAGCCAAAACACCGCCGTAAATAAGTTCGCGCCAGAATTCGGAAAAACGCTTGAACAGAAAAATACCCAGCCCGACCGCCCAGCCGAAACTCATCCGGTGGCTCATCGCGCCAAAGAACATCAAGCCAGCATTAACACGCAGCTGCGCAGAGAACGGCAAACACCGCCAGTTCCGATCATTAAAAGAGACGAACCTGCCATCGCTAAGCCCGTTGAAGCTGCGGCGCCTGCCCAGCGTCCAGCGACTGTAAAAGCCGTAAAAACTGCCAAAGAGCTAAAAAACGACGCTATCGCCGAAGCGCTAGCCAGAGAAGTCGCCGACACGAAAAAGCACCGCGTTAAACACCGGCCGAACCGGTTTGCCCGCATAACCAGCATCTTTTCCGCTGGACTAGCTATCATGCTGCTTGGCGGCTACCTGACATATCTCAGCATGCCGAATATCTCCATTAAAATGGCAGCCGTACAATCCGGCATCAACGCCAAATATCCCGGCTATAAACCAGACGGCTACGCGCTTAACGGTCCGATAAAATTCAAAAGCGGGGAAGTGAGCATGAAATATGCGTACGCCGACGGCAGCTCGGAATATACACTGACCCAGCAGAAAAGTAATTGGGATTCGGCAGCAGTTAAAGAATATTTTACAGAAAAATCAAAATCACCGACCACCACCATGGTTGACGGCTTGACAATTTACAGCAGCGGTAAAAACGCGGTTTGGGTTAACGGCGGTATTTTATATCAAATCACTGGCAGCGCCAACCTTTCCAACGAGCAAATTCAAAAAATTGCCACCAGTTTATAGTTATTTACCGATATCCGTAAAGCAACGCCGCACAGGCGACAGCTCCCCGCGTTTACTAGTGCCGCGCGCCCGTGATATAATTTACGCATGACTATTAGAACTCGTTTCGCACCTAGCCCAACCGGCTATATGCACGTCGGCGGTATGCGTACCGCACTGTTTGCTTGGCTCATCGCCCGGCAGTCAAATGGAAAATTCATCCTGCGCATAGAAGATACCGACCAAAAAAGGGAAGTATCTGGCAGCGTAGAGCATATTTATAAATGCCTAGAGTGGCTTGACCTTGTACCAGACGAAGGTCCCAGCAATTTTGGCGGTAAATTTGGACCGTACAAGCAGTCAGAGCGTCTTGACATTTACCAGAAATATGCGCAAAAACTCATTGACGCTGGCCGCGCCTATGCCGATCCGTATACACCAGAGCAGCTAGATGCTTTTCGCGAAGAAGCCAAAGCTCATAAAAAGCCTTTTTTGTACCGTGATTACCGCCCGGAAAACCCGCCGACCTGGGATGGCAGCCAGCCGCTGCGTTTTCGTTCAGAGCCGAAAGCTTACACCTGGCACGACGAGGTCATGGGCGAAATGCACGCCGGCCCAGAGGTAATTGACGATTTTATATTAGTCA
>ERZ772955.1402-NODE-1402-length-15279-cov-3.597609_pt1 | contig 15279 bp, 29 predicted proteins | sample MGYA00511133_ERZ772955 | MGnify/ENA primary metagenome ERZ772955 (study PRJEB29015, sample SAMEA2737914) | human oral metagenome | biome: human oral; feature: human-associated habitat; material: dental | place: China | collected 2149 ... | reverse complement strand
GTTACTTGTTGGGTTACTTGTTGGGTTACTTGTTGGGTTACTTGTTGGGTTACTTTTCTTTTTCCAACCCTGTAAGTATCAAAATTACAGATAATTACGAATGTAGCCCTTGGGTTACTTGTTGGGTTACTTGTTGGGTTACTTGTTGCGGTTATATCAATCACAAGTTTCCCTTTTTCGCTCAATTTTGTTAATATTGAGCGAATATTCTGACGTGTTAATCCGCATAACTCGGCAAGTTTACGTGTCGAAAAAAAAACGACACCATCTTCATTTGCAGCGAGGAGTAATCGTAACATTACAAGCTGCTCTCGTGGCGTAAAATCTTCAAGGAACCTTTCATTGAGTTTAATCATTTCTGCAACTCTGGTATTTTTTAGTTCTTTATCCCCTGTTGTTTTCTTGGTCATCAAGCAAATGCTGTAAACGCCAGTCTTCTATTACTCCATACCGCCAATAACGCTTATACTTTAGCCAGTATTTGTAAACAACAAGCAGCACATTCTCTTTATCTTCAAATGTGTTGCAAAAGCCCACAACATGGCATTTACTTCGGTTATTATAAAAAGTCGCCCCTATACCCAAATTCTCTACTTTCCTGGCCATAATCTATATCTCCTTTAAGTTAAACAGGTCAGCTTGCGTCATACCCTCAAACCAATCAGGGTTAAAAGGGTTGCAGCTGTAAAGCCTTTCGTACTGTTCCTTGGATATTTTCCACTGATTTCCGTCATATTGAAAAGCCCATCCTGTTCCGAATTTCTCCACCATTTTATCACGTGCATCGCCGTAGCTTTCGGCTTCTTCTACGTGGTAGCAATTGTGATGTTCGGCATCACTCATTATAAATGTGAAATAATATCGTTCCATACTATAAGCTATTAAAATAAGTTTCATAACTGACGAGCCTAACGTTGTTCTTCCGCAACTTTTTAGCAACATTTTCCATGTCTTTCTTTTTACCTTTGTAGGCAAGTGAAAAATCATGTGTCCACCAATATTTCTTTGATTTTCGTCTATCAAAAAGCATAAGTGTTGTATTATCCTTTCTACTGTCTTGGATAATTAGATATAGACCCTTTTCTTTTTTGTTAAGGCAACGTTTCTTGCGATGTGAGTGTGTAGTAGTGTCTATACCGGCAAGAGTTGCTATGGTATGCAATCTCTCATTCTCCATCCGTGCAATATACTCTGCATCATATTCGCCGTCAAAATCACAATATATCTCTGACAGGTGTTCAGCTTCTGTGCACATAATTATTTCCTTTTATAAATGTCTTGATAGTGTGATTACGTATGTTTTCATAATTCAAAATTATCTTTATCTATATACCCAACTTCTTCCATTAACTCTGTAACACCTTCCATAGTCAGAGTATATTCGTGCCATTTCAATAGAACCTCACCGTTTTCGTACACTATAATTGGTTTATCATCTTCCTCAAAGTGGTAGAAGATGAGCCAACGTCTTAATTCGTTCATCCAATCCTCAAGTCTTGATGCTTGAATTTCCGTATTTGAAATTACACTTCTTAAACTCATAATCCCAATGCTTGTTTAATTCGTTGTTTATAGTTCTCGTTAGCTGCTTGCTTGGCTATTAAAAGTGAGACATAACAATTGATATATATACTATTACAGAATAAATTAAATTTGTTATAAGCAAATTCTATCCTGTAAGAAACGCCAAAAGAAGATATTGCAACGCATAGTCCATCTTCGAAGACTTTTCTCCACCTCAAATCAGGCATATTCTCCACCACGCTCTCACGCCCTGCGTTGAAAGCAGCCTCGATGTCCTCTTCCGTGAATACCTTATTCTCCGAAAAAGAAACTTCGTTACCGCTCAACCTGCCTTGCAGTCTTGCAGTTGTGTAGTGTTTTGCTAAATCTTTCTTTTCCATGCTATTCTATAATTTTGTCATAACTATAATTTAATATCCGTCAGAAACTATTGAGCGATAATCTTCACTTATATCATATCCCAAGTCTCTTACTGTTTGTAATAAATTCCACAACTCTTTTGTGTCATCAGGTGATATATCTTCTGTTTCTCCAGTAAAATCAGACCTTTTTCTTTCACAATACTTTTTGTATAACTTATTCACTTGTTCAACGCATTTACGTAAGAACTGTATTTTCTTCCTGAACCACCAACACCTAATATCGTCAGAAATAGGGATTGGAATTGTTATATTGGTATGATTCATAGCCTACTTTAGAAATTTCATCGGGTTAATAACTGCATTGCCAACACGCGGTTTGAAGCGTTCGCATTTAATTAGCGTGCTTGCCACTTCACGTTCCTTTGTTATCGTGCATTCTGAAATCAGCGGATCTGTTTCGTCTTCACGCATGAGGTAGGAGAATCGGCACTCACGGCACGTGTGCGCTTCAATTGTCTGTTTCATTGGCATGTTATGATTCTTTTCTGCACCAAGCGTCAGAGCATCGCCAATATCCTGCAACAAATGCTTCCATTGGCGTTGCATCCGGGTGCTGCTTCAGCCACGCTTCTGCATGGAGTTCGATTTTTGATTTTATTTTCATCTTAAAAAAGATTTAGTTGTATCGGTGTCCGCTTGTCTTCGTCAGGTGAGCCAAAGAAAAGGTTTCTGAACATATACACCATGACATCGACGACAATGCTGTTGCCTGCCATTTTGTAAAGCTGCGAGTTGGATATAAGCTGCCCCCTTTCTCGTTCTTCGTTTCCGTGAGCTTCCTGATGCTGTCGTCATCCACTCCCATGAGACGGAAGCACTCTGTCGGCGTGAGCTTCCTGATGCGGAAACGCTTGCCGATGTATTCCTCCGGCAGTTTCAGCTGTTCGGCAATCTCTTTCGTTATGAGCTTGCCTTTGTTCTCGTTTTCTTCCATAAGTAAATAATCTTTCTGTACTGTCGTAATCGTGTTCGACATGCCTTCAATGTTCACCTCTATCCTTTGCCGGTAAAGGCCATGCGATCTTGACCTTTCGTTAGGGTTGTCAGGGTTGCGGCTTCGCTGTGCACATGATAAATACTGCATCATATAAACACCATGATTTTTGGCTGCCTGTCTCCGCCACTCATAGTGTTAAGACATGGCGAGATGCCGTCTATGCCATATATCCTTCCGTTTTGCGCATTTCTAAATTCAGCACGAGAAAGGATGTTTGCAACCTGAATGATCTTATTCATTTGCTCCTTGCAATTATGAGTAAAAATATCATATAAAACAGACCACACTCAATACACTTCAACAATGCCTGTTATGCCTTGCCCGGTCGGACGGAAAACACTGTCAAATCCGCATTTCCCGTAAACGGCGCGGATAGTGCGGGACACGTCCTTTCCGGCGACATTGATTCCCGACACTTCCACTATGCCGTTTTCATGACATCCGCCAGAGCCGCGTTCCGTGCAGGCCGTATCAATCTTTGTCATACGCTATGTGTCTCAATCAAAAACCACTACACATCACGTCTGCGTTCCGAATCCTCTCAACACGGCCGCTCCGCCGGCCTTGGAATAGCCTGAAACGACCGTGCTGCTGACCTTCCCTCCGTTCCGGAATGAGTTTATGAAAACAACGTCAATCATCTGTTATCAATGTTATGAAGTGCATGTTGCTTTTGTCTATCGTCGTCCTTATCGTGCAGAACACGTCTCGGACAGCCGTTCTGTTGAATGCGTCTATGCAGACAAAGGGCTCGACAGGGATTTTGCCTTGCCTGAACATCTCGGACAACGCCTTGCTTCTTTCAATGCTCATACTGTACTAATCATAGATTTCTATCACTCCCGGTATGGGAAAATGCGCGAGCGAGACAAGGTTCGCACACCCCATATTCTTGACGCTTGCCGTTATCGTAGGACTTGCCCCTCCGGAGCCTGTCTGCGGAACGATCATCGCTATGCTTTTATGACAATTCTCGCTCATTCTATTATCTTGGGACAATTTCCATGTCCTGACGTATGTGTCGGAGAAATTCCATCTTGTGCTGAAACCAGCCCGTCTTGAGAATTATTCAGCTTCCCTATCTGTCCCATAGGAGTTTTCCTGTCAAAATACTCCAGCGCATTGTCCGACAGATAGTATTTCTCATCGAGTTTCTTCGGCGTTCCGTCCTCGTCCGTTTCTATAACATCCTTCAATCGCTTTTCAAGCGGAAAAGGCTTTGGAAAATAGAATGACGGATTCTGGTCGTCATTCGTCTTTAGTATAGAAATGCAGAAAACCCGTTCTCTGTTCTGCGGTACGCCGTAGTCGGAGGCGTTGAGGACTTTCCAGTAATTGGCATATCCGTAGCTTTCGAGTTCCGAGAGCCATTTGCCGAACAGCGGCAGGAATTTCCTGCTCACCAACGCCTTGACGTTCTCGAACATGAGGTATTTCGGTTTCTTCGCGATGATGGCTTTCCGGCATTCCCAGAGCAGCGAACTCCTCGTGCCGGAGCCTTCCTCCCCTCCGCGCTGAAGACCGCTTTGGCTGAAGTCCTGACATGGCGAGCTGTAAGTGAACAGATCAAAATCAGGCACCTTGTTCCAGTCTATCTTTGAAATGTCACCGAAGTTCCTGTCCCTGTATTGAGGGAAAAGAACGTTATGAGCCCGAATAGCGTATTTGTCAATTTCCGACCACCCGACAAGTTCAAAGCAGAAGTCTTTGTCGTACTCCTTAATCCGTTCAAGGGCGAGGCACTGGCTGTCATAGCCGCTGAAACTCGTGAACACCCTTAACGGATTCTCTTTGTTGTATTTTACCATTGCAGAATAGAGTATAAGCTAAATATTGGTTTAATACCACAAGCAAGTGCGCAGTCAAATTCAGCCTTGCAACCTTTAGAGTTAGTCCATCCGTCTGCCATATAAATAGCGTCACAATCAAGCAAAATTTTAAAGTCCTCTCTCATGTGTTGTTCGTGCGTCGCATTGAAATCCACCTCTCTATCAAAAGGAGAAATGGGGTTATATCCTCTATTTCTTAGCGCAAGTTTCAATCTTTCAATATCTTTCTTAACATTCTTAATCTCTCGGCCTGTTATTGGCAAAGATATATAGCATTTCTTCATGTCTCAAATCTCTTTCAAATCAAGTTTTAACGGCTTGTGCGTAATGTCGAAAACCCGATGCTGCAACTCGTGTATATAATTACAATTAATGAATGCGTAAGGCTGATTGTCTGTACCTGCATTCCAACAGTTGCGTTCTTCGTTGAACGCTATTCCTAATTCGTTTCCGCCATTCGGGTGTGTAAGGCTTGTTCCGATTATTTCTTTTCTGAAACCGAAACCAACAAGCACTTTCTCGCTGATTTCAATAGGGGCAATATCCTCTATGTCGGTTTCCCATACATCACCCTCATTTCCATCAAAGTCAAGGTAAACGTGTCCACTTTCAAAGATTGCCGATACATACATGGGCATTGAAGGCTTGCCCGTTATGTCGTTGATTTCTTGTACCCAATCACCGATTTGCAGGTCTTGGAGTTGTAAATGATTGTTATACATAGCTAAACTTTAATCCTTTTGCTTTTATTCCGTATTTGCAGCTTTGACAGATGTGCGATGATGCGACGTTTGTCTTTTCGCTTGCTTCTTTTAGAGAGGAGAATGTCCGTGATTTTCCATCATAAACCGTGCAGACCTTTCTTTTTCGTTTTTGTGTTGCTTTTGTTGTTTTCATAATTTGTGCTTTGGGCAGGATTCGAACCTGCATGGAGACCGTTTGTTGCAAGTCGGCTTCTCCAAGTGTGCGCGCTATCCTCACTGCGTTTACCGATTCCGCCACCAAAGCAGGTGTGGGGACGCCTCCCCACTGAAAAATAATTGAATTATGAAGAATACCCTCACGGGCTTACTTCTCTATGAACGGAATCTCGGGCGCAATTTCCCTGATGGTTGCAATCTGCCCGTCAATGATAGTGTCCAAAGTCTGGTCCACCACTTCCTGCGCACCGGGCGACACGAGCTGCACGGTAACATCGTGCCCGTCGATAGTGGCGTAGGTCTCAACCTCAACCGTCTTTGCCGGCGTACCCTTGAAGATGGGAAGCACGACGGAGAACCGATCCGGCATGTTGGAGTCCACAATCTGCGAGTAGTTGTCCGTGTATGAGCCGTTTTCCTTGCGGTCCCGTTCGTAGTCGGTGTTGACCTTGGCCTTGAAGTTCTTGAAGACCGATACCAGCTTCATGTTCTCGTCACGGTTGGAGAAGTAAGCACGGTTCATCTTGATGAACTGGCTAAGCTGAATAGGCTCCCAGGCGTAACCGTCGTTGATGTGGAACGCCGCAAACTGACGTGACAGCTGGAGCTTGCCGGAAACAATCATCTTGTTTCGTGCGTCGGTCTCGTTTGCGACGAGCGTCATTGAAAAATTGTCCCTGTCCACGATGATGTGGGTGTGTCCGCGGTCTATCTGACCCTCGCATCCCCACCGCTTCTCGAGGAATGAGAGGATTGAGCCGATAGTACCGGTGATGTCGACCTTTTCGGGTTCGAGCACCGGCAGCTCGTTCACTTTGTTCACTTCCCGGATGACGACTTCCGCTTTCGTTACGCCTTGTCCGAGATTGATTTGCATTTTTTCGTTTTGCATGATTGAATGTTGTTAGTTGGTTATTACTCTGCTTTTCGCAGTTGCTTGAAAATTGTCGGCGAAAGCTCCTCTTTCGTGGCAGGACGGCTCGACACGAGCACGCCTTCGGAGTTGTAGAAGCACGCCATGCGATCTTCTTCGTCCACGAACTTGTAGCACTTCTCGCTCACGACACGGCTCTTGGCCTTGATGTCGCCGAGGAGCGTTTTCACTTCCTCTTTGAGCGGCTTCAATTCGAGGTTCACTTCTGCCTTGTAGTCTTTGACGGCCTCGTTGAGGTCGTTGATTCTGATGGACTTCTCGGCAAGTTCCGTCTTCTTCTTTGCCAGTTCGTCGGCATCGAACGCCTTGCTGTAATCCATTTCGACCACTTCGTCTGCGTTGTCAAGAAGGAACTGCCTGCGCTCGTCCATGTCCTTGATGTCCTGTCCTAATACTTTCTGCATGATTTTCTTAATTTTATAGTTTCCGAGAATGTGTTTTACTTCTCATTGCTTACCTGTTTAAAAACGTATTTCCGTTTAACCGCCCCTCGTATGCGGTTTATACGAGGGCTTGATTAAAAGGGCAAATCATCATCGTCTGACTGTCCCTGCTGCGTTGGTACAGACTGCTTCGGCGCCGGCTGTCCTTTTTCCGTAACGCCCTGCGAGGGCTGCCCCGCATCCGCACCCTCATGCGTGACATTGTAGCACGTCACGCCGTTGTAGAACTTCTCGTTCCACTCATTCGCTTTGAAGTCGAGCTGGACGGTCACCATGAGACCTTCAGCGAGCTGGAACCGGTCTATGTTGTCCTGCCCGAAGACGTTGAACACGATTGACTGGTTGTACCGGTTTCCTACTTCTTCGATGACGAAGTTCTGCGAGACCCAGCTGTTTCCTTTCTTTGACACTCCAGAATTTGCTGGCAGCACCTTTTTAATTACACCTTTGAAATCCATTTGCTTTATACTATCACTTTCGCATTACTGATTTGATTGATTTTCTCTTTGAAGTACCCGATTGCGAGACCTGTCCTATCGAGCAGCTGTTTCTGCATCTCTTCGTCCCTCGGTATGCGGAGAACTTTCAGCTGTTTGCTTCTTGATGTCCGCGGGTCGTATGAAACGAAATCTCCATACGGCACCTCAACACCCGTTTCACGTTCAATACAAATCATATTGTATTGAACCTGACAGTAATATTGAAGGTTGTCCTCCTTCAGGTCACCTGCCTTTTCATACAGAAAGTGTTTCAGATGGACGGCAGGATTAAACGGACACTTAATTTCAATTATTCCGCCCGAACGGATAATGCCGTCTGGACTACCACCTGCAAACTTCTCAAATTCCTTAAGAGGAACAAATGGCGCATCAAGTACTTCATTCTCTGTTTCCTCTTGATAGCGAGTGCGAGCAGAATCCTCCATAAGCGTTCCCCAATCCATAGCACGTGAACGTGGTGCGCTATCCTCCATATATTCAAGGAAAGCATCGTTTGGCATGAATTGTTCAGCAATCTTTCCATCAAGATAGGAGAATGTACCTTGTGAAAAAGGCACTTCCTTTGTGCGTACCCTTGATTTGGGGTTGTCTTTCTTGAATTGTTCGAGTTCTGCTTCAGTCATATCCTCCTTGTGGTTGGCAAGGAGGATGTAGATTTCAGAAGCGGTCAGTTTACCCTTACGTGCGAGGTACCAATCTGATGTTCTTTGGAGGTCGTTCATTGTTTCTTATCCTCCTTTTTTTTCTCGGCCTTCCCTTCTTTCTCGCCACCGAAAAGGTCTTTTGAAGGGTCAACCTCCTCTTTCGTTTCCTCAACGGGAGTTGTTTTTTTCGGGAAGAATGTTTCCTGAATAGTAGTCGTCCCCTCCTTGATGGCCGTTGCAAGTCCGCGGAGTTCGACGACCATGTCTATGTCGATTTCGTCAACTTTTGAAACCGAAAGGTAGTCAAGGATGTGTTTTTCGTCAACTCCGACCTTCGCAAAATACTGCATCATGTTCTGACGGCTGTTTTCGAGCGTTATCGATTCACCGAGAGAGACTTTCTTCGCCTTTGCGAGCACTTTTTTGATAAGGGCTGACGGCACGACCTTCATCACGGCATTACGCATGGCGATGGCGCAGGCCGCATTGCCTGTTACGACCTGCATGTCATCGGAGTATGTGCGGCCGTTCTTGTCCGTAATGCGCCTTTTCACGTCAACCGACGCCGCATAGTTGCTTTCGAGGTCGTGACACACGCCCTGCGCGGTGATGAATTTCCCGTCATTTCCGATAATGCGCGCCTGAACCCTCAAATTTCCCCATGAGCTGGCAATGATTTCCGCCATACGCACAGAAGGGCCTTCGATAACCTTACCTTGTCTACGGAGAACGTAAAAACAGCTTGCAGCGGTTTCTTCGTCCATTGTCGCAAGTGTTTCAATGTTGTTAAGGACGCGAGCAAGATTGCGCGGGTACTGCTTTGCAGTTGTAATCTGCGTATCAATCTCGCTTTTGTTGATAGCGGCAATCATTTCGGAATTTTGAACCTGAATCACCTCGCACTCTGCATTTTCGATTGCAGCGTTTTCATTCGTTGTTTGATTTTCCATTTGTTTACGTGTTTTTTATCGTTAAAACCTTTGTCCGATTGTTATATAGCCTTCTTTGACGTTCGTCTTGATAAAGAACTTGTTGAAACCCGGCCTGCAATGTGCGATTTCGTTCTGCCGCGTGCGTTCTGCCGCGAGCGCGGTCTCTTTGTACAGTCCGTTCTTGATGTGCAGGTAGTTCCCCGCGCCGCCGACAAGCTCGAACAGCTGCCGGTAGGTGTGTTTCCGTTTTGTAATCGTTTTCTCCATTTATTTCTGATGTTTTGTCTTCAATTCCTGTCTGATGCCGCGAGCGACTTTCCCGAAGCATCCTCTTTCCTGCCAGATGTACCTGGCGACGGCAGCTGTGCAGACGACCGCACCGGCTGCCATGAAGATTTGTATTATCATGCCGTTTTCGCTTTGAAGTCGTTGATCATTTCCGAAATGATTGAAAGCACGTTTTCAAGTGCCCCGATTCTCTCGACAACGTCGAGTTTCGTTTCCGTCGGCTTGACTTTCTTGTATGAGTTGATTGAGATATGGTAGAGGTATTTCAGCTTCTTGTATATCGTGTTCCATACGTCACGGTGAGCGGTGTTTGTCGCACGTGCATACTCGCAGACGAGTTCGTTGATGCGTGAACGTACGGACTGCTGCGGTGTCGGAATGTCGGACAATTTTGCTTCAAGAAGCAACCGTCCGTTTTCTTCACGTTCTCTGTCCATATTGTCAAGGCGTTGTTCAACAGCTCTTAGACGCTTATCGTGTTCAACCAAAGCATTCACAGAACCTTGTAAAATCTCAAGTTGCGACAATGGTTTTGCAACTTTATGAAACACTTGGCGATAAACTTCAAAGACCGCACGGACCTTGCGGGCAATAAGATATTCCATACAAGAAACGGAAATCTTGACATCAACCCTTACTCCGTTCTCCAACTCGTTGATATTGACGACCTTCTGATTTTGAGAAGCTACATAATCACTCCCGTCATAGAACTCGCCGTTTTTCAAAGCTGTTAATGCTGCGTCTTTTCTACCGTAAGCCAGCATCCATACATCATCAAGATTAACAGGAAAATCTTCACCCGATTCGCTTAACCTCATGATTGCGGTGAAGTATTGTCTTAATTGTTCACCGCTGCTTTCTTTAGTTAGTTTTACTCCTCCCATATTTTATAATATTTATAATTGTACGCACGCCCTAATCGAATAGTAGCAACCCTGTTTCAGTTGCAGCGTGCGCTGTTGTATATAAAATATGTATGGCTTAGCGACTTCCGCTGCCCGGACGGACTACTCACTGCGTTAATGGACTGTACGCACTATCGCCACATATTCAGAATTCTTTTCACATATTATATTAGCCGCCTATTCAGCCCGCCATGGGGTCGCGGCATTTCTGCTGCCCACGGCTGCCTTTCGGCTTTGTTGTTTCAGCAAGTCAAAGAACACCGTCTAAAAATTCATTGTGGACAGGGCAGGACTCGAACCTGCACGGTGTATAATTATTCAACTGTTTTCAAATACACCACAGTTTAGCGTCTACCAACCAATTCCGCCACCTGTCCGTTCGGCCGGCTGCGCCCGTCACGGGTTGATGCCGGCCTCAAAAGTTTATGTAGTTGCTCAATCCAATATCTCTCCGTACAGATACTCCTTCACTGCGTCTCCGTCGATTTCCGGGGCGTCTTCAAGAAGATTGCCGTCGTCGTCGTACTCTTTCGCGTCGAACGAGAGCCGGATGTCGGCGGATGTCGTGACGCTGTACCCGGTGCCGTTCATGTATCCGCAGCGGAAGTCGTCCTCCGTGTATCCGTAGACCCTTATGCAGCCCCTGACGCTGACGGTCACGTTCCCGATGTCGATGTCTGTGTCGATGTCGCCGCATCCGACATATTCAAGGAGGCGGCATGCGAGTTCCTCTTCGATGTCCGTCGTCATACGATCCTGTTTCTAAGTACCAGCCTGTCAATGTCGTTCACGTCGTACAGGACGTGTCCTCCGACCTTGTAGAAGCGAAGCTGTCCTGTCGAGCGGAGATTGCGCAGGAAACGCTCCTTGCAGCCGAGATAACCCTCCGCCTCCCTGCTGTTGAGCCACCTCTTCGGGACTTTCCCGGTTCCGGGCGTGATTTTTTCCATCTTTTCCTTGTTTCGTTCAGAAATTAGCCATACCTTTGCGGCAGACGTATTTCATATACGTATGCAAAGATACTACATAAAATATGTAGTAACAAGAAATACTACACAAAATGTGTAGTATTTAACGTTTTTTACCATGCGGCGCATGTGGCAGGTGAAATGAAGAAGAAAAAACAATGAACGAGCAGGATTTACCTGCGCATTGCTCTTTGAAATGATGATACAACCGGCCTCTGATCAAAGAACCGAAAGTCTTTCACGGAGTTTCGGCAGTTCGTCGGGAAGAACCGCAATGACGCTGCATTTCTCCTCGAAGAAAAGCTCTCTGTCGGACTTTGACCAGCACGGCAGGCCGATGTAAGCCATCTCGTTCATCAGGAGCACGCAGACGTTGTATTTCGGCAGATAGGCGTCGGCGAACTTCCACCTGCCGTCGTTCTCAACCGGATATTTGATTTTGAAATCAAAGCCCTCATCTTTGAGAATCTGACACATCAGACGGAAATTTTTGCCGATTCTGCACAGATTCTGCTCTCTGAACTCGTAAATCCAATCGGTGAAGTGAGCATCCGAGTCGAAAATGTCGGCTTCGTTGCAGTATTCAGCGAAAAACCTGTCATTTACCGTCTCACGTGGACGGGTGGCTTTCCGCTTGCGGCCGTCCGCACTGTATTGCCGACCATATTCCGAAAATGTTTCCATGTTGATCCTCCGGGTTTGCCGTCCTCACGCATACGCGCTCGCAGACGCACAGGAGGACAGGGTATTATTACTATGGAGAGCGTCGCAGAAAAAACAGCATTGCCTATGCGTTGAAGTTGTCGAGATACGCCAGCGGGTCGCATGGCTTGCGGACTGCCGACAGCCGCTTCCTGTGATTGTAGATGACATTACGGAAACTTCTGTCGAAAGTTCCGTCACAGAGCGAGTATCTCCGTCCGTATGTGATCCATGCGGTGAACTGGTGGTGTTTCTCGGAGAACCATACCCAGAGCCTTTGCCGCGGATGCCTTTCCATCCATTCGCCGGCTTTTTCGCTGGTATAATACGGCAGGACGCATTCGGCTACAATTTCACTCTTGCTTACTTTCCCGTCCTTTGCCATTCTGGATATGTATCTTCCAGCGGATGACCTGCTCATTCCGAAAGACTTTGCAAACTTACGTAGTGCGATAGGTGCCTTGCTTCGGGCTGCTTTACAATGAGATTGAATTTCTTTGGCATTACCACCAAGTAACTCCCTCTGCTGGGCTACCATTACATTAGCTAACAATGTCTCCCGCAACAGGCGAGTAACATCACGGAGAGTGCCTGAACTTTCGTAGATCTTCTTGCAGAAGTCGGCGTTGGCGAGGAATTTTCCGTTCTTTCCGTAACGCTTGACTTCCCTGCTCCTGAATGACTTGGCGAAAAGGAAGTCGTGCTTCTCGTTGTAAACGAAAAGATCGCAGTCCTTGACGGCCTCAATCATCTTCTGTGCTTTTGTGTAGGAACATCCGAAAGTGCGTCTGAATTTTCCGACATTGACACCGTACAGGGTAGAGTTGGTGAACGTCCGCTTGATGATGACGGCGAGCGCAAGGCACTCCAGGCGCAGCTTGTCATGGCTGCACTCCTTCATCAGTGCTATCGGGACGTTGATTTTTCTCATATTGCCAATATCGTTTGACGAGGCCGGTTGTATGAAAACAAAAAACCTCTGCAAGTGTGGGAAACCATGCAGAGGTGAAATATCTAAACTTCTCTTTCGAGGGAATTTAGCAATGTCAGCCGCATCCTCCCACAAATGCAGTTGCAAATATACTACATATTTTATGAAGTACAAAATAAAATCGAAGAAATATGAAAAAAAGATTCGACGGAGTCTCCGCGCGGTTCCTCGACGAGCTGGAGACGAGAGGGATAAGCGGTTACAGGATGATGAAGGACAAGGTGATGAAGTCGCAGGCTTCGCTGACGGCGATCAAGAACGGGACGCAGGGGGTGCCGCGGAGCATGATAGACGCGTGCTCCGACCTGTACGGTCTTGACAAGAGGTACGTGCTTCTCGGAAGCACGGGCGGAGACGTGTCGAACAGGGGCGGCGACCAGATGATCATGAACGTGTCGAACTCCACCGTGACGGAATCGAACAACAAAACGGCCGCTACCGGGAGAAGGAACCTGCCGAAGACCGTGATGGCGCGCGCGGAGAAGGAAACCGTGAGGGTCCCGCTCGTACGTCAGGAGGAGGCGCGTTCCGCGTTCGGGCCGGAACGCGTCGGGATCTATACGGAGACGGACGCATACGTCGTCGACCCGGAACCGGGCGAGCACGTGACGGCGGACGCATACGTCGTCTTCCAGGTGAACGGAGACGGAATGTCGCCGGTGATATGCAACGGATCGAAGATCCTCGCGAGGAAGATCCGTGAAGACGACTGGGGAGAGGTGGACGGTGTCGTGTTCGTCCTGTACGGGAACCGGCTAACGGTGAGACGCGTCCTGAAAAACTCTCTGTGTGCAAACGGCACCGTTACACTGAAGGCCGACAACCCCGTCTACGGACAGATAGATGTCGGAAGGAACGAGATAAGGGGCGTCTGGAAGGCCGAACGCATAGTAAGTCAGAAAATCAATTGAAAATCGCTATATGGGAAACAAATCTACACAGGCGTTATCTTCGGACAACAGTACGATAAATGACTCGAACAATCACCACGGCGATGCCGGAAGGGACATCATCAACAATTACGGTGGTTGTGAAGATTTCTATAACGGGAAAGTTCCACGGCAGATGGACATCATCAAGAGCCAGCGTGCCGTGATTGAGAAGCTGCAGCACCAGATCGACAGGATGCAGGACCAGATGGAGGAATACCAGCATCAGTTCTCAAAGGCGCAGGACATCAAGGAGCAGCTCATGCAGATGCTTCTTGACGACAGGGAAATGCTAAGGGAGAGACTTCTTGGCAATCATTAAGGTCTACCTATTGTTCTACCAATGCAAGAAAGTTGACATAAAATATTGAGAACAAGCAAGTTGTGTAGTTGTTAAACAGCCTTCTAAGCTGTGGGTCTTGGGTTCGAACCCCAACGGAATCACAGCGCATTGAGTAGGAGTAAAACGAAGCTGTTTGACTCCTACTTTTATTTTCAACCTTTTACACCGCCATACCGTTCCGCATACGGCAGTTCTTGTTTTGAGTACCATTCGAGACATTGTCCATCAAAATGACAGACCTGTCTTGCATGATGATTTGTCCGTTAGGGAAAGGTTTGCTGACAGCAGCTTTCAGATTTCACCTCACGAAGCCTCACTCAGTTGTTCTCGCATGACTCCCGCTGTCCGTACTTGCTCGGAACTTGAAACTCAGGCAGTGCTCATGCCGAGCATGCAACAAAAACAGGGACGCACCCTTTCGTACGTCCCTGAGTAACTGGCTGACAATCCTTCTCTACGGTCCGGGGAACTCCCCGGTGTCTTACAACGACATTTCGCAGAGACATCCCATAGGCAGACTTCTTACCAATGATTCTTCCGTCATAAACACAGACACCAGTTGGGCAGAGCGTATAGTTTTCATATAAGTGACCTAAAACGCCCTTCTGCTGGCTTCCTAATTCTGGGCGAACAGCCACTATATGCTTCTTGAAAAGAGTGTTGCAGGCTGTACGACCGAGGGAAGAGGCAGAGTATGCCGTAGAAAGCACAAGACGCCAGAAGCCGACAGCATCTTATCGTGACGGTATGCCTACATGGAATTTACAGGACACACCTAAAGTTTCTCCATGAACCATTCAGCAACCTGACGCAACAGATGGTTGCGTGTGTTGCCACCATAGATAGAGTGGTTGCGGTTCGTATAATAATTCTCCTTGAAGTCCTTGTCTGCCTGAACCAGTGCCTCAGAATATTCAAAACTATTCTGCGGATGAACATTGTCATCGGCCATGCCATGGCAGATCAGCAGTCTGCCGTGCAGCTTCCCGGCACGGTTGATGGGATTGA
>ERZ772955.1396-NODE-1396-length-15337-cov-7.612943_pt1 | contig 15337 bp, 10 predicted proteins | sample MGYA00511133_ERZ772955 | MGnify/ENA primary metagenome ERZ772955 (study PRJEB29015, sample SAMEA2737914) | human oral metagenome | biome: human oral; feature: human-associated habitat; material: dental | place: China | collected 2149 ... | reverse complement strand
CCTCACTGCTGCCTCCCGTAGGAGTCTGGACCGTGTCTCAGTTCCAGTCTGGCTGGTCATCCTCTCAGACCAGCTACGGATCGTCGGCTTGGTGAGCCATTACCTCACCAACTACCTAATCCGACGCGGGCTTCTCCCAAAGCGGATAAATCCTTTAATCCGAAGATCATATGCGGCATTAGCCACCCTTTCGGGCAGTTATTCCTCACTTTGGGGCAAATTCCCACGCGTTACTCAGCCGTTCGCCGCTCGCCGCCAAGTAGTAAACTACTCGCGCTGCCGCTCGACTTGCATGTGTTAGGCACGCCGCCAGCGTTCATCCTGAGCCAGGATCAAACTCTCCATAAAAGATGTTTCATTGATTTGAAACGTCTATCTTACTCAAAAATAGACTGACGATGATTATTGCACAATTAAATTGTTAAATAGCACTACGCCTAACTACATAATAGAACTACAGTTTCTTCCATCTCGCAACTAGACTGTCCATCATTGTAGCGCGATTTTTTTAGCAAGTCAACACTGTTTTTTGGCTATTTTGTAGTGTAAAATACAACAATACCGGCAAGCATACCAATACACACACCGACAATCACTTCAAGCGGCGTATGTCCATCCGCTACATGAGGTTCTTTTACTGCTATATTTGACTCTTTCAAGATGTGCTTAATAACCGCTCCTTGCTCACCAACCGAATGGCGCACCATCATAGCATCATACATAACAACAAGCGCCAGAACCACTGCGAGACCAAATAGCCCGCTATCAACGCCATCTCGCAGCGCGATAAGTGTCGCAATTGACACAACCGTTGCGCTGTGTGCGCTTGGCATATTACCGGACAAATACAGCCGATCAAACACCTGCAGACTGTGCGCTTTTACCGCTGCCGTAATATATTTAGCGCCTTGAGCAATAATCCATCCAACAGCAACCGCTACTAAATATGGAGATATCGTCATATTACACGCTAGCCTTCGTCTTCTCCTGAATCGCGCATAATACCGATTGACGATACGCTATCATCGTCGCTAAGCCGCATCACACGCACGCCTTGCGTTGTACGCCCCAGCGTTGGTATGTCGCCCAGCCCGACACGAATCGTTTGCCCGCCCTGGCTGATAATAATCGCTTCAACCGCGTCTGATTCAAGCGTTTGCACAGTAACGATCGGACCAGTTTTTGCTGTAACTGTCGCTGCCTTAATGCCAACGCCGCCACGCTTATGACTCGGGAAATTCGCTACTTTCGTAATTTTTCCATAGCCATTTGCGCTCAAGACCAGGAGCGTTTGATCTGCTGATGTTACAACATCCATGCCAACTACGCTATCATTTGGACGCAGCCGCACGCCGCGCACGCCGCGCGCCGCTCGCCCCATTGGTCGGCACTCTTCTTCGTTAAACCGCACCGCTTGACCGGCAGATGTTGATATAATAACATCACTTTTACCGTCAGTCTGTTTAATCCAGCGCAGTTCATCGCCATCATCTAGATTTATCGCGATCAACCCGTTTGTTCGAATATTTGCGTAGTCAGAAACTGCTGTCTTTTTTACAGTACCCTTAGTTGTCGCCATGAACAAATAGCCATCACTTCCCGCATCTTTCGCGAGGTTAATGATTGATGTAATTTTCTCTTCAGGCTGCAATTGAAGCAGGTTAACCGCTGCAACGCCTTTAGCCGCAAGACTCGCTGCCGGCACCTCATACGCCTTGAGGCGGAACACGCGGCCTTTATTCGTGAAGAACAGCAGCCAATCGTGCGTACTGGCCGGCACAAGCTGATCAATAACATCTTCCTCTTTTGTCGTCATGCCGCGTTTACCCTTACCACCGCGGTTTTGGCGGCGATAGTCGCTCGCGAGTGTCCGCTTAATGTAATTTTCTGTTGTTACCAATACAACAGTATCCTCTTCTGGGATTAATTCCTCATCACTGAACTTACCAACTTCTGTGTTGATAATTTTACTACGACGCTCATCACCATATTTCTCTTTAATCTCAAGAAGTTCTTCTTTAATAATGCGCAAAATTTCATTCTCATCCGCTAAGACTTTTTCGAAATATGCAATTTTCTTACGCAGTTCAGCCAGCTCATTCTCAATCGCTTCGCGCTCTAGGCCTGTCAAACGACGCAGTTGCATCGCAAGAATTGCCTTTGCTTGAATAACGCTCAAACCAAATTTCTCAATCAACGCCTTTTCAGCCTCATCTTGTGTCTTGCTGGCGCGAATCGTTCGAATTACTTCATCAATATGATCAAGCGCAATTTTGTAGCCCTCTAAAATATGCGCCCGCTCTTTTGCCTTGCGCAGTTCATATTCCGTACGCCGCCGCACCACTTTTTGGCGATGCTTGATAAATTCATGCAGGATATCATGCAGACCAAGCACTCGCGGCTGCAATGCCACTGGATTCGTACCCGTCTCAACAAGCGCTAGCATATTGTAATGGAAATTCGTCTGTAACGCCGTTAGTTTATAGAGCTGATTTAATACTTTCTTTGGATATGCATCCTTTTTTAGCTCAATCACTACGCGAACGCTACCACGCGCCGATTCGTCGCGCAGATCGCTGATTGTCGTGAGTTTCTTGTCATGTACTAGATCAGCAATTTTTTCAATAAGCGTCGCCTTGTTAACACCGTAAGGCATCTCTGTTACGATAATTTGATGGCGTCCGCGCTTTGCTTCCTCAATATTTGCCACTGCACGAATCGTCACGCTGCCGCGACCGGTCGCATACGCCTGGCGCATTGGCGCACCGCCATACACAACCGCCCCTGTTGGAAAGTCAGGACCCTTAATATACTTCATTAAGTCGTCAAGCGTTGCCTCTGGATTATCAATTAACGCTACCGTTGCGTCAACGATCTCGCCGAGGTTGTGTGTCGGAATGTTTGTTGCCATACCAACAGCAATGCCAACTTGCCCGTTAAGCAGCAGATTTGGCAACTTCGCTGGCAATACAACAGGCTCTTGATGCGTCGCGTCGTATGTATCGCGAAAATCAACCGTTTCTTTGTCAATATCCGCCAAAAGCGCCTCGGACACACGCGTCATTTTTGCTTCAGTGTAACGCATTGCAGCCGGCGGATCCCCATCCATAGAGCCAAAGTTACCCTGGCCTTGCACAAGCGGATAGCGCCCAACCCAATCCTGCGCCATACGCACCATTGCATCATAGATCGACGAGTCGCCATGCGGATGATATTTACCCATCACTTCACCGACGATCTGAGCGCTCTTAACTGTCTTTGAGGCCGGACCAATGCCCATTTTATCCATCACATACACGATACGACGATGCACCGGCTTCATGCCGTCGCGCACGTCAGGCAGCGCACGATCAACGATGACCGACATTGAATACCGCAGGAAATTGTCTTCCATGACATCTTCAACGGTACGAATTTCAACAGTCTTTGAATGGCTATGGTCAGTCTGCGTCAGCACCTCGCCCTCTACCGGTTTATGTTCTTGTTGCTGCATTGCACTATCTTCGTTCATATTAGACATCCAATTCCTCAAGACTCATTTTCTTTGCATTTGCTTGAATAAAGTTTTTGCGCACCTCGACCTCATTACCCATCAGTTTAGTAAAAATCGCATCAGCACGCTCTGCATCTTCAAGCCGAACCTGCACCAAAACACGATTTTCCGGGTTCATTGTTGTTTCCCATAACTGATCAGCATCCATCTCACCAAGACCTTTGTAGCGTTGTAACGACGACTCGCTCAACCCTGCTTGTCGAACGAGCGGCTCGCTCGGATCAATCGCGACGCCTTTTTCTTTGCGAGCAGCAATCAATTCCTGATACTTCGCATCAAGCGCTTCCTCATTATACAAATACTCCTGTTTATGCTGCGATAGCTTCAACTTAAATAATGGCGGCTTTGCGAGATAGATATAACCACCTTCAACGACCGGACGCATATACCGGAAGAAGAATGTCATAAGCAGCGTCGCGATATGGCTACCGTCAACGTCAGCGTCGGTCATAATCACAACACGATGATAACGCAAGCCGCGCATGTCAAACGCATCGCCAATACCGACACCCATGCCCTTTATCAAGCTTAGTATCTCGCGATTTGCATACATTTTATCAAGACGAGCCCGTTCAGTGTTCAGAACCTTGCCTCGCAGCGGCAAAATCGCCTGCGTACGACTATCGCGCCCCGTCTTCGCCGAGCCGCCAGCCGAATCACCCTCAACGATATAGAGCTCGCACTCAGCTGGATTCTTACTTGAACAGTCTGCTAACTTACCAGGTAGACTAGCGCCATCAAGCGCACCTTTGCGAATCACGTTATCGCGTGCGGCTCGGGCTGCTTTGCGCGCTCGGGCTGCAAGCAACGCTTTATTGACAATTTTCTTCGCAACCGCTGGATTCTCTTCCAGAAAATACGCAAAGTATTCATTCATCACCTGTTCGACATACCGCCGCACCTCTGGATTACCAAGCTTATTTTTCGTCTGGCCTTCGAACTGCGGATCGGGCAGCTTCACTAAAATCACCGCCGTCAAACCTTCGCGAATATCATCGCCAGATAAATTATCTTCCTTTTCTTTTAGCAGATTGTTTTTACGCGCATAATCGTTTATAACGCGCGTGAGCGCCGACCGAAAACCAGCTAAATGCGTACCGCCATCTGGAGTTAACACGTTATTTGCGAACGGTTTCACTGTCTCAACGTAGGAATCATTATACTGAATTGCTACTTCAACCATTGAATCGTCAACCTGCTTTTCAACGTAGAAAATTTCGTTACCAAGAACATCCTTGCCGACGTTGAGGTTCTTCACATAACTGCGAATGCCCCCCTCAAAATAAAACGCTTGGCGCTCTTTGGTGCGCTCATCATAAACCGTTACATACACGCCTTTTGTCAGATAGGCCTGATGGCGAAGATAACTCACGACCCATCTATAGTCAAATTTCGTCGTTTCTTTGAATATTTCAGGATCGGGATAAAACGTAATCCGCGTGCCGCGCGTCCAATTCTCGTCTGTCAAACGGCTTTTCTTAAACGGCACGACTGTTTTGCCCCGCTCAAATTCAATTCGATATATTGAACCGTTTTTTGCGACTTCAGCGATCATTCGGCTCGACAAAGCATTCACCACGCTTGAGCCAACACCATGCAATCCAGACGAAACCTTATAACCGCCGCCGCCAAACTTACCGCCAGCATGTAGCACAGTCAATACTGTCTCAAGCGTACTCAAACCAGTTTTCGGATGCTTATCTACCGGGATACCGCGCCCGTCATCGGTAATCGTAATACCACCATCTTCAAGGATTCGCACGTCAACACGTGTGCCGTGACCAGCAATTGCTTCGTCTATAGAGTTGTCGGCAATTTCTTTAATCAAATGATGAACACCGTCGTAACCCGTGCTTCCAATGTACATGCCTGGGCGCTTGCGAACCGGGTCAAGACCTTCAAGGACCTGAATTTGCGAACCATCATAAGAACCGTCGTCTTTTTGTTTAGCCATATGGAATCTCCCTCGCTTACTGTCAACTCAGATTATTCATTTCTACACCGATTATACCATAAAAAAAATTGTTCATTCAAGTTATTGCTATCTATAAACGCATATGCTAAACTAATAGTCAAAAGAGATTTATCTCGGAAATTTTAACACAAAAAGGTTGCACTATGTTTAGAAAGCTCGTATCAAACCTTTCATTTAGCCCTGCACTCGTCGGACAACTAGGGTTTTATGCTAAGCGTCTGAGAAAAGAAGAGACAACACGCCGCCTTGGGCTTATATTCACCGCCCTTGCGCTTATTGTCCAGTCATTTACAATGCTTCAAGCGCCAGAACCAGCAAGCGCAGCCGATGCGACTGACATGGTATACGGCGGCACTCACACGCCAAGCGCCGTCATGTCCAGCTACGACCAGAACGTCAACAACATTCGCGATCTGTATACCGCTATTGGCATTTCTCGCGCCGACATCCAACGGGCAACTGGTAATTTAGAATATCACCGCAGCAGCGAAGGGTTGTATTCCTGGGGCATGAAGCCTGTTTTTGGTGCTTCAAGCGGCGAAGGAAGTTATACCGTGAAAACGAGCGGTGGCACGCGTACATTTTATTACCGACCACAACGACTTTGGGGAAATAGCGGTTCTTATTCTGCCTACGTCGGGCGGTCCTCGTCAACTGGCTTATGGTTCGGCATTATGCGCTCGTGCGGCAACTTAATCACGTTTACTATCCCGCCGCGACCAGCGTGCCCTCCAGGTCAAGTGGGAACCTATCCTAACTGTTCAACGCCACCTAAAAACCCAACCTCAACGTGCTCAGCACTTGACATCAAAAAGAACGGAGATACCTATCAATTCACTGGCAGCGGGATTGTTACGGATGGCGCAACGATTTCAAAGTATATATTCCAGGTATATCGCGATAACACACTGGTTAAGACGATAGAGAGTAGTTCAAGTGTCGCAACTTATACGGAGAAAACCCCCGGCAGTTACTCGGTCAAATTAACAATCAAGACATCACTTGGCGATAGAACGAGTGCTGGGTGTACCAAAGGCTTTACAATCGCCCCGCCAGCAAAGTGCCCGCAGAACCCAGCCCTACTCAAAACAGACCCAAACTGCCAGCCATGTCCCGGTGACTCAACGATTTGGATCAACGATGCAAAATGTAATGCTGAAATTATTCAAACCAAGACCGCACAAAATACGTCACAGAACAACACCGATGCCACAACGATTGCAGCAAAGGCCACTGATCAGATTGTATACAAAATTAACGTCACCAACAAAGGGCTAAAAGCGACAGAATATACGATCAAGGAGGATCTAGCCGACGTTTTGCAATATGCAAGCTTAGAAAACACCGGTGGCGGCACGCTTACAGACGACAATTCATCAGACGGAATCGCGACAAAAACACTGCTGACATGGCCAAAAGTAACATTGAAACCAGGCGAAACACAAACGCGCATATTTAGCGTAAAACTCGCGAGCACGATCGCTGCAAAAGGCGCTGGCACAGGCAACCCAAATTCCTACGACTGCGTCATGACAAACACGTTCGGAAACACTGTCAATATCAACGTCGATTGCCCTGTCCAAAAGAAAGTTGAGTCAGTTGTCGCCCAGCTGCCGCATACTGGTCCCAACGAGAACATCGCATTCGCAGCAATTATATTCGCCGTCGTTACATTCTTCTACGCACGCTCGCGTCAGCTGAAAAAAGAAGTACGCTTAATACGCCGCGACTTTAATACTGGCACAATTTAACACATATTCAGAACAAGGGGGTGGTATATGAACAACGAAAAGTTACCAGGATCAACCGAAAAAAGAGAGTCATTAAACGGGTTACGCGAGCTCGCCGCCGAGCAGCACGAAGCTACGAGCGAGAACCGTGAACGAGAATCGACTCGTGAAAGTAAAGCAGAAAGGCTTGAAAACGCGCGCCGCGAGACGCTTGAGGCTGTTGCAAAAGCCGAAAAAGAGAATCGCAAAGAGACAGAGCAGAGCGAACCATCACCAGCCGAACGACGTAAAGGACCAATCTCTAAACAGGAACGGGAAAAAGCGTTCGCAAAAACGATGGACGAAGTGCAATCTCACATGTCAGCGCCAAGTCGCACCTTCAGCAAAATTATTCATAACAAAGCCGTCGAAAAGACTAGCGAAGTTGTCGGTAATTCTGTTGCGCGACCAAACGCTATTTTGTCAGGAGCCGTTTGCTCGTTCGTTCTCGTGCTCATCACCTATCTCGTAGCGCGCGCATACGGTTACCAATTATCAGGCACTGAAACGATTGCTGCTTTTGGTCTTGGGTGGGTCGTCGGGCTCGTCTACGACTATTTCCGGCTGCTCATTATTGGTAAAGATAGGTAGGGTGCCAGACTAAAAATCCTAGGAAATTATCTTTCGCAAGGTAGACTGATTCTATAGTTGCGCTTTTTCGTCTTCTATCCTTAAAAACTCTTACAGGTTTACTGCCTTTACATCGGTAAACTACCGCAATTTTATCGTCACTTCATCGTCCTGGCGGGATGATATTGCGTCTATACGCCCATCAGACGACCGCTGCAATGGTTGTTGTGGCGACGATACTGTCATCCCAGCTTGCGACACAGGGGGCGGCGTGACAGTATTGAAATTGTCTCGTAAGCTAGCGGTATCTGACGTAGGCATTAGACTACTCGCCGGTTGCGATAGAGAGGCTGGCGGCTGATTTACCAACCCGGGACGCGGCATTTGCTGCGGAGGTATATTACTATTGCCATATTGAGTCGCCGACTGGTTAGTAGACGGAGAGCCGCTCACTCCCGAAGTTGTACCTGATTGGAATGGATTACTCATTGCCCCAGAAGCGGCCGCTGGAGACGGACTCACTGGCGAAGCGACCGGCTGTGGCGACATCATTTTGCCCGCAGCACTCGCAGCGCTCGCTACCGGTGAGCGCCCGCTCCCTCCTGTCATCTGCTTACGCTTGGCAAGCCACTCGTCTAAAAATGACGAGCCGCCAGACTTTGGCGCGCCAACACCACCAGGCTTCGCCCCAGCGAATGAAACCATACCTGCTCTTCCCGTCTTCGGTCCGGACTGCGCAGCATCTGCTGTTTTGAGCCGCTCGAAGATTTCTCGTTCCACCTGCGCACGCGGATGTCCGTATTTCACTGCAGACAACCGCTTCAGCGCATCACCAAGCTGCTGATTGCTCTGCCCCATGGGCGGAACCCAGCTCATACTAAACGGCGCCGAAGGCACACCTTCTATCTGCGCCACGCAAACCGACTCAAAATTCGGCAACTTCGTCAAATCTTCCGCATCAAACACCGGAGTATAGCGCTTTACCATAATCTCCGCGTCGGTAATACCAATACGCCCAGTGATCGTCGTACCAACGTTACCCAAAATTGCCTCACGCAAGCTTTCCTGCAACTGCGTCATAAACTGATTGCCAAGTACCAAGCTCAACCGATACTTACGCGCTTCGCTAAGGATCGTTTCAAAACTATCGGTCGCGAAGTTCTGGAACTCGTCGACATACAACGTAAAATCTTTGCGCTCTTCCTCTGGTATATTTGCGCGGGCCATCGCCGCCGCCTGAAATTTCATCACAAAAATAATACCAAGGAGTTTCGAGTTCAAATCTCCCATTTTTCCTTTTGACAAGTTTGCGAGCAAAATTTTACGATTATTCATAATATCCGCAAAATTAAATCCGCTCTTCTTTTGCCCGATAATATTTCGCATCGCATCATTAGAGATAAATGGCCCAAATTTTGATACGACCCAGCTAATAACTTCACCCGCTTCGCTTGACCGCTGCGACGCCGGGAACTCTTTCGTCCAGAAGTCAAGCACTTGTTGGTCGGTAACATACTTCAGCTTACTCTTCATAAATGCATCATCGATAAGCAATTTTGGAATATCAATAAACGTACCACCGCCCGGATCGCTCATCAGTAGCAACGCGCAGTTTCGGAATATATGTTCAAGACGTGGACCAACGATTCCCGTATGTCCAGGGTCATACAGTCCATATAGCATCCCAATCGCCTCCTGCACCAAAAAGTCTTTTTGGTCGGGGTGGTCAAACTCAAACATATTCAATCCGATCGGATTATCCATGTCACTTGGGTTAAAATAAACAACATCCTCAACGCGTTCCTTCGGCACTTTGCTTAAGAGTGCCTCTGCTGAGTCACCGTGCGGATCAACGAACGCAAAGCCACGGCCATCTAGCATATCTTGATATGCCAAATTCTCTTGCAATACAGACTTTCCAACACCAGTCTGACCAATCACATGTATATGACGGCGACGGTCTTTATCACTCAAACGAATCGGCTTTTTCACGCCGCGAAACTCGTTATAGCCAAGCAATAGCCCCGTCTCCATGACTTGCGTCGGACCATCAACCTGCTTGCTCATCTGCCGCTTCACTTGCGATGTAGGTATACTGTTTTGATCCGGCAGATGAAAAAGCGTTGCCAGCTCTACACTGTTCAATATATTCTGGTTAACCTGTTGCGGAAAGAACCTAAAGATAAACGATGAGGTTAGCTCTTCAATATTCTTTGATAGGTTAAATTTAAAGCCATTAAACGTTGGCGAGTCAAACAATGCAAACGCTGCAACAATATTTTTCAAAACACCCTGCGAACGTGCCGCTGTATTCGACGACACGACCACGCGAACCAAAACCTCATAGCCAGGGTACCGCGTTTTTTCTTGAATAGCCTCAACCGTTGCCTGCTCAACTGCATTTAATTGCTTATTCTCTTCGCCGGGACCTTTATTGCCGTCAGTCGATCCAGTCGGTGGTTTCCATAGCGCCTCCATCAATTCGTTTGGCGAGAAAAACGAACCAAGCGGAGACTTCTTGCCATTCTGTTTATCTTTAATAATTTTCTCAGCCATTGACACAGCGACCTTCGACCAGTTGTCGCGCGCTGGGCGAATCAAAAATTGCAGCCCAATGCCATCTTCACGTCCTGCTGCCGAAATCGCATTCAGCAAAGCACGCGACGCATCACGCTTCGACTCCATGTAAGTTGCAATCGGATATGAGTAATGCTTCTTAAGCGTAAATTCACCGCCAATCGTCCCGCTCATCTTTCCCACTTTACTAAACACCGAGTGCTCCGTTACCTCTTCAAGTCGCGCTGATGGATATGCCGCTGCCACCGCCTGGCGCACAACGCTCGTAAGGACCGTTGGTACGACAGCGTAATAATACACAAGTCCGTCGCGCGCCACGATTTCAAACGATAAATGACGCTGACCATAGATTCGGCTCTTAAATCCTTTCGTAGCAGTACTCGCAATAATGTTATACATCACTTGCGCCTGCGACAACACCTCTTCGGTCAAGTCGCGCTTGTCGCGATTTTCACCTGCAATGTCGTCGCTCGCCGGTGGCAGATGAATTAAAATCGGCACCATCTTCAATCCGCGCTCGTAATTCTTTGCTTCACGCAATGTGCCGCGATACACGAAAAATATAACTGTTGCACCAGCCGCAATCAATGCCGCTGTAACAAAAAGTACTATTAGTGCGCCCACTCTGCCCCCATACTAATCTTCCGCCTGCCCTATCACTCGCCCATAGCGCTGCCTGATATACTCTATTTGCAGCTTACTTATTTCGTACTCGCGCCGATATGGATCATCTTTCGTCTCAGCTAGAATCTTCTTCGCTTTATCAACCCATTCCTTCTCAATCAGATCGTCATCGTTCGCTAGCATAACCGTCGTATCGTCCACAGCGCCCGCATTATTATCCGACTGCGCAGACAATACCGGAGTAGGAAGCGCAGGAGCTGCTGCCATCGCAGCTTGAACTGCTTCCGCCCGAACAGACCCAATCTCACGGCGATTTTCAACACCGCTCTGCGCCACTTCAGGAGAATTTTGCGCCGCACCCGCCTCATATTGAGACGCTGTCGGCTGAATTTCGCCAGTTGGCGCTAATTGTTCCTGCTGCCTAGGTTCCATATCTGTTAAATTATACCATAAGAGCAACCAATATTACTAGCGCTTACAAAGGTTTACTGCTGTTTATAAACATAGAATATTGCCACCGTCTCAAACACAACAACGAGTATAATTTCATACAACTTCAGCCCGCCGATAGATTGCACGGCCACAAGAATAATCGGCGAGAACGCCAAAACACTCCCGTATGCGATTGACCGAGAGAAAAGAGTGCTAGTGTGATCATTCAATTTGCCCTTACTGATACGCACGACAGCAAGCCGTACGCCATATAGCAAAAATGTCAACGCTCCACATACCGACACGTATAAAAGTAGAAATACCAACAATATAATCAATGGGCTTGAATGCGAAGGAGTAGACGACTGCATGATGGCGAGAACCCCGACGATTGAACAAACCGTCATAAAAGCTACTATGCGTTTCAACATAATATTATGATACCACCGCCCTTAAAGGCATATAAGCAGTTTCGCGAAAAAAACGAAACACCTTTCTAAACAACTATTAGGGTCGCCGCTAGCTGCTTATAGCCTAATTGACCGCTCGCGTGACGCGAGCATCTAGTCTTGCGATTGCGAGTCTATTATCTACGCACCTGATTCTCGCCGACGATCGCTTCGTCAAGGATTTATCAGGTGCGCAGCGCTCAAGCTTTCGCGCGCTACAACGCCAAGGATGCATATCCCGGCGGAGCTTAGGTGGTATCACGTATCGTATAAAATACGAACTTTATTTTATGAAAAATTTCTTCACAGAACGTTCATAAAATAGCATCTGTGCTGCCACCTAGTTTCCGTCGCACAACGTAACTTTCACAAGGTGTTGTATTTTTAAATTGTTAATGTTTGTCGCTTTTTTGTTTTTGTCAAAGCTATGTTTCAATATTAGCACAAACAACGCCATACGTCAATATATTCGGTATTAAATTCGTAGATATATTTACTATGTTGTATTATATTCATCAATATTACCCCTGTTTTGTGTTATTTGTATTAGATTAACCTACATATAGCTAAATTAACAACAATAAGAAAATTTCTGTCGTTTATTCAACCATTTTACACTACTTAGAGAGATATTTGTTTATTTTACAACGAAACATTTTACTTCTACTAGCAGGTATCATGCTTATTTTAGTAGAACAAAAAGCAGAGTCGTAAGGCGTCAAGGTTGGTGACGCTCCTATATATTTTTAAGAAAATAATCGATCAAACAAAGAACGATCAACTCACACAACTTTGCCATATTATGTCCAATAAATATGGAATTTAGTTCGAGTTCACATCCATCTGTGCCGGTCCTTAGCCCTTGCGCGACCCGATGAGCTTGCATGCCATAGATCCTAGCTACATTAAGACATGCCTTAATAATAAACGTCTATCAAAAACTAGTGCACACGCGACGCGACCTATTCTTCAGCAAAGCGCACAAGACGGATTGCATTCTATGTTGATTTATTTTCGTACACAACAATATCGCTACTATATACAAATCAAAAAAACATTAGCGCCACGTACGCTGTACATTGAAGCGAAAACACTCATATTTATGCGGCAAAAACACAGTCTGTTTTGCTGCATCCGCAGATGTCGTTTTTATGTCTAATATTAAGCAGATCGTTCGTAGAGTCAACCTACTGCTCGGCAACTACTAAAACGTATCCGTTTCGAAAAAATGATGCAATAGTCCTCATTGAGTCAATTGAAGTTTTCGTTGCAACTTGCCCCAGGAGCGTCCGGACGAAGCGAAGTAGGTATTTTCGCCGATATCTTTTTTTAAGATTTTATAGCCTTATTTATAGTCGTTCACTTCAAAGCCATTATCTCTAACATGATGCTTCGGCTTCAAATACTTTGATAGACGAGCAAGGACGCGTTTATCATTCTCTCTTCTCTCTTTGATGACTTTTTATACAAAACCCCAATCCGACCACCCCTCTCTCAGCAAACATGACCAGGTAACCGCTATAGCTTTTCTCGCACAGCGTCCCTCCCAATAGCCATACGCTAGGTGCTGATCTGGCTGTTTCTGGGATATTTACTTATCCAACGTTCTCCCCTAATACCTCCTAGTTGATCCCCTCTGCCCTCCTGGTTTGTTCTGGACTTACAGTCTTGTTGAATATATAGTAGTAGCCTTTTAGCTTTGATGTTATTGAGTTTGCGATATTACCATACTTTGAAGACAAGCTTTTCTGATATAGCAGGCGTGGTTACGATAAAAGTTTAAACATAGACTGCTACTCTACTTAAACTTTTCCAGATTAATTTTACTAAGCATTTCCGAGTAGTATAAGCATGAGTCAGTGAACTCCTCTATATTAGATTATTGTCTCAAACGACAGAATACCGAGAGGATCCTATAGATTTTCATCGTACAAAAATAGGTGTCGCTTTTTGAATATGAAATCAAGAAACTATCATTTTTGGTACACAATCAATCCAATCCTCAAACCTATAGCACAACCGAGATGCTAACATTTTTCTCATTATGAAGATAGGTATCAGTTAATTATCACTGTCGCCGTCCTCGCCCCGCCCTAGAAATAAAGTTTCAAAATCACACCAAGAACAGCTGCTATAATTTGTGGTATTTTTTACTTGATTAAATTCCAAAAAGTTATTGACACAAGCACTTTTCCGTCATATTATAGGGGTAGTTCTTGAGCAAAAAAATTGTGCAAGAACCAAAAATAAACATATTTCCGAAAACTCCACGATAAAACAACCACTACTCGCAGGTGGTTGTTTTTAATTCCACGCAATAAAAAATACGACCCAATTGGTCGCTAATCTTACATGGTGGAGCTGCCGGGTACCGCCCCCGGGTCCATTTGGTAACACGCTGTTCGTCTACGCACATAGTTTGGTTTTTACAATAACCACAGTAGCTGCCCGGAAGCCAAACAAACATACAACTACTACGAGCTGAAAAATTTAAATTCACCGCACTCAAGCGGATGCGTATGAATCGATCTTGCAGAATATGACACACTTAGTTTCTAGCAAGCATCGGAACTAAGCATGGCTGCAGTATATTACGCAGCAAGCGCAAAAGCAGTTTGCTTCGGCATCAATGATGCGACAAATGCTTTTGCTTTCTTTGCAAATGTTGCAATTACTAATTCTGATTACGTCAGAAATCGGTACGCAAAACAGCCTGTTAAAGTCCAAATGTCGAACGCTATATCAGCCCCGCGTTTGTCCTATTATACCACTATTTACATACCAAAAGCAATATGGTTAACTTTATGTAAATGGGTATGTTTGCGAAAGTATTAACTGCTGCGCCTATTGGCTTTGATGGTAGTGTTGTGGAGGTTGAGAGCGACGCGACAAAAGGCTTGCCGGGCATACAAATTGTCGGGCTCGGCAACAAAGCGATCGACGAAGCAAAAGAGCGAGTCAAAAGCGCCATATCAAATTCCTTACTTGAATATCCAGCTAAGCGCATCACTGTTAATCTCGCGCCCGCCGAGCTTCCCAAAGATGGCACGCACTATGACCTTCCGATTGCCCTAGCAATTCTGCTATCAAGCGGGCAGCTGGCGCAAACGGATATAGCTAATAGCCTTTTTGCCGGCGAACTTGCACTTGATGGATCTATTCGTCCCACTTCTGGCGCAATTAGCATTATCGAAATTGCACGAAACGCTCATGTAAAAACAATATATCTTCCGACAAAAAATGCCGAACAGGCAGCGCTTGTTGCCGACATTACAATTATACCTGTTGATTCATTAAAACAGTTATATCTACACCTGAAAAAAGAATCGCTTATCACGCCCATACAGCGCACAGCATCACCCGTTCATCACAACAGCACATCAAACGA